>ERZ779637.1385-NODE-1385-length-10198-cov-26.065562_pt1 | contig 10198 bp, 15 predicted proteins | sample MGYA00514196_ERZ779637 | MGnify/ENA primary metagenome ERZ779637 (study PRJEB29562, sample SAMEA4376700) | mouse gut metagenome | isolation source: Cecum | study: EMG produced TPA metagenomics assembly of the A DSS colitis mouse model was used to assess the... | reverse complement strand
GCAGATTTTAAGAAGCATCCCAGAAAAGATGAGGATAAAAATATCGTGCGCATAAGGCACTGTTGTTGTCTATGCTCAGGCGTCCGTCTTCCAGATACCGGCGCAGATATGCCTCCTGGTTCAGGGTATATAAAATGGCATCACCAATAAGGGAAGACCTGTCCACAGAATCTTCCATCGAATGCAGCCATTCAAACAGTGCGTCCACAACGGGACGGGACTGTTTCTGTCGCTCTTCATACCGTTCTTCCGGTGTTTTGTTTTTGATCAACTCCTCGACTTTGTACAGGATCCCAATCCGTGTCATCGCCTGGTATGCAACGGTTTCTTTCAACTGCTCCTTTGTGAAATCCTTTTTCAGTGCTGTGAGGGCTGCATCAAAACGGCGTCTTGCATGGGTAAGGCATCCGGTCACGGTGATGGAATCGTCCAGACCGTGGTATGCCTGGTAACCGTCGCAGGTCAGGTATCCATGAAACCGGCCGTCAAGGAACTTCACCGGATGGTATCCCGCCCGGGTCCTCTCGTAATCGAAGAGCGCCATCTGCGGGGAACCGCTGTATTCATCCGTAAGATATACCCACATCCAGTTCTGGGTGGAACCCTTCTGGTCCGGTTCGCCAATCACCTGTATCCGCGTCTCGTCACAGTGGATGTACCGGCTTTTGAGGAATTCCTCTTTCATCCGGCCATACAGCAGCTTCAGGTAACGGTCCGCACAGCTGATGATCCAGTTGGCCATGGTTTTTGTGGAAAGGTTCAGGCCATACCGGGCGAATTCCCGTTCCTGTCTCGCCAGAGGCATCCCGTTGACATACTTGGCATTCATAATTCCGGCTATCAGGGACGGTGTTGCAATACTTCCCTTAATCAGAGGCGGTATCTTTTCCGGACGCTTCATGGAACCGCATTCCGGACAGCTGTATACATAGGTCACTTCTTCCACAACCTCGAATCTTGCGGGAACAAACTTCAGGCGCTTTACGGTTTCTTTGGTAACAACCTTGTACTTCTTGCCACAATCCGGGCAGTAACGGTCTTCCCCGGCCAGCGCGTATTCGGCCGTCTCCGTGATTTCAAAGCCTGAAAGATCCTCTTCCTTCTTTCCTGTGCGTTTTTTCCGCTTGTACGAAGATGGATGGATTTCCTCAAATGAAGGCTCAGCTGTCTCCGGGTCAGCGGATGTCTCTGCCTCATTGAACAGCTCCAGCTGTTCATACCCTTCCGCATATTTTTCACTGGAGGAACCGAACTGTTTCCTCTGTGCAAGTGCCAGACGGTCGGAAAGCAGCGCATTCATGAATTCCAGCTCTTTATGTTTATCCTTCAGCAGCTGGATCTCCATGTCCTTTTTGACAGCCTGGGCATTCATGATCTTCATAAGCTCAATCAGGTTTTCACGGCTCATGTTATTCAGCTGTTCCTCTGAAAAAAACGATTCCATTTGCGCCTCTCCCGGTTCTCTTTGTCTGTAAAAAGTATACCATAAAACCGGCTTTTTTTCGAGGAAAAAAGCGCTGGCGGCATGTAGAAATATGGCTTGTAAACAGCATGCTTTTCGTATTTTCTGCGAATTGACACCTGGTTTTACACCACAATTTTGGGATGGTGTTCCTTGAAAGCATCTTTCTGGTCCAGGGAAAGCCCGTCACACAGCCAGTGCATTTCTTTCAGTGTCACCTGGCGGAGTTCATCCGGGGTGTCCGGCCAGTGAAAAGCATCACGGTCAAGGCGTTTCATCAGAATCCAGAATCCGGATCCGTCCCATTGGAGAATCTTGATGAGGGTACGCCGGCGGTTGCAGAATGCAAACATACAGCGCGAGTATGGGTCGAGTTGAAATTTAAGTTTGATGACGGCCGCCAGACCATTGTAGCTTTTCCTCAGATCCGTTGCCCCGCAGGCAAGATATACCGTTGTCCCGCCCGCCAGGTCAAGCATTTTCTTTTAAAGTCCTTATCAGCACCTGGAATAACTCCGGAGGACAGGACGGGGCCGCCTCAATCCGGATGTATCCCGAAATAAGGATGCGGACTGCTGCGGTTCCATCCACGGTATCCCGCATCACGATTTCAGATGCAGAAGGGAGCTTTGCAAAAACGGGCTCCTGATCATTTTCAGACACACATATAGGAAGCTCTTTTTTCAATCTGCGGATCCAGTAGGTCATTGTCGAAACAGGTATCTGATGTTCTCTACACCAGTCCCGACAGGTCTGTCCGCTGGATCGGAACTCCCGAATCCGTTCAGACCAGAGCCTGGCCTTTTCCTCTTTGTTCATAAATTACAATACCTCCAACGTTTTGATGGTATTGTATCAAAGAAAAACAGGGAATAACAGATACGGATGATTACCTACTTACAAAATAATTGTACTTTTCAAATCTGGGACATAGGCACAATGTGCGATTCATTCCCATAACAGCCAAATAATAACACTTCTCTATATTCATATTTTTTACTACTTGACATAACTCTTCATATAATGCCTGACTTTTTGCCTTCATAGGTAATACTCCTCATCTCGTCTGAAGCATAGTGGTAGTACGTCCTTGCGCTCTCCGTGTCGGAGGCGATGAGTTCATAGCCCCGGATATGGCGTATCCTGTTGGTGTCGGTCTCCTCCATTACCATCTACTGCTGTGTTTTGACGGGATTAGCGGCGATCTTCTTAAAGCCCAACTGCGGGATGGAACCCATTATTGCAGTAAGGATGCCGATCAGTTCATGATCCCGTTATTGCAGGAATACCGAACAAAGTATCCTTCCCTCCCACTGTACCTTCGCGGTGACAGTGGCTTCGCATCACCTTATCTGTGCCAGGCCAGCGAAGATAATGACTGCAAATACGCCATCCGGTTAAAAATCAACAAAACACTTTTGGCGCTTGCAAAAGACAAGGCGGATGACCTGCGCCGTATCAAATCATCCGTTTTACTGCGGACGTGGAAAAATGGAAAACTTCATCAAGGAAGGCAAGGAAGGTTTTGCTTTTTCAGATGTCAGCGGCAGACCAAAAATCGTCAATGCCAACCGGTTTCAGTTGCATGTGCTTGTCTATAACCTGTTCAATTGGCTTCGTCGTTTAGTTCTTGCTGCAAAGATGAGGAAACTTCAGATTGATACAGTCCATCTTAAGCTCTTAAAGATAGCCGCAAGGGGAGGCTGTAAATTTTTCTGTGTCTATGGAGGAAAAATCCTTCCGGTAAAATTCAGATATGTACAACTAGCTGTCGAATTATGGGATTGATTTTTGTGTCGATTTATTTTTCTGATTATAGTATAACCGTTTTCCATTGTTCTACACAAAAATATCTTATTTTTTATATAATACCAATGAAATTCATGTCAAGAAACTTATACACTAAACCTCAAAATCTTTTTACAATCAAAAACTTTGAATTTCAGCACCTATCATGGGTAGTAGCCTGCGGAGAAAATCATCCATTTGAGAAATATCATTTCCTGATAGCTGACCAGCCATAGCGACTCTTTTTAATAAGATAATTGAAAATATATCATTTCTTGCACAAAAAAAATAATTGTCATTAAACCATGCACACTCCAAATTGTATTCTTTAATTAGTTCATCCATTATTGACATTATTGTATCCCCTTTACGTCTATTTTTTGATTCCTTAAAAGACTTGATACTCGCCCCAAACCGTATTTTTTTCTGATAAAACATTTCTTCATACTTACGAACAGCACACTGAAATAATAATTTTTCAAAAGAAGAACTTATATAACATGTGTTTTCGTACTCAATCTCATTATTATTTCCTAGTTTTATTATATAAGGAATCCCTACCTCATCATACAAAAATTCAAATTCAAATGGATGCATTGTTTCTGGCCACATTTCATATATTCCCTTATTTATATCCACAAGCCTTTTTACAGACATCTTTCCGTTTAATACATTTGAAATAAGTCCACCATCCCCTTCACCTGCTTTATCAATAAATTCTATAAACGAATTAGGTAATTCTAGATTATGCTCTTTTAACCCACTATATTTTTTTAACAAATCTATATCTTCTTTGCTGGCACCTATTAAAGAGCTAATCCATGCATCATCAACTTTTCCTATATAAAAATTTAATCTTTCAATCAGTGAAGCTTTCTCCATTTGCATAACGTATATATACCCCCATATATTCTCTACATGTATCACATGGTTCCATTTGGTTTGTTCCAGATATACTGTGTGGCGCTTCTATTTGCGTATAAGATCTTGTGTCCATTCCCATGACACTAGTGTCATTATAATGCGCAGCAGTCGCCGCTTTAAGCTCAGCACGTACTTCTGGTTCGTTTCCGTTGCCTACGGCCTCTGGTATTTTTACTAATAAATTTTCATCAGTAATTGCAGAAACCGTATATTTGTTATACCCCGCACTTTCATTTAATGCATTTTGCAGCATATCTGCATATCTTATACTAACTGCATTTCCGCTCGCCTCGCCACTTATTCCAACTAAAACTGTGCCATCCTCATGAATCATTACTGATGTTACAGGATTTTTGCATTTGGACTATCTGTAAACGCCTTTATTGCATTTCCTGCATCAACCACTCTTTGGCATTCTTGTTGTGCCAACTCTGTTCTATCTGGATATTTTGCGTACCTGTTGACAACAGGGGGTCTTCCCTTCCGCTCTTGGAACCTCTGGTAGCACAGACTGCCGTCCATGTTGTAAAGGTTTCTTCCCTTCCGGCCCTCGAACCTCTGGTAAGACAGGCTGCCGTCCATGTTGTAAAGGGGGCGCTCCACATCCCCGTTCCTGTCGATATGGGTCTCCCGGCGTCCCTTCTCATCATAATAGAAATACTCATCGTTTCCTTCCTGATCCGTGATCCGGCAGACCTGTCCCATACTGTTGTAGCAGTAATTGATGGTTCCCCTGTTCGCGTCAGTGGTGCCAGTGATGTTCCCTGCATTTTCAAATCAATTAATAAAAATCAATAGTACAATCCGTTAAACGAAATGACCGCATATCATTCAACACAATAGAATCAGTATCAATATCAATTCTAGCCACCTCCTCATTTAACGCCTTAGCTCCCTGTTCAAGTTGCTGTCGCCACTCTTCAATTACCCCTTTATAAGAAACCGCCTCAAATATGTCACCATTTGGCAGGGTAATCTTACATCCCTCAATTAAAGCTCCTCCATTTTGAGGAATTACTGGCGGAACATTAAATAACTCGTGAAAAAGTTCACCGAATTTAACTTGACTTTTATTAGAAACATATCGATATTCCCGACCTTCAACAAAATACGTACCTGGCACTCTTCTCTCCTTACTAATTGGATGTCCAAGCACTCTCTCTAATAGTTCTTTTTTATTCATTATTTTATTCATTACTCCCCCCTATTTTATAACTGGTGTTATTACGAATTCAAGATTTATAATTCCCGCATCATTGAATGCTTTGGCATAATAATTGTTCAATTCAATACTGTTTGTGTGATAGATTACTTTATCAAAGGCATGACCCTACTTTGTGGCTTGACTTAACATTTTATCTTGTTCTGCAACTGCCCACGGTCTTGTACTGTTTTGACTCTCTGGATTACGAAGAGATGTTGTCCAATCCTCCACTTATTTTGCTTCGGTGCCTATATTGTCACTCAAAATCACATTATCGGCAACACCCTTGACGGTTTGTCCATTAATCTTAGCTTCATACTGACATTGTGCAAATGGTACATCTCCGTAAAGATCTCGTCCCCCTCTTTCGTAGCTATGCCCTTGTTCAATAGTACACTCGCCAGATACTGTTACAAAATCAGTTCTGGCATAAGGATCTGTTGCCGAGTTATCATTTCCAAGTTGTTGCAATGCCTGCGGACATAAGCCATGCCCACTCGGATCATAATACATCACCGAATTATTTGCACAATACGTATATAGATTCCGACCATCCCCTCGGTAGGTATCCTCCTGCGGGAACCGTCCGATGGCAGGATTATAGAACCTCGCCCTTAGATAATACTGCCCCGCAACGCCATCATACATCTGTCCGGTATAGGTCAGCCGATTGGATAGTTCCTCTGTCTCTTTCAGAATGTTCCCGAACTGTCTCTGTATAGCCCAACTGGTCGGTTCGCTCACTGACTTGACTGAGGCTGTTGTAACGGTACTGCACGGAACTGCCGTTGCCATCTGTGGTACGGCTGACTTGTCCGGCGGGGGTGTATTCATAGCCCTCTCTTACGCCGTCCGCAAACTCCATGCCGGTGATGCGTCCCCAACTGTCCACATCATAGGAAATCGGGTTCCGGTTCCCGTCTACAACCCCTACGCTCTGGCCCATTGCGTTATACTCATACTGCTGTATGACGCGCTGGCCGCTTGAGGCAGACTGGCCGGCGGCACTGTTTTGCGCCATAACGCCGCTATGTCCCGAACCGTCTCCCGCGCTGTCATTCCAGCTTCCGTCGCCAGGACGCCGTACATTCCTGAGCATTCCGTCCGGTCCGTAGGTAAACTCCGTTCGGTTTCCATACGTGTCTTTCTGCATGACAGGCCGGTTCTGTAGGTTGTAGGAAAACTCCTGCACCATCTCCCCCAGGGCATTGGTGACGCGGATCCGGTTGCCCCGAATGTCATAGGCATAGGTGATCCCTGCGCCGTTGTCATCTCCCAGTTCATATCCATAGGAGTTGATATCCCCCTCTTCAGGCAGTTTAATAGTTCTGCCAGCTATACCGCATTTCTTTGGTCACTTAACCTGATACGATGAAAATTTTATTATACCAGATAAACTTCGACATTTCCTGCTTTTACAGCGATATATTTAGTTATCAAGGTACAAATTCATACTGCGCTTGGATAAAAGACTTATAACACTTGAACCATGATATAAAACTATAAATTACTCTACGGCATTGCATAATTGAATATTCTGTTCGTCCCACTATTCCAAATATTAAAATTATCCCAACGCCCCACATATAATAGCTGACTATTTTTTGCCGCAATTGTTATCCCGGCATCACCCGCCCATTCACAATCTCCACCTAAATTTATAACTGGAATCTCCTCATCTTCTTTGCTGCATTTGTGAAATCTATATACTCCAATCTTTACATATCTTAATATAGATGTCGGGTTTTCTTCAAAATCATTTAAAATATCTGTAGGGAGGTCTTCGCATAAATCAGGGTAAAGTTTTTCATAATTTTCATAATACCTTCTTAAGGCGTCACATATACTTACCAGAAATTCCTGTTCTAAATTATTGAAATAATAAATATTTTTCTCCACATATTTCTGTGAGAGTTCCTTATCATATCTTACTTCTATGTCATACCCCAAAATATCAGAGTAAAATGTGCCTACCATATATCCTAAATCATCTTCGTATAAATTCTTTATCACTTTCTACTCCTTTTCATTTCTTTTTCCAATTACGATACCATCCTGTTTGGTTTGGATTAAATAATTCAAATAATAAATTTATTTCTCCCACACCTCCCATATGTCCAAAATAATCATTAATATCAAGCGACATCAGTTGCATTGTTTTCATATCATTGCATTCATGCCATGCATAAGTGATTCCATATAAACTGCTGGCTTGTGCTTGAGTCAGTCCATTCCTACTGCTTGCTATTCTATCTGCTTGAGCGAAATTATAATCCCTGCCGTTATCACCACCATGCATGTTAAACAATTCTATTTCTTCTACCATAGGCATTGAAAAATCCGGTATACCATTTTGATATGTAATTCCTTGCAGACCTTTTTGTTGCAAAAGTGCTTGTATTCGGGGGTCTGACGGAACAAATACGCCGTTTCCTCGTGGTCCTATCCATGTACCCAAAGGAGATTTTTCACCTGGAGTCGCTGAAAGACGTTTATGATATTGCACCTCTTCGTATGTTTCTAATTGCGATGCTGTTTTTCCGTTTATACACAGTTGTGCAAACCCGCTCGGGTCGTAATACATCATCGGATTGTTCGCACAATACGCATACAGGTTCAGACCATCCCCACGGTAGGTATCCTCCTGCATAAACCGCCCGATTGCAGGGTTATAGAACCTCGCCCGCAGATAGTACTGGACTGCGGCACCATCATACATCTGCCCAGTATACATTAGTCGGTTGGCTATATCTCCCGTTTCTTCCAGAAGGTTCCCGAAAGCATCATAGCGGTAGGTTTTTCGGATTTCATGGTCCTGATCCAGAAGAAGCAGTGTACTCCCCATTTCATCCTGAATGAAGTAATTTCTGTCCTTTCCGCCCCTGCTTAAGACAATCGGGTTACGTCCCCTTACATAACTGGTTTCCTCTCCTTCCCGGTTTTCCTGGGCCAGTTCGCCCCGGTCGAACAGGAAACGGATAATCTTGCCCTCCTCCTCCGTTTCATACCGCAGGCCCTCGCCGTCATACCGATTAACCTTGCATTCTTTCGCATTGATTCGCCCCCCATTGTAGACTGCCTGAAGGTCCCTGCATTTATTTCTGTATTAGATACCAACATATGGATTTAAATAAGGGCAGTCTGATTTAATAGCGAGAATATCTTTTCTTGCTATCGAAATAACAGTATCAATACTTACCACCCCGTTTGTCCACTAACACCAAATTAATTTGCGAAATCTCCTTTATCTTTCCTAAGGTTAATATTCCTTTATTTAATAAATCATTACATATTGCTTTGCACAAATCATAACTTTCCTGTTGTTCCTCTGGTGCAAAATCTTTTTGGATTTCACGATAGACATCATTCAAACAAAACATTTTCATATTTTGGTTTTCTCTCTCAGTAAGATAATATTCCAACAGTTCTTCCAGCAACCTCTTTTTCTCTTTTTTAAGCCTTTTACCAATATCATTTCTCATGGCATCAAGATTTGGAATGAGATAACAGCTTCCATCACTTGGTAAGATCACTTCAGAAAGGTCGCAGAAGTCGCTGATTGTCAAATTGCTTAATGTGGCTTCTGAAAAATCTGCTTCCATTGGAAGCACCCGATCCCAACGCTCCTCTATATCCGGCATCCATTTACAGTTTGATTTGTAGCGTTCAGGCATCTTTCCTCGAAACCACACATCTTCAACTTTTCCAATAAACTTAACATTTTTAAAATGAGCGCCGCCAAAATCCGTATACTTTAAGTTGCAATCCTGGAAAAGGCAGTCTTCAAAATCAGGCCACCACATAGCGGTTCTATGCATTTTAACGGACTGAAATCGCACATTCTTGTAGCGGCTCTCTCCCATCCCCAAAAATCCCCCATAAATTCCTTTCCTGAAAATACAATCTCTGAACGAACACTGCGCCTCTTGTATATCAAGCATTTTTACATTCCCAAATATACAATCAAAAAATTTACATTTTTCTATATACCGACCACTGAAATCAGCATATGAAAAATCGATTTTTTCAAATCTTTTTTTGGAAATAAGCCCTCTTGAGTCCTGTATCAAATTCGCTCTTTGAAGATTAGTATACTCTTGTATATCTACAAATGAATTAATGGGAAACCCCCTCAGATCCAAATATCCATCTGGAGTATATTCCAAATCTTCTATGATATCAATTACTTCACTTCCACCGAATATCCAAAGAGCAATTCGTTCCCATCTATGTCTCCATGCAGGATCATTTCTCCATCTTTCAATTAGATTTTTCTCATTTCTTCCCATTTTCTCCCATATGCTCCAATCATAACAAAAAGTGATTGGATTATTCTTCCTTTCTTCCAACTATTTGGGGTAAATAAATCTAAATTGATATTCTTAGGCACCTACCTAAAATTCTCTTCTGTCAAAAATATATTTGACAGAAGAATTTTAATATTAGATTAACGATACGGCGTAACATATCCATTATTATGGTATTTGTCAAAATGATTATCCGCCTGCTTTTTCGTAGTGATATCTACCCAAAAATAACCATCATAACCCGTAGTATCTCCCATGTATATCAAATCAGCTCCCCATTGTCCCTGTCCTGCGATATTGTAGGTGTCTATTGGTATATAGGGACTTTTATTTATCATTCTTTTAAATTCCCAATCTACCGCTGTTCCTATAAATAGGTTTTCTAAAAATGGTAACTTTTTCATTAATTTATCCTGAATTATTCACGGAATAACAGCATTAACTGCTGAAACCCGCATAGTTACTGTATTTTAATTGAATATTGCTTTTCACTTATTTAGTGAATAGAAAAAG
>ERZ779637.1381-NODE-1381-length-10218-cov-9.182820_pt1 | contig 10218 bp, 10 predicted proteins | sample MGYA00514196_ERZ779637 | MGnify/ENA primary metagenome ERZ779637 (study PRJEB29562, sample SAMEA4376700) | mouse gut metagenome | isolation source: Cecum | study: EMG produced TPA metagenomics assembly of the A DSS colitis mouse model was used to assess the... | reverse complement strand
TGTGAGAAGTACTTCTAGCCACTCACAGCAAAGGCTGTTTCGTGGAGAAGTACTAAGTCTCACACAGGAGAATGCCAAAAAGCGGCATTCTCCGCATGGAGGTGAATAGAATGGAAACGACAAAGCGCCCGCTGGTGATTCTGACGGGTCCTACTGCGGTGGGGAAGACGGCCCTTTCTATTGCGCTTGCCAAGGCCATTGGCGGAGAGATTATTTCCGCCGATTCCATGCAGGTATATCGCCGCATGGACATCGGCTCTGCCAAGATCACGCAGGAGGAGATGGACGGCGTGCCCCATCATCTGATCGATGTGCTGGAGCCGGAGCAGGAGTTTAATGTGGTGGTGTTTCAGAAGCTGGCGAAACAGGCGGCGGAAGAAATATACAGCCGGGGCCATATCCCTATTGTGGCGGGCGGCACCGGATTTTATATCCAGGCCCTTGTCTATGACATTGATTTTACGGAAAATGATGAAGACACGGCGCTTCGGCATTCCTTGGAGGAGCAGGCCCGCAGGGATGGCCCGGAGGCGCTTTTTGAACGGCTTCGCGCCGTAGACCCGGAGTCCTGCGAAAGCATCCATGCACACAACATAAAACGGGTGATCCGCGCCATTGAGTTTTACGAGAAGACGGGAAAAAAGATATCCGACCATAACAGGGAACAGAGACAGAATACGTCCCCCTACAACGTTGCTTATTTTGTCCTGAATGACAACAGAGAGCGCATTTATGAACGGATTAACGCGAGAACAGACCAGATGATGGCGCAGGGGCTTGAGGAGGAAGTGCGCGCTCTGTGGGAGTCGGGATGCCGTAGGGACATGGTCTCCATGCAGGGGCTCGGCTACAAGGAGATGCTGGCTTATCTGGAAGGGGAAATTTCTCTGGATGAGGCTGTATACCTGATAAAACGGGACACCCGGCACTTTGCAAAAAGACAGCTCACCTGGTTCCGGCGCGAAAAAGAGGTAATTTGGATTGATAAAACCGCTTTTGACCAAAATAGTCAAAATATAATAAATTATATGAAGGATTTCCTGCACGAAAAAGGGATTATCCTGTAAGGATATGTCAAATACGGATGAAATCCGGGGTTTTCGGTAGAAACGAGTGAAAAAAGAACGAAATTACGATTTGATAGACTGCGTTATTTGAAATATGTAATGCTATTAAACGGTAAAAAGTTCCCGCATTACTGATATTTAAAAAAAACAGGCTGGGATAAAAGGCGGGAAGCTGGATAATGCAGGAAAACGTTACAAGGGTTTTCACAATACCAGTGCAGAGAACGCCTGAAATGGTGTGCAAATTATACAAAGAAAGAGAAAACGTCTGCGGGCAGGACAGAAAGAAAATCTTCAAACAAAAGTGGAAAGGAAATATTATTTTATGAAAACGGACATGGGAGAACTGTACAGCCGATTTGGCATTTCGGACAAAGTGTATCGTTTTGGTGAGGAGATACTCGACGCGCTTGCGACTCGTTTTGCGCAGATCGACGAAAATGCAGAATACAATCAGCTCAAGGTGATACGAGCCATGCAGGAAGCAAATGTGAGTGAGGCCTGTCTTTTGGGAACCACGGGCTATGGATACAACGATCTGGGAAGGGATACGCTGGAAAAGGTGTATGCCGCTGTCTTTCAGACGGAGGACGCGCTGGTGCGCCCCCAGATCACCTGCGGTACCCATGCGCTGGCCCTCGCGCTGATGAGCAATCTGCGTCCCGGAGACGAACTTTTGTCTCCGGTGGGAAAGCCCTACGATACTTTGGAGGAGGTGATCGGCATCCGCGCCTCCAGAGGCTCCCTTGCGGAGTACGGCATCTCATACAGACAGGTGGATCTTCTGTCGGACGGCGGTTTTGACTTCGAGGGCATCCGCAGCGCCATAAACGAAAAGACACGGCTTGTCACCATTCAGAGATCGAAGGGCTACCAGACGAGGCCGACCCTGTCCGTGGCGCGTATCGGAGAGCTGATCGCTTTTGTGAAGCAGATGAAGCCGGATGTGCTCGTGATGGTGGACAACTGTTATGGGGAGTTTGTGGAAACCAGGGAGCCTTCCGAAGTGGGAGCGGACATGGTGGTGGGGTCTCTGATCAAAAACCCCGGCGGCGGCCTTGCTCCCATCGGCGGCTATATTGCGGGAAAAACGGAATGTATTGAGAATGCGGCCTGCCGTTTGACCTCCCCGGGACTGGCAAAAGAGGTGGGTGCCTCGCTGGGCATTCTTCCCGCCTTTTATCAGGGACTGTTTCTTGCGCCCACAGTGACGGCTTCCGCCTTAAAAGGCGCCATCTTTGCGGCGAATATCTACGAGAGACTGGGATTTGACGTGGTGCCGGACGGATCGGAGATCCGCCACGACATCATTCAGGCTGTGACCTTTGGTTCACCGGAAGGCGTATGCGCCTTCTGCGAGGGCATTCAGGCCGCGGCCCCGGTGGATAGTTTCGTGAAACCTGAGCCGTGGGATATGCCAGGCTATGACTCTAAAGTCATTATGGCGGCGGGGGCTTTTGTCTCCGGCTCCTCCATCGAGCTTTCAGCCGACGGCCCCATCGCGCCGCCCTACGCGGTCTATTTTCAGGGCGGGTTAACCTTTCCCCACGCGAAGCTTGGCATCCTGAAGAGTCTGCAAAATCTGGTGGACCGCGGGATATGCCGTGTTTGATGGAAAAAATTTCTTTTTTTATGTACATCAAAATCCGATTGTGTTAAAATGGGCGTTGGGGAAAGGAGATTTTATTTTTTATGCGCAAAAATAACTGGGCCTGCTTCCTGCTGATTCTGGCGGGAATCGTGATCGGCGGCTTTATCGGAAGTCTGTTTCCTTCCACTTGGCTGAACTATGGGCAGTCCTTCGGCCTGTCGCAGCCTATGGTACTGGATTTGGGCATCTTAAGCGTCACCTTTGGCCTGTCGATTAAGATCACGATTGCAAGCATTTTAGGGGTCGCTCTGGCGATCATTATATACCGCATGATCTGACCGTCCTTTTGGAGAGAAGCTGTCGGGAAAGAGACTGCATGAAAACAGCAAAGTATGAGAACAATGAGTATTACAGGCAGCAAAATCTTCCATTCGAGAAATTTGCCGCCTTCGGAAGCGAGAGCCTGACCGACTCGGAGCTTCTGGCAATCCTCCTTCGGACGGGGACGAAAGGCGTCAGCGCGAGGGAGCTGGGCGAGCGGGTGCTTTCCCGGACAGCCGGGTACGGAAACGGTCTTTTGGGGCTGTATCACATATCCGTGAAAGAGCTGCAGAAAATAGAGGGCATCGGTGAAGTTAAGGCAGTTCAGCTCAAGGCCATCGCTGAGTTTGCAAAGAGAATGGCACGGGCAAAGGCGAAGAGCGGGCTTTCCTTCCACGATCCTTATTCTGTTGCGGATTATTACATGGAGCGGTTCCGCCATGAGAGCGTGGAGCATATCCTGCTCTTGTTTCTGGATTCCGGTTACCATCTGATCGGAGAGGAAATTCTCTCCAAGGGGACGGTAAACGCTTCCCTCCTGTCACCCAGGGAGGTGTTTGTTCAGGCGTTTCGAAACGGTGCGGCAGGCATTATGCTTCTGCATAACCACCCCGGCGGAAACCCTGCACCGAGCGAGAATGACCTGCAGGTCACGGAACGGATCGGGCGGACGGGAGCGCTCACGGACATTCCTCTGATTGACCATATCATTCTGGGGGACAACAATTATTTCAGCTTTCGGGAGAGCGGATTACTGACGGACATGTCAGAGGGTGAAGAGAAGTTCTAAATTTCAACAGAAAGAAAGAGGGGTACATTTACCTTGGCAAACAACGCATTTGGGATCGACCTTGGCACCAGCAACATCAAAATTTATAACCGCGCGGATGATGACGTTTTCGTGGAAAAAAACATGATCGCCATCGAGAATAAGAAGACGCTTTTCGCATACGGCGACGCGGCGTTCGAGATGTACGAGAAGGCGCCAAGCAACATAAGCATCACCTATCCTCTGAGTAACGGTGTGATTGCGGACATCCAAAATATGGAGACGCTGGTCAAATATTTTTTGAGCGGTATGATGAAAAATAATGTTCGACCTGCCGATTATTACATCGCGGTTCCGTGGGATGTGACCGAGGTGGAGAAACGCGCGTTCAAGGATTTGATCAAAGAGTCCAACGTAAAGGCCAGGAAGGTTATGGTAGTGGATAAGGCTGTGGCGGACGGTCTGGGACTTGGGATTGATGTGAAAAATTCTCAGGGCGTTCTTGTGGTCAACGTGGGCTTTGATACTACGGAGATCTCCATTCTTTCCCTGGGAGGTATTGTCCTCAGCCGACTGATCAAGGTGGGCGGACGCAAGTTTGACGAGGCCATCAAGGCGGCGATCCGCCGCGAGTACAGCCTGATTATCGGCGGTAAGACGGCCGAGATCGTAAAGACGTCCCTTCTTGACCTGGAAGACCAGCGGATGGGCGCTGTTGTATACGGCAGGGATATCGTGACGGGACTTCCCGTGGAGAGGGAGATTCCCACCGCTCTTGTGGACGAGTGCCTGATCGAGCATTTTAATTCGATTATTGACAATATTAAGGTGATTCTGGAGCGCACGCCGCCGGAGCTGGCGGCAGATATCTATCGCCACGGTATTTATCTGACAGGCGGCGCTTCCCAGGTGAGCAAGCTGGCGCAGCTTATGAGCAAGGGTACGGGTCTGCAGGTGAACGTCTCCGAAAACCCGGTGACCAGCGTAGCGCTCGGGCTTGGAAAGATCATCAAGGACGAAAATTATAAATCGGTTGCCTACGCGATAGAAGGAATGAGTAAATGAGTCCAGTCGTCAAAAGAAAAGGAGAGAAATTTACGTTACCCGGTAAATATCTCCTTTTTATTTTAACAATCCTCTGCACGGCTATGGTGTTGCTGACCTTTAACACAAAAATATTCAGCGGGCCTTTGTCCGCCATTGCGGGATATATTGTAGTTCCCTTCGAGGAGGGGATCAGCGTGGTGGGAAGCTGGCTTTCCGGCCGCTCGGAGGAGCTTGTGCAGATCAGGGAGCTTCTTGCGCAGAACGAGCAGCTCAAGGCGAAGGTGGATGAGCTGACCATCGAGAATACCAGACTCCAGCAGGATCGCTATGAGCTGAACAACCTGCGGGAGCTGTACAGTCTGGACGCTCAGTACGACGAGTACGAAAAGACAGGCGCGCGCATTATTGCCAGAGATTCCGGCAACTGGTTTTACTCCTTTGTGATCAACAAAGGGGCCAGCGACGGCATTGCCGTGGACATGAATGTGATGGCGGGGAGCGGCCTTGTGGGGCGCGTGGTGGACGTGGGGCCCAACTGGGCGAAGGTGAAGTCCATCATTGCGGACGATTCCAACGTGAGCGCCATGGTGCTCGCCAGCGCTGACCGCATGGTCGTCTCCGGGAACCTGAAGCTTTACGCATCGGGTGTTATTGAATTCGGGCAGCTCGTGGACAGCGACGATGTGGTGGTGGAGGGAGATAAGGTGGTTACCTCCGACATCAGCGACAAGTATCTGCCGGGTATTCTGATCGGTTATATCAATACGATCAATCAGGATGCGAACAATCTGACTAAATCCGGATACATAACCCCGGCGGTGGATTTTGAGCATCTGGAGGAGGTTTTGGTGATCCGGCAGTTGAAACAGACCCTGCCAGAGTGAGAAGAATTTCTAAATCTCACGCAAGAGAATGCCAAAAACAGGCATTCTCTGATATATGGAGAATTTTCTATGAAGCGAGGCATTGTCACCGCATTAATGATTTTCATATGTTTTTTGTTACAATGTACGGTATTCCGCGCGCTGGCTTTCGGGGGAATTGTGCCCAATCTGCTGATTGTGCTGACGGCATCCTTTGGCTTTATGCGGGGGGAGAAGACGGGGCTTTTGATCGGCTTTTTCTGCGGTCTGCTGGTGGATATTTTCTTTGCCAGCGTGATCGGGTTCTATGCGCTTCTGTACATGTATATCGGCTATATGAACGGCAAGTTTGCGCAGATTTTTTATCCACAGGACATCAAACTGCCGGTGGCGCTTATTCTGTGCAGCGATTTTTTGTATGGTATCGGGTGTTATGTTATTTTGTTTCTGCTGCGGGGACGTTTTGAATTTACATATTATCTCCTGCACATTATTTTACCGGAAATTGTGTACACCATTGCGGTTACTTTGCTTTTATATCCGCTCATACTCTGGATCAACACAGGGCTTGAGCGCAGCGAACTGAGGAGCGGAAAGAAGTTTGTTTGAGGAACTTTTAGAGCGGTTTAAAGAAAATTTTATGAATATGGTCACCTCCCGGCTTCTCGTGCTGATGCTTGTGGTAGCCGGCATGGGCGGGTATCTGATTTACTGGATCTTTCAGCTCCAAATCGTGAACGGGGAGCAGTATTACAACGACTTTCAGTTAAAGATTAAAAAGGAGAGGACTCTTCCGGCCACCAGAGGCAACATTCTGGACAGGGACGGCAATCTTCTGGCCTACAATGAGCTGGCCTACTCCGTCACCATCGAGGATGTGTACGAGTCCGGACGGGGGAAAAATGCGAAGCTGAACGATACCATCCGCAGACTGATTACCATGATTGAGGAGCACGGCGACCATGTGATCAGCGATTTTCACATTGCGCTGAACAAGAGCGGCCGATATGTGTACAATGTGGAGGGCGCGCAGCTTCTGCGTTTTCTGGCGGATATTTACGGTTACGCGTCCGTGGATGATCTGAAGGAGCGTGAGAAAGCCGCAGCCCCCGAGGATGTGATCAAATATCTGTGCGGGACAAGCCGTTACGGCATCGGCGATTATACGGACGACGAGGATTCGGACAGCTTTGTGGAGGGGCTTGGCTTTTCCAAAGAAGAGGTACTGAAGATCATCACGATCCGCTATGCCATGAGCGCAAACAGTTACCAGCGCTACATTGCCACCACGGTGGCGGAAAATGTCTCACAGGAGACGGTGGCTGTCATCATGGAGAATGCGGACAGTCTGGACGGCGTGGCGATTGCCGAGGGGACGATCCGCAAATATAACGAGAGCATTTACTATGCGCAGGTGATCGGCTACACGGGCCGGGTGGCGCAGGAAGAGCTGCAGGAGCTGCAGGCGCAGGATCCCTCCTACGATTTAAACGATACTGTCGGGAAATCCGGAATCGAAGCCTCCATGGAGATGGAGCTGCAGGGGAAAAAGGGTTCCGAAACCGTGTATGTGGATAATATGGGTAAGGTGGTGGAGACAAGCGACAGGGTGGAGCCGGCGGCGGGCAATGATATTGTGCTGACACTGGATACCGGGCTGCAGAAAGCCTGTTATCATATTCTGGAATCCAAACTGGCTGCGATTCTTCTGAATAAGATAGAGAATATCAGGGAATATACGCCCCCGGAGGGAGGCAGCGGCGGGAATATTCCCATTCCCATCTACGACGTGTATTATGCCTGCATCAACAACAATGTGATTGACACCACCCACTTTACGTCGGAGTATGCGGGGGATACGGAAAAAGCCGTACAGGAGGCTTATCTGGACAAAAAGGCGCGCGTTTTTGCTACGCTGGAGGACGAGCTGACAGTCAGCTGCACCCCTTACGAGGCACTGACGGAGGAGTATCAGGTCTATGAGAGTTACATGGCGTCTACTCTGTATGACAGGGATATTCTAATGGAGGATGTGGTGGATAAAAATGACGCCACTTACATCGCATGGACGAAGGATGAGGTTATCAGTTTAAACGAGTATCTGAATTATGCCATCGCGCAGAACTGGATCAATGTCTCCAAGCTGGATATTGATTCGCGGTATTCTGACTCCGTGGAGATTTATCATAAGATTCTGGAATATATTTTTGAGGCGCTTGATCAGGATCTGGATTTTGATAAAAAGATTTACCGATACATGATCCTGAACGATGAGATTTCCGGACGGCAGATCTGCGAGCTTTTGATGGAGCAGTATGTGGTGGAGCCGACCGAGGAGGAAATCGCGCAGTTTCGGGCTGGGGCGGTGACGCCTTACGCTTTCATGCGCAACCGCATCGAGCAGCTTGACTTGACGCCGGCGCAGCTGGCTCTCGACCCGTATTCCGGATCCATTGTGGTCACGGATGTAAATATGGGGGATGTGCTGGCCATTGCCTCATACCCGAGCTATGACAATAACCGGATGGCAAACGGTGTGGACGCGGCCTATTTTGCGAGTCTGAGAAACGATCTGTCAAGCCCCATGTTAAACTACGCGACACAGCAGCGGACGGCGCCCGGTTCTACCTTTAAGCCGGTTTCCGCCACGGCGGGGCTTTTAGAGGGGGTCATTACACTGACGGATACCATTACCTGTGTGGGTATTTTTGACAAGATCACCCTGCCGCCCAGATGTCATATTTATCCCGGCGCGCACGGCGCCTTAAATGTGACGGGGGGACTGCGGTATTCCTGTAACTATTTCTTTTATGAGGTAGGCTACCGTCTGGGAACGGTGGGCGATACTTACAATGATAGCGTGGGTTTGAACAAACTGGCCAAATATGCGGATATGTATGGCCTTTCGGAGACCTCGGGAATCGAGATTGAGGAGTACGCGCCGGGCGTGTCCGATCTGGATGCGGTGCGTTCCGCCATCGGTCACGGCACGAACAACTACACCACGGCCGGGCTTGCGCGATATGTTACAACCGTTGCCAACAGCGGAACATGTTATAATTTAACTCTGGTGGATAAGGTGGAAGACCAGAACGGCGGCCTGATTCGGGATAATTCCGCCACAGTCAGGAACCGGATTGATATGGATCCGGCATACTGGAATGCCATTCATCTGGGAATGCGTCAGGTGGTGGAGAACAAAGCCTATTTTGCGGATCTGGATGTAGATGTGGCCGGCAAGACGGGTACGGCGCAGGAGAGCAGAAACCGTCCCAACCACGCCCTCTTTATCAGTTACGCGCCCTACGAAGCGCCGGAGATATCGGTGACCGTGCGTGTGGCGAACGGTTACACGTCTGACTATGCGGCTCAGATTGCAAAAGACGTGTACGAATATTATTACGGGCTGAAGGAAGAAGACGAAATTATTACCGGTATGGCCGGCAATCTGGAAGGCGGCGCGATCAATGCCGATTAACGGCCGGACGATATAAAGATTGAGGTGTAGAGATTGAAAAATCATGATGATGCACTGATGTTTCAATCGGCAGTTTGAGTCAGAGCCTCAAACATGCGTTGACCGCGGTCGAGAATTTGAGATTCTCGACGCGTGTCGTAGCAGTAAACTGTTCTGACGTGGAGGTAAATATGAAAAATGCAGTGATTATCAAGAGCTTTCCAAACGGGCTTTCCATCTTTCTGGACAGTGAGCTTCCTTTTTCGCAGCTTCTGGAGGAAATTGCAATGAAATTCAGCGAGTCCGCCAATTTCTTTAAGGATGCCAGCATGGTGCTCTCCTTTGAGGGCAGGGTGCTTTCCGATCAGGAGGAGCGGCAGATTGTGGACGTCATATCAGCCAATTCCCGGTTGAAGATTGTCTGTATTATGGGGAAGGATGAGGAGACGGAACGGAACTTTGTCAAGGCCCTGCAGCAGCTTTCTTTCCATCAGGAGGTGATGGAGAACGCGGGACAGTTCTATAAGGGAACCCTAAAGGACGGCCAGATTCTGGAGACGGAGAACAGCATCATTGTGCTGGGGGATGTCTATCCGGGCGCGTGCATCATATCCAGCAAGGATATCGTGGTGCTGGGCGGTCTCTACGGACAGGCCTACGCCGGTGGAAACGGCGAGGACGGACATTTTGTGGTGGCGCTTGAAATGTCGCCGGAGAAGTTAAAGATCGGCGATTTCAAATATAAAACATCAGAGAAACAGAGCAAGTGGTCGATCAAACCGAAGATCCAGCCGAAAATTGCTTATGTGAACGACGCCAGAGTTTTTATTGAGCCGATTACCAAAGAATTACTGAACGACCTGCCATTCTAAAGTTCAGCCATGCTCTGTAAAAATGGGCGGATCATGCTCGCATGAATGAACCATCTTAACAGAGCATGAGCGGAGCGCCATCTCATGAGCAAAGTTAACTGCGTAAGCAGTGGGAAAGCGCCGTAGGCGCCTTTGCGGACGGCGCGGGCTGAACGATGTGGGCGGAGAGTTCGGTAGACGATAACAATTCATCAATGGAGGACTTGCTATGAGTGAAGTGATTGTCGTCAC
>ERZ779637.1380-NODE-1380-length-10223-cov-9.486428_pt1 | contig 10223 bp, 13 predicted proteins | sample MGYA00514196_ERZ779637 | MGnify/ENA primary metagenome ERZ779637 (study PRJEB29562, sample SAMEA4376700) | mouse gut metagenome | isolation source: Cecum | study: EMG produced TPA metagenomics assembly of the A DSS colitis mouse model was used to assess the... | reverse complement strand
GTACTTGAAATGTGGAGGAATTGCAAAATCTTTTCCGGTTTATCCGGGTTAGGGTATTAAATCCGTCAGGCGGCAGCAGGGCATCCAAAGACACAGAAAGCGGATAACGGTCCGTTATCGGGTTTACCGCCCAGCGTTTGCCATGCGCCCGGGAACAGGGCTGGCCAACCACGGACATCCGCCTTTCGTTAAGGGTGTTTTCCATGCGTTTGGGAACAAGGCACGCTGCGGATTTCCCCGCCCGACTTTTGCCATGGTCCTGACGGTTCCTCTCCCATCCTGCTGCCACCCGTAAAAACCCGCAGACGCACCAAACCATTCCGTTATGGGAAATACCGCCGCAGGACGGACAGGAAGGAGCCAAAACGCATTAAGGGTATAGTGGGTAAGGGTAAGGGGTAAAAATTGAAATTTGGGGCAGATAACGCGCCATGGAACAGACCGGCGGCAGCAGGGCAAATAAAAACCCCGCCACCGGACATCAGAAAAACGGCAATGCCTGTTGAAAGGGGGACGGGGGTATGTTATGATGCTTATGGGACAGCCGTGTTACAGGGTGTGTTGACCTCTATTCTTTACGGAATGGGGGTGATGCTATGAAAAATCATTTTGATTTTAAGGATATCATGACCTTTGGTCTTTTCCTTTTGGCATTGCTTACATTTGTTTTTACGTTTTGTAGGTAGCCTTACATAGAAAAACCACCCTAAAAACTTTGGCCAGTTACAGGGTGGAATTTCTATCAAATTAACTGGTCAACCCACCTTGTGGGCGGCTGCCCTTTTTCATACCTCAAATATAGCACATATGGCAGCAGGACGCAAGCGGAATATGCTTCCGTGCGGGACGGTATCCCAAAATGCACGGAGTCCGCCACACGGCGCAGTCCGGCGCCCTGCTGCCATCCCGTCCCCCCGTTCCATGATTCCCCCGTTTCCCACGCTTTTAGAAAACACCTGGAATGCCCGCCGCACGGAGTAAAATGCGGCATTGGCGGCATTTGTGTCTGCCCCCGCTGTCCCTGCTGTTTTGGGATTTCATTATCTTTTACGGACTTCCCGGAAAGGGAATAACGGAATAAATACGCAAGCCTGTACTCCCACAAGCCCCGTTTCCGGTTTGGGCGGCACAGGCGGGGGGAATTACCGGCTTACACGGTAAAATGCCTGTACGGGGCAGACAGGACGGTTATTTGCCGTACCGTGCCCTATGGTATATGCCTGCTGCCACCGGCACCGTATGATATCCGTTTACCACCCGCAATGATACCTGGGTAAATCAGGTCCCTTCCGAAGAAGCGGAAACATCCTGCTGCCTTGCCTTCTCCATCAGCATGGCAAGGGCTTCCTGCCCGTATGCGTCCACAATGTCAAGCTGGTACGGGATACTGCTGGCCAGCTTTGCAAGGTCAATGCCTCGTATGGCGGTTTCGGTTAGTTTCCGGTACTTCCTTACGCCCCGCCCTTGATTGGGGTCGGCAGTTTGGACGGGAACGGTTTCCCGCACCGGTTCTTTGCTTCCGGTGGCAGCAGGCCGTGCCTGATTGGCATTATCGCGCTCCATTGTTTCATTAATGGCACGGTTAATAAATGCGTTGAGAGTCTCACCATTTTTTTCAGCATGATTTTTTAGAGTTTCCTTTTTCCCCTTAGGTTTTATTGTTAACTCTATTCGGTCATAATTGTTTTTTACATACTTGTTTACTGCCTTTTGTTGTGCCTTGCTGATTTTACTACCCTCTGACATATTTATATTTTCCTCCTTTTCGTAATTGGGGAGACAAATTATAGAAACAGCTCTCCCACTATACCTAAATTATAACCCAAAAGTCTATTCACGTAAATAGATATATAATGTAGGTATCAAATGAAGGAGGAAAACCGGATGAAGCAGATAACCAAGACAAGGAAAGCGGTCGCAACAATGGCTAACCAGCTCCATAAGCCGGGCTATACACTTTCAGTTTCCTTTACCGGTTCTTTGCTTCCGGTGGCAGCAGGCTGTGACTGATTGGTATTGTCGCGTTCCATGGTTTCATTAATGGCGCGCATTATAAAACCATTCATGCTTTCCTTTTTGGCATCGGCATGGGCTTTTATGTCAGACTTACGACCTTTGGGCATCCTGATTTGGTATAAATCATAATTTTCTTTCATGTATTTACTTACCGCTTTTTGCTGGGCTTTTGATGCCGGCATATGATTACCTTCTTTCTTTGATGTATTTGGCTGGGGCATCGAAATAAAGAAAAATCTTCCCCACCATACCCCAATTATAACCTTCCTGTCTATCGAATGCAATATACAAAACCAATAATATATCGAATGCAATATTGTATACTATGACGATTGATATATCGAATGCAATATATTATAATTATATTATCAAATCAAAGGGAGGGGAAACACTCGATGAAGCAGATAACCAGGACAAGGAAAGCGGTCGCAACAATGGCTAACCAGCTCCATAAGCTGGGCTATACACTCTCAAAGGCATTCAGGACGGCTTGGGAAAGAATCAAGGGCGGCATGACGGTAAAGGTGCAGGGCGTAACTTTCGGGAACAGGCAGGAGTTATTGCGGTTCATAACCGGAAGGAACCCGGAAGACCTTACGGCATACCTTAGGCGTGACAGGGCAAACACATTTGATAAATACGCGGTAGCCGTGGTTGTGGGAATACAGGGCATCGGATACGCACACATCGGATATCTTCCAAAGGGCATGGCGCAGAGCGTTGCAACGGTGCTTGATGCGGGCATGGGGCTTAAGGCGGGCTTAAGGATTACCGGCGGGTACGGGTACAAGGAAACCTTTGGTGCGCTGGTGCACATTACGGTTTAGGGAAAGGGGGTACACATGTTATCACGGGAGGATTTAGCGGCAATGGTTGCCGCAGAGGAAAAACGGCTGGGCGTTGGCAGCAGGGAGTTCATGGAACGCCACGGGGAAATCATGGGGCTTACCGGGAATGAAAGAAAGTTGCGGTTTACCGGGGAACATACGCCCAAAGAAATGGAAAGGCTGATGCACCTGGCGGAAAAAAACGGCATAAGCGTCAAGTTCACCCCATTTAAAGGGAGTGACGGCAGACTGGCATACGCACACGGCGAAGTCAGGATAGGCATACGAATCGGGATGTCATTCGATGAATACGTTTACAACCTTGCCCATGAACTTGCCCATTATTTCCTACACTACGACAAGGGGGATACCATCAGGGACGAAAAGCACGAGGAATATGAGGAACAGGCAGACAGGGCTGCCAAAATGCTGCTGGCGGCATTGTCAACGGTATAGCAGGGTTCATGGGATGCCATAGGACGCCGGACTTACCGGACAGGCAGGACGGAAACACAAAACGCCCCCGGCGGTATAACAGGTACCGTCAGGGGCATGTAACCCGACAACAAGCAAATTGAGGGGATAAGTGTATGATAACACTTTCCTCCCGAAAAGAAAAGGAGATTTTGACCAATGCAGAGGATAACCGACAAGAAGGAACCGGAAATCATAATGACTGACCCTGCCAGCCTGCAGCCTGCTGACTTATTCCGGCTGGTACATATATATCAGGCTGACAGGGGGGAATTTAGCATAATTTCACGTAACGGTGACGTGGTTTTGATAAACCGCAATATGGAGCACGCCAAAGAGGTACGGGAGATAACAGCCGAATACATGAAAACAGGAACACCATACCGCAGGCTGGATATACTTTTTAAAGAGATTGGAAGGTATGCAGGAAAGAAGGGGCAGACAGCCATAGTTGACGCGCGGCTACGCTGGATTGAAATGCGTGAGCTGGCTGACCGGAAAGAAGAAGCGGAACGGATAATTGCCGCCTGCAGGAAAGGGCGGATTCTGCAGAAAGCAAAAAAGGAAAAGGAAATGCTTGAAATGATTCACAATATCGGTTCCGGCGTGTACGATAAAGAACCTTCCTGTGATTTTTCCAAGGGAAACGAATACTGCTATGCATACGGCTATCTTAAGGCATTACAGTCAATGGGATAACAAAGGGGGAAACGGAATGGCAAAACGTAACATTTCAGCCGGATTCCGGCAGCGGAAGGACGGCAAATATGAGTCAAGGTTTACCATCAACGGGAAGCGGTACAGCGTCTATGCCGCCACACTCAAGGAATGCAGGGAAAAGGATGCGGAACTGCGCGAACGGATAAAAAACGGACTTTACGTGGATAACCGGAACATTACGCTTGACCGCTACTATTCCGAATGGCGGGCGGCAAGGATGGGGACGGTAAAGGGGAACACGGTGCTTGGGATGGACAGCCGCTATAAAAACCACATAAGCCCCGCACTCGGGCACCGCAGGGTGGCGGACATCGAAAAAAGGGAAATCGTCCGGCTTCAGAAGGAGCTTGCCATGAAGCAGAAGGCCACAACGGTAAACACGACCATCGTACAGGTGAAAGGCATCCTCAACGATGCGGTTGCGGACGGCATTATGGCAAAGAACCCGGCAGCAGGGGTAAAGCCACTCCGGGTGGATGCAAAGGAAGCAAGCGAAACGTACCACCGCGCGCTGACGGAAAATGAGCAGCGCACGTTTATGGAATACGTCAGGAACGAATGGCTGTATGAAATGATAGCGCTACTCCTGTGCACGGGGATGCGCATGGGGGAAGCGGCGGCGCTTACGTGGGGTGACATCGATTACATAAACCACGTAATACACGTAACGAAGACGGTGAGCCGTTCGGCGGACGGGAAATTCATCACGGGACCGCCGAAAAGCAAAAGCGGCATCAGGGACATACCGCTGAATGACACCGTTAAGGCAGTCCTTAAAAGCCAGCGGGAAAAACTGGAAACGGTGTACGGCAACGTTGCAAGCCTGTCCCGTTCCGTGTTTGAAAATGTCTATGGGGGCATGGTGTACAATGCCACCCTCAACAAGACAATCAGCAACGCCATAGAAAGGATGAACGGGGACGGGATGCGGGTGGAACATTTTTCCGCCCACGCCCTCCGCGACACCTTTGCCACCCGCTACATAGAACAGGGGGGAAGCCCGCAGGTATTAAAGACCATCCTTGGACATTCCAGCCTGTCCATGACCATGGACCTGTATGCCCACGTCCTCCCCAATACGAAGCAGGAGGAAATGAACAGCATACACATAGCCCTGTAAGCAGCAGGCGGGGAAAAGGCGGTACCGGCCCGGAAGGGAAACGGCGCCGCCTTTTCATGTGCCGGACTGCTGCCGCCTTCCCATTCCATGGCGGGGCAATAAAAAATAAGTGTTTTTTACGCGTCCTGTATCCCGTAAAGCCGCATGGATACGGCTTTCCCGTACCCCAATCCGTACCCCAATTTATACCCCAATCCGCCCCCATAAACCGATAAAAAGGACAAAACAGGACAAAAAGTTTTTAACGGGGAAATGTGGCGGAAAGCGCGGATTCCTGCGGCTTCCGGTACATAAGACAACCCAATATGGGCATTGACGGATTCCCCGTTATTGTATATAATGAAATACAATTCATGTATACAAAATGCAAACGAGGTACAATACTATGCCGGAAAAATCCAAAACCTTAACCAGAAAAGCCTACGCCAAAATCAATTTGGGACTGGATGTCCTAAGGCGCCGGCAAGACGGATACCACGAAGTAAAAATGATTATGCAGACCATAAGCCTGTACGATACTCTTACGTTTTGGGAAGCGGAAACAGGAATTGCGGTATTTACGGACCGCGAAGATCTTCCGGGGGACGAACATAACCTGGTTTACCGCGCGGCGAAACTCCTTATGGACACCTATGGGATAAAAAGCGGGGTAAAAATCGAATTGCACAAAAAAATTCCCATGGCCGCCGGAATGGCAGGCGGAAGTACGGACGCAGCGGCAGTATTCCACGGAATGAACGAATTGTACGGGCTTGGCATGACGGAAGACGAGATGTGCCGGCTTGCCGTCACAATCGGCGCCGACGTGCCTTACTGCATACAGGGCGGCACGGCATTATCGGAAGGAATCGGGGAAGTACTGACCAAACTGCCCGATGCACCGGACTGTTTCCTGCTGATTGCAAAACCGGATATCGACGTTTCCACTAAATATGTCTATGAAAACCTCCATGCCAATGCGCTGGCATACCATCCCGACATTGACGGCATGAGGACAGCCATTGAAAGAGGAACGTTAAGCGGCATCACGGAGCGGATGGAAAACGTGCTGGAAACCGTAACGGTGGAAAAATATCCCATAATACGGGAAATCAAAGATTTCATGATGGAAAACGGCGCCATGAACGCATTGATGAGCGGCAGCGGACCTACGGTATTCGGTGTATTTGACACAAAGGAAAAAGCGGATGCTGCATATCGGCTCTTAAAAGCAGACCCGGATGCAGCATATCAGACACATCAAACAGAATTGGCAAAACAGGTATATACCGCCTTCCCGGTGAAACGGGAGCAGGCGTCTTCCGGCAGCTAAACCGGATATGCCGCAAAAAGGCAAACGTTGGCTTTAAGCACGGCACTTAGCCCAAGTCTGCGGGAAGCACTATAAGAAGGATATCGGAAATAAGTATAACAGGGTAAAGCAGGAGTGGTAATCTATGGGTAAAGACGGTTTACAGGTAACTATGGACGAATTTTTACCGCTGCGCGACGTCGTATTCAATACGCTGCGCAAAGCGATACTGACCGGGGAATTAAAACCCGGTGAGCGCCTGATGGAAATCCATTTGGCAAACCGGCTGGGGGTGAGCCGTACCCCCATACGCGAAGCAATCCGTAAACTGGAACTGGAAGGACTGGTAACGATGATTCCCAGACGGGGCGCGGAAGTGGCGCAGATTACGGAACGGAGCCTGAAAGACGTGCTGGAAGTGCGCCGCGCACTGGACGCCCTTTGTGCCGAGCTCGCCTGCGAGCGGATTACGGAGACGGAAAAAGCGGAGCTTGCCAATGCCTGTACTGAATTTGAAAAAGCTACGAAAACAAAAGATACCACGGTCATTGCCAGGGCGGACGTGGCGCTGCATGACATTATTGTGGCAGCCACGGGCAACCGGAGACTGGTGCAGCTTGTCAATAACCTGGCGGAACAAATGTACCGCTACCGTTTTGAGTACATCAAAGACGAAAGCCAGCATGAAAGACTGATTGAAGAACATAGAATAATATATGAAAGCATTATGGCAAACAACAGCGCCGCAGCGGCGGAAGCTGCAAGGATTCACATTGACAACCAGGAAAAATCCATCATAAAGCAGATACGCCTGGAAAACGGACAGCGACAGCCGGTATAAAACGGTGGAATTTGGCAAGACTTTTCCTATCGGAAAAAGGTATAATAACTGATAGGAGAAGCCAAATGAAAAAATTGTGGGAAACAGGAATCATGTTGTTTGCGGTTGCAGGTTTTTGGGGAATGATTTATCCCGACCTTTGTTTTGTACCGGATGTCTGTCAGGCAGGAACGGAATGCGGAAAGGAAGCCGCCTGTGAAGAAGCGGAATGGGACGGCGCATGGGAACCGGACATTTATACACGCATCTGCATGGCACAGCCCGGACAGGTCAGGGGGAAAAGCCGTTTACTGGAGGTCCTCCAAACCCGGCGGAAAGAACCGGAAAAGGCAGAAAACTAAATAAAAACGGAAGGTAAAGGTAACATCAATGGCGTTAACAGGGAATCACGGGGAACCGTGCAGCGCCCCCATAGGGGTCTTTGATTCCGGCGTGGGGGGACTGACGGTAGCAAGGGAAATCATGCGGCAGATTCCGAATGAAAACATCATTTATTTCGGGGACACGGCGCGGGTTCCTTACGGAAGCAAATCAAAGGAAACCATTACGAAATATTCAAGACAGATTGTCCGCTTCCTCCGGGAACAGAACGTAAAGGCAATCGTGGCGGCATGCAATACCGCAAGTGCTTACGCCCTGGAGGAAATCGAGCAGGAAATCGACATACCAATCATCGGCGTGGTAAAGCCGGGGGCAAAGGTGGCTGCGGAAGTAACAAAGAACGGCAAAATAGGTGTTATCGGCACGGAAGGCACCATCGGAAGCCACATTTACGCTACATACATTAACAAAATCAACCCGGACATTACGGTACTTGGCAAGGCATGCCCCCTGTTCGTACCGCTGGTAGAAGAAGGGTTATGGCAGGACCCCGTAACGGACGAAATTGCCAACCGGTATTTGGGCGGACTGATCGACAGCGATATCGATACCCTGATTTTAGGCTGCACCCATTACCCGATGATACGTTCCACAGTGGGGAAAATCATGGGGGAGAACGTGACGCTGGTAAATCCGGCTTACGAAACGGCAAGGGAGTTAAAAGAACTCCTGACGGCGGAAAACCTGTTAAACGGCAGCCAGCAGGCTCTCGGAAGCAACCGCTACCGTTTTTACGTCAGCGACATGGCGGATAAATTCCAGACGTTTGCCAATTCGATTTTAAAATACGGCATTCTCTCCGCGGAAAAAATTAACATTGAAGAATATGACCCATAATCCATGAACAGGGAAAAACGAAAGGCGGTTAGACACCTATGACAAAGGAAGTACTTTTATCCCTCCGGGGACTGCAGTTCGACGCGGTATCCATGGACGGAGATAAAATAGAAACCATTCTGCCTGCAGAATATTACAAGCGCAACGACAGCCATTACGTCATTTATGACGAAGCGGTGGAAGGATTCGGGGAAGGCACGAAAAACATACTGAAATTCAAGAACCATTCGCTGGACCTGACGAAAAAAGGGCTGGTAAACGTACATATGATTTTTGAGGAAAACAAAAAAAACATGACGAATTACTCCACGCCCTACGGGGATATTTTAATCGGCATCGATGCCAAAAGCGTGAATTACCAGGAGGAAGAAAACCGAATTGTCGTGGACGTGGATTACGCGCTGGAAGTCAACTACGAACATTTTGCGGACTGCAGCATCAAAGTGGACATCCGCTCCAAGGACGGGGAGGGCTTTGCCCTGAGAAGTGAATAAACACACGCAGGACGTGCCGCGCCGCTTCAGTGACACAATCGTGCAGGGAAGGCATCTTCCCTACACGCCGCGCCCCATGCGCCGCCTTAGCGTCATACTTCCTCTGCATGGGGCGGTGCATAAAAAAGCTGCCAGGTAATACCTGACAGTCTTTTTTCATGTGTGCTGCATTATTTAATGGGTTTTGCGCCCGCTTTTTCCTGCGCTTTTTCCAATGCCTGGCGGAAACGCCCTTTCTTCTTTTGGGGAGCCACAAGCGGTTTGCCGTGCAGCCCTTTCACATCCGTGATGTAAATGCCGCTGACCGTAGCCTTGACTTCCTTCTTGACGGGTATCATTTCAAAAATTTTCTCATCGCTCACCAAAGTCATAATCTGCGGACCGATTTTCGCCTTGACAATAGGAAGTTTGGAACCCCGCAGCAATTTCGGCGTCTGCGCAATGACCGCCTGCGGAAGTCCCGCATCTTTTATTTTCATCCGCTTCTTGTCGATGATGAGCATGGAAACGGTCTGCTTCATCGCATTAATCTGTTCCTGCTGTTCCGCCTGCCTTTTCTGCGCTTTTCTGCCAAGGAAATAGAGCGCTGCAATGGCAATGGCAAGGACTGCCAATACCACCAATAAAACGATTAGTCCTGTACTCACAATGCACCTCCCGCTTTTCCTTAATGTAGAACTAATTGTAGCATTGTTTTCGGAATAAGGCAAGGGAAAAGAGCGGACGCGAATTAAGAAAAATAACAGTTCAGCCTGAAATGTTATGTTCGGGGTGAGTGCGGACGGACGCAAAAGCCGGGAGCGGAACCCCATGCCCATTTAGCGCCTGCTTCCCTGTGCTTCCCCTGCCGGCATCTGTTCAAACCTGATGGCAAAAACGGGCTATTTCTAATTGCTCCCAAACGGTGGTTTCTGACCACGGCGGCGAAACTCCTTACAAGGTATTTCCCGTTCCGCGAAATACCTTGTTCGTCAAACAACGCCGCCTAAAGCGGTCAGAAACCGACGGCCGGGCACAATAAGAAACAGCACCATTTTTTGAAACAGGTTTTGAACAGATGCCGGCAGGGGAAGCACAGGGAAGCAGGCGCTAAATGGGCACGGGGTTCCGCTCCCGGCTTTTGCTGGTTATCAAAAAATGTAATGCCGTATCATAGCATTGCTATTAACTCTACCCAGCACGGGAGGGAGTTTTTTGGGGGGCGGCGGCAGCGGGATTGCCT
>ERZ779637.1379-NODE-1379-length-10228-cov-63.702448_pt1 | contig 10228 bp, 10 predicted proteins | sample MGYA00514196_ERZ779637 | MGnify/ENA primary metagenome ERZ779637 (study PRJEB29562, sample SAMEA4376700) | mouse gut metagenome | isolation source: Cecum | study: EMG produced TPA metagenomics assembly of the A DSS colitis mouse model was used to assess the... | reverse complement strand
AAATCCGTGAGGACTGTGGCGCGTTGGTGTCCCGCCACGATGGTCATGTCTGAGTTGACGATCACCGGCTCCACATAGCCGAACTCCGTGATGGAGTTTCTGATCTTCTCATATTCCCTGTCACCCTTTTTCAGCTTTTTCCTCGGATTGTAGGATGCCGGGATAAGGTCGGCAATCCTGATCTTCTTAAACTCCATTCTCTAATCCCTCCAGAACCTTGCTTTGATGTAGCAGTCGTAACTGCAATACTTCGGTTTCCTGCTCCGGTAAAAGGAAAACTCCCTGCCGCAGCATTCACATTTCTTTGTGACAATGGCTTTCCTGTTCCCCTCCTGCGGGTGCGCTTTCCACCACTGCCGTCTGCATTTTTCTGAGCAGAATTTCCTCGGCCTGCCCGTCCCCGCCTGTTCCGTTTCCTTCCCGCAGCAGATACAGAGGCCGTTCTGCACCTCCCGCTCCTGCAGGTTCTTCACGGTTGCCGCCACATAGCCGCCCATCCCTTTTGCCTTGCAGTGGTTGCGGACGATGTCGCGGGAAAGCCCAAGCGCCTCCGCAATGGCACGGTAGCCCATGCCCTTCAAGCGCATTTCCTTCACCTGCGCCGCCTCAAAATCGGTCATTTTCCCTTCACCTCCATCAAAAAAGGCCCAAAAACCAGCGTTTTTTGATGGTTTTTAAGCCCAAAAACATGGGTTTTTCGGTACTTTCACGCAAAACTAAAGTGCCTGAAAGCCTTGAAAAATCAATGTTTATGTAAGATTTTGGGGCGATTTCCTATCCCCCCTGTGCGAATTTGCGAAAACGCGCGTCTGAGGGGGCGGCGGTCGATATTTTTCGACAGTTGTAGAGATAACTTGACCCCCTTCCCCATGCGGATTTCCACGGGAAATGTTGTACTTTGTCAGAATATGAAAGAAAAAGAACCATCACGGAAACCGTCAGTATCTGTACTCCTGATAGCGGTCCTCCGTCATGGTTTTGTGGTCGTGGCAGCTCTTGCAAAGGCTCTGCCAGTTTGCCTCGTCCCAGAACAGCTTCGCATCCCCTCTGTGTGGGATGATGTGGTCAACAACGTTCGCCCGCACCACTCTCCCCTGCTCCATGCACCTGACGCAGAGGGGATGTGCTTTCAAGAATCGTTTCCGTGCTTTCTCCCACCTGCTGTCATACCCACGGACGGATGCGCTGGCTCGGTCAGAGGCGTGCAGCTTTGCGTGTCCCTCGCAGTACATCCCGTCCGTCAGCTTGGGGCATCCGGGATGCCTGCATGGTTTCATCGGTCTCCTCGGCATGACGTCACCACTTTCTCACATTGTGGTAATACCTGTAGGCGATTGCCTCCTGCTGATACTCCGGCAGGCTCCGTAATCTTTCCCTTACTTTCTCCAATGACTGTGCCTGTTCCTCATGGGTCTTGTGGAACCCGCAGTTTTCCCCGCGGCATTTCCCGCCAAGCGCACCGCAGTACCCATTCATACAAAATGCAAAACAATTCATCATAAACCTGTCTGTTTCCTCTCCACCCTTTCCGCAAAAGAAAAGGACAGCGGTGAAAGGATAAAGCCCGCTGCCCTGTGCGGAGGCGTGAAAAAAGCCCCGTGGCTTCTCCAACAGGGCTCCCTACACTTCTTCGCATCATAACCATAGCACAATATTTTTTCCTTTGCAATAAACCACCCGTCCACCTTTAGTCAACCGTTAGTCTACCATTAGTCTACTTTCCGGCGACAGTAAAGCCAGCAACCCTTGTAATTGCTGGCTTTCTCCCATAAAATCTTTACCCCGCGGAAGGGAAAAATTTTTTTATTTTTTTCAAAAAAAGTTTTTTAACTCAGCATAAACGCCGTATCGCTGTGTTCCCGGATGCTGTAAATGGTCTCCAATTCCTCCAGCGCCTTCTTCCTGTACTTGCCGATCATGGAGTGGGAAACCTCGTATTTCTCGGAAAGCTCCTGCCACTCCATCCCCTCGACCACCATGTCGGTTATGATCTCCGGCAGTTTCCCGCTTAAGCAGCTAATCCCGAAACGGAAGAAGTCCATTTCCTCTTTTTTCTTCTGGTATTCCTCCAAAAGCCCGTCGAACAGGTCATCATCCAGCTTATCCGCCACCCTGCGGTAATTGAGGGCTGCGGATGCCGTGCGGTCTGACGATCCGCTGGTCTGCACCTTTTCCCCCTCATGCCCGGAAAGGCACATGGACTTTATCACGTCATCCGGCTCTATCCCTTTGAAATTGGTTATCCTGAATTTCAGTATTTTCAGTTCCTTCTCCCTGGTCTGGTATTCGCTGAACATCCTTCTGATTTCTTCCCTCATTCCTTTCCGCCTCCAATCCTCGCTTTTACCGCATCCACAAGTGCCGACTGCCCGCAGTCCTTTTTCTCCAGTGCCGCCATCACCCGCTCATCCAGTGTGCCTTTGGCGATAAGGTGGTGGATCACAACCGTCTCCTCCTGCCCCTGCCGCCACAGCCTTGCGTTCATCTGCTGGTACAGTTCCAGCGACCATGTCAGCCCGAACCACACCAGCGTGGAGCCGCCCGCCTGCAGGTTCAGCCCGTGTCCGGCTGACGCCGGATGGATCGCCGCCACCGGGATTTCCCCGGCATTCCATTTCCGCATATCCTCCGCCGTGTCCAGCTCCACCGCCCCGGTCCGCTCCATGATCCTCTGTAAATCATGCTTATACCAGTAGGCGATCAAGACGGGCTTTCCATTTGCCGCCTCGACCAAGTCCTCCAGTGCCTCCAGTTTGCGGTCATGGATGTGTTTCACGTTCCCGTTCTCATCGTAGACCGCCCCATCCGCCATCTGTAAAAGTTTGTTGGAAAGCGCCGCCGCGTTCACCGCGTCAATGTCACCGTCAGAAAAGGGAAGGAGCATATCCCGCTCTAGCTGCTCATACAATGCCATTTCCTTTTCGCTCATGGAAACCTCCACACGGTTATAGACGCATTCCGGCATTTCCAGATAATCCACTGCCTTCATGCTGATGCAGATGTCGGAGATCAGTTCGTAGATCATATCCTCCGCACCCTCCCTGGGCTTATAGGAAAAGACCATCTCACGGCTGCGCTTGTCCGGCACGAAGAACCGTTCCCGGTAGCCGCCGATGAACCGCCCAAGCCTCTGCCCCATGTCGAGGATGCCAATCTCCGCCCAAAGGTCGATTAATCCATTCGGCGCGGGCGTCCCGGTCAGCCCCACGATGCGCCGCACCATCGGGCGCACCTTCTTCAATGCCTTGAACCGCTTCGCCTTATGGGACTTGAAGGACGAAAGCTCATCGATCACCACCATGTCAAAGTCAAAAGGGATGCCGCTCTCGTTTACCAGCCACTCCACGTTTTCCCTGTTGATGACGTACACCTGCGCCTTCCTGCCAAGCGCCGAGAGCCTCTCCTTCTCGGAGCCGAGGGCTACCGACATCCCAACCCCGGAAAGGTGGTCCCACTTTTCCAGTTCCGCAGGCCATGTATCCCTTGATACCCGCAGCGGGCCAATAATCAATATTTTGCGGATGTCAAAATAGTCAAACAGTAATTCCCATATGGCGGTCAGCGTGATCACCGTTTTGCCAAGACCGCAATCCAAAAATAACGCGCTCACCTTGTGGCTCACGATAAACTCCTTTGCATACTCCTGATATTCATGTGGCACATATCTCATCCAGCACACCTCCGATCTGCTCTGCCCCGTCAACCACATAGACGGGGAAACCTAAACTTTTAAGCTGCCTCATTCTTTTGATCTGCAATGGCCTCGGCTTCTTCCCCGGAGCCTTTAATTCCACGAATGCGATCTTCCTCCCAGGCAATAAGACGATCCTGTCCGGCACCCCATCCAATCCGGGTGAGGTGAATTTCACCGCCATGCCTCCCATCTTTTTTACTGACACGGCTAACCGCCGCTCTATCTCATTTTCCCTCATGCCGCTGCCTCCGTCCTGCCTGCGGAACAACATGGAACATCAAAACCAAAATTCCTATATATCCTATACGTGTATATAACGTGTGCAAAAAGCACTTTTTTTCTTATTACCCATACCCCAATAAGGATTTCATGTTCCCTTGTTCCATACTGCCCTGCAAGCGTTGATTTTTCTATTATCCTAAAATGGAACTACCGTCCAGAACGAACCGCCCACTGTTCCGTTCGTTCCGAATATCCGTTTATTCCTTGTTCCTGCTATTCCTTACGCTGTTCCCGCACATATGCCCTCTGTTTCCCGTAGATTGGGAAACTGGAAGTGCCGTTCTTCGTTGCCGTATATTTCCCCCACCCTTCGATCTTGCGCATGATGCCGCTGATCTCATAGGAATCTATCTTTTTCAGCGTTGAGGAATCCCGCCCGAAGCACTCGCACCATATCTCCATGTTGCAGGCCATCATCCGGCGCACCGTACCCGTCCGCCGCTGTTCCCCGAACTCGCTCCCGTTTAGGAAGTTCCTGCGGTCATAAAGGCTCATGGTATCCCATTCCTCCGGGAGCAGCGTGTCAAGGTACGCCCGCACCAAGCCTTCCCTGTCGTCCGTCTCCATCGCGTCCGCCTGTTCGCAGGCGGCAGCCGCGGCTTCCTCCCCTTCGAGGTAGAGCCGCTCGCCGTTTTCAAAGGCAGCCTTCGCTTCCGCCCATATCTGCAGGACGTCATCCCCGGAAAGCTGCCAGGGCTTTTTCCCGCTCTGCCCGTTTACCCTTACCGGCCAGAAACGGCGGTTCCCGGTGATGTCCCGGAGGAACCCGCTCTCCGTGTTGGTGCTGCCCACAATGATGCACTGGCGCGGGTGGCTCTCCACATTAAGGCCATAGCTGGCACGGTACTTGTCATCCACGCGGGAGAGGAAGGACTTCACGGTCTCCACGTCCGTTTTCTTCATCCCGGCAAGCTCCCCAAGCTCCAGCACCCAATACCCCTGCAGTTTCTCCGGGCCTGCCTTGTCGCGCATATCCGTGAGCGTCAGGCTGTCGGAGAACCATGCCCCCGCAAGCCTCGCAAAGAGCGTGGACTTGCCGATGCCCTGCGGCCCGTTCAGGATGAGGACGGAATCGAACTTCACCCCCGGCTGGTATATCCTCGCCACGGCCGCCGCCAGCGTCTTCCTCATGACCGCCCTTGTGTATACGGAATCCTCCGCGCCGAGGTAGTCTGTAAGGAGCGTGTCGATGCGCTCCGTGCCGTCCCACTCCGGCAGGGCGTCAAGGTACTCACGCACCGGGTGGTATGCCCGCTCCGATGCCACCGCAAGCAGGGCGTCCTTCGTCTTGGTGGGCGCATATACCCCATAGCCTTTGTTGAGGTACACTTTCAGGGATGCGAAGTCAGAGTCGTTCCACCCCGGCTTGATCTGCTTCCACGGAAGGCCCTCCCCGGCATCTATCCCGTCCCGGTGCAGGTTGAAGGCGATGGGCTGCATCCCCCTGTCATGGCGCATGACCAGCACGAGGTTGTTCAGCGTGTCCCGCACCACGCCCCTGCGGTCAAACTCCAATAATTTCCGCCAGTCATCCTCCGCGGAAAATTCCTCCCTTGCCGACTGCGCCCGCTCCCCCGCCAGCGTGACCTTCACGTTCTCATCGTTTACGGCAAACTCGCCCATTGCCTTGAAGGAGGGCAGCTTTGCCGGTTCCTCATCCTCAGATGCCCTCGCGTCCAGATGGCTGAATTTGTGTATCCGCACCATGTCAAAGGCGTTCATCAGCCTGCCGCAGGCCGGGTCCGTGGCATGGTGGGAGTATGCGAACTTCCCCTCATAAATGACCACGCCCGCCTGTGAGTCAGCCGGGATATAGTCATACCGCCCCGGCATGGCGCTTGGCTGGTAAACATCGGAAAGGAAGTTTGCTATTGCTTCCTCGATGGAATACGTCCGGCAGAATGCGCCGATGACGCCGTCTTTGGAAAGCGGGTCTGCCTGTTTCCGCATCTCCCTCTGGACGATGTTCTGCTGGCGGCTGCTCACCGGCCACTCGGAGGAATCCCGCCAGTCCTTATACCGTGAAAGCACATCGTCCGGAATTAACGGCTCCCCCTCGATATCTCGGAAAAGGAACTCCCCGTCAGCGGAGGTGGACGGCCAGTACATGAGGCGGCTCGGCTCATAGGTGGTATCATCGAACATTTCAATTCCGATTTCCTCCGCCACCTTCCTTGCGATTGCCACATATTCATCCGGCGACACGTTCCGGGAGAGCGGTATGATGAGCCGCAGCCTCGGATTCTCCGCCGTGTGCTTATGGGTGGAATAAATGAGGCACCGGAAGTCGAAGAACATTTCCACCTGCTCCGGGATATCCTGCAAGGCATGGTCCATATCCAGAGTCAGTGCGGAGCGGAACTCCACGCAGTCCTTCTTCCGCCTGCCGCCTTTCAGCTTTCCTCCCACATAGCCGCCCACATCCTTGATGGCGTCCTGCTTTGCTTTCGTCATTTTTCCATACTGCTCCACGGTCTCCGCCGTGCGGATGGTATGGGAAATGCGTTCTATAAATTCATCCAGCTCCATCTCCACATTGTTCCAGCGTTTCTCCATCCTTGAGTTGCCTGTTGATATATACAGTTTCATTCCTTCCTGCCCTCCAATAATCTCAGATTTTTTACGCACTGGTTATAAATGATCTGCTCCTCCCTCGCTTTCCTCCGGTAGAAATGCCATTCCTCCGATTTTGCAGTAAGGGACTCCGCCTTTTCTGAAAACGCCTTAACCTTCCCGGAATGCTCCCGTGCCTTTATCCGTAAAAACTGTTTCAGTTTCTCCCTGTCATCCTCTTTCGCAAAGCGCCGGATCAGCGGGAACACCTTCCTTGCCACCGCCAACCTGCATGGGAAGAATTCATGGATATAAAGCTCCATCCTCCCGTTCTTATAAACCATCTTCACCGTTTCCTTTTCCGCTTTCTGCTCCGCCATACGCATCCCGCCGTAGGCTGTGGGGTCATGGTACCCTTCCGCATTCCTTCTCTCCATATATTTCTCCCTCTACTGTTTTTGGTAAAATGAACAACTGTAACCATCCGCTCTCAATGGCAAGCCCTCCGCCCACTCCGGCTGAACCGCCATTACTTCACACATCTCATCCACGGAGCCGCTGCCCTCCGGCACTTCCGCTATGATCTCATCATGGCAGTGCATGACTATTGGGTATCCTTTTTTCTCCACCCGGAGCATTGCCTCCGCCAGTAAATCACGCGCCGTCCCCTGCACGATGTTCTCCACCAGCTTGGGGCCGTAGGTCTCTATCCGGCTCCATTTCTTGTTTTCGGAAATCCCTTCATACGTCAGGCCATCCCTGCCGAATCGGTTCACAGCCATCCTCGGCTTCACATAGGACAGCTTCCGCCCGGACGGGAGCGTGATGAATAAAATCCCGCTCTTATATTCAAAAATAATTCTTCCTACTTTCGTCCGCTGCTTTTCGGTGACCGCCTTAATAGCGGCGGCATCCACATCCCACCAGAACTGTGTGATATGGGGATTCGCCTTTCTCCACGCTGCCACGAGCGGGGGAAGTTCCTCTTCGGTCAGCCCCATATCCAAAGCCCCCATACTAATGAGTGCGCCGCTTGCCCCGCCAAATCCGAGGCCAAGTTCCGCTAATTTCCCTTTCTGCCGGAGCGGGGAGCCTTTTGTGATCTCTTCCATCGGCACATGGAACATGGAGGATGCCGATGCTTCATAAATCTTCCCGTGGGAAGTGAACACATCCAATCTCCACTGCTCCCCGGAAAGCCATGCCAGCACCCTTGCCTCGATTGCGGAAAAGTCTGCCACCACAAAGCGGCAGCCCGGCTTCGGGATAAAGGCTGTGCGGATTAATTCTGATAAAACATTCGGTGTGGAATCATACAAAAGTTCGATATCCTCAAATCTGCCCTGCTTCACAAGGTCTCTTGCCAGTTCCAGATCGGGGAGATAGTTTTTCGGTAGATTGTGCAATTGCACGTTCTTGCCGCTCCATCGGCCTGACCGATTTGCGCCATAAAACATCAGCATCCCGTGTACCCGCCCGTCCGAACAGGCAGACCGCTCTATGGCTTCATACTTTTTCACAGAAGTCTTTGCCAGCATAAGCCGGAGTCTGAGCAGTTCCTCCACTTCCCCGTCCGTCTCCGCTATCATCTCCGCCACCGCTTTCTTGGAAAGGCTCTCCGCCTCCATCCCCATGTCCCCAAGCCAGCCTTTTAGCTGCACCACGGAATTGGGGTTCTCCAGCCCGGTCAGTTCATAAGCGCGTTTCGTCACAACCTCTTTATGGAGCCGCTCACAGGCAATGGCCTGTTCCACCAGCCCCATATCCACCAATACGCCCCGGTCATTGATGCGCTGGTCTAAGCGGTACAGTTCCATCTCGCTTTCCGGGATGGGGAAATTATGCAGTTTCCTGCGGATGGATTTCTCCACGTCCACATCCCTTTTGCAGTAGGTCTTGAAAAGCTCCCACTTCTCCGGCGCATGGCAGGGGAGGTTCCGCGTCCTGCCGCCGTTTGCTTTCGTTGGCTTGCAGGGGACGCAGAAATACCGGATCAGTTCCTTCCCTTCCTTCATCTTCTGCTCGTCCAGTCCAAGCACCCTGCCCACATCCTCCAGTGACCGGGGCAGGGCGAGCATGGCCGCCTGTACCGCGCTGCAATGCCAGGACTCCGGGGGAATGTACCTCCCGAAATATTTAGAGAGGCAGGTGCGCTCAAAGTTGGCGTTGTATGCCGTCTTGGTCACTGACACGTCAAAGATGGCTTCCTCCACTTCTGCCGGGAGCTTCTCCCCCTGCGCAAGATCTATGATCTGTGTTTCCCCTCCGTCAAAGGAATAGGCAAACAGTAAAATCTCAAAAGCAGGGCTGTCCGCATAGGCGTATACCCCGCATTTGATCAAATCCACATCGCTGAAACTTTCGATATCCATTTCAAGCACCCGTTCCATGACAAGCCTCCCTCCTTCCGTACTTTGGATGACGGGCGGCAGTTCCCCGCCGCCCTGATTCCCTTATCCAAGAAAATCTTCCTCGTCATCCACTTCCACCGCGTCAAAGTCATCCTCGGCGTTCGTCCTTCCGCCCAGCGACTCCCCGTCACGCAGCTTCTGGATGTTGCCAAGCCCTGCGGCAATGCCCTTATTGCCGTTGGTGGAAAAGCCGTAGAAGTTCACGCTGATCCTGCCATAGCACCCGGAATACACCTCCGACTGGTCAAGGATGGGCTGCACGTTCTTATCCACCACCTGCGGCGCCTGCTTGCTGTTGGCGTTGAAGAAGTAGCTGTCCGCATACGCCTCATCCTCCGGGCGGTCAATGTCGCCGTCCCTTAAAGGCAGTTTCAGGTTCGCCGGGACCTTGCCGCCCCACTTGGAGACGGAATCCTTCTTCGCCTGCTCGATGGCTTTCTTTATTTTCTCAATGGTCTCCGTGTCCGACTTCGGTATGATGGCCGATACGGAATACTTGGGGTCCCCGTCGCTCACGGCATTGGGCTCCCAGCAGTGCAGGTAGGAAAACCTGCACGGTACGATCACTTTTGTCAAATTCGCATTTTCATTACTCATGGTATTCATTCCTCCTTAAAATCCGCCTCCGCGGTTGCTGCGGCAATCTCCTGCCTTTTATCCGATTCCGGCACTAAGGTCACCTTGCCCTGGGGCTTGTAGACCAGCTTCCCAAGTATCTCTGCAAATCTCTTCTTCCCAAGCAGCCGCTCCATCTCCGTGATGCCGATGAGCGTCTTTTTGTAGATGTCCGTGTACCCGGCCTTCTGCGCCGCCTGCGCCACTTCCTCCTCATCCGTGTATTTCCTGTTGCTCCTGCCCTCGACTAACTTAAAGCCGGCCCATTTCTTACCCTTCGTGACCGCCTCGTCCTGTGCATAGGCGTAGACGTCCGCAGACCATTTGGCAAGCTCGTCCGCCACTTTCAGGACTTCCGCAATCTCCTCATCTGTCAATAACGGCGGAGCCTTAAATTCCATCTGCGCCAGCCTTAAATATTCCTCCGCCCTAGCCCTACAGGTGTTCTTCGCCTTACAGAACCGGCACCAGTCGCCGGAGTGGAACTCGCCCTCGCCCTTGATGGCAAGCACGGCCTTTGGCTTAAGTTCCATCTCCACCCATTCCATCAAATCCTTTACGGAAACCTCCCATGTGCTGACGGATTCAAGACGCGGCTGATAGATAATCATGCGGATCATTTCAATGTCATAGAGGGCATCGAACAGTTCCAGCGCCCCTAATCCGTATAACA
>ERZ779637.1375-NODE-1375-length-10239-cov-6.276414_pt1 | contig 10239 bp, 9 predicted proteins | sample MGYA00514196_ERZ779637 | MGnify/ENA primary metagenome ERZ779637 (study PRJEB29562, sample SAMEA4376700) | mouse gut metagenome | isolation source: Cecum | study: EMG produced TPA metagenomics assembly of the A DSS colitis mouse model was used to assess the... | reverse complement strand
CTGCGACCTCCTGGTCCCAAACCAGGCGCTCTAGCCAAGCTGAGCCACACCCCGTCACCGTGACGCAAGTCATATTATATAATACGCTTTGTCCCGTGTCAACCTATTTTTACAAATAATTCAGTGTAAAATGCGCTTCCCCAAAGCGGTCGATCTCCATCATAATATAAGACGGACGTTTATTATCCTGTCTCGGATAAGTAAGACTTCCGGGATTAATGGCAATCACGGAATCCTCCAGATCGATTACAGGTTTATGGGTATGCCCGTACATTACTATATCCGCGCCCTTGTATGCAGCTTCCTGCTTTAAGGTCTCATTCCCCATGGAAACAAAATAATTATGTCCGTGCACCAGCCAGACCTTATAGTTTCCAACCTGAAACTCTCTCTCTCTGGGCAGATCGGAAAAAAAATCATTGTTGCCAAGCACAATTTCCACCGGACACCCCGCCGCTTCACAAATGGCATATTCACTGCCTTCCGCATCTCCACAGTGGATCACCATATCCACAGGGGATACACGGCTTAAAACCGTAAAATAATTAGTATTTCTTCTATGGGTATCGCTTACAATCAACACTCTCATCGATAATCACCTATTGCAGTTTATTCTGTAGTTCTTCTTTCATTCTCCGCAGCGCTTTTCCTCTGTGGCTCACCGCATTTTTTTCTTCTTCCGTCAATTCTGCCGTAGATTTCCCATATTCCGGAAGATAAAAAACAGGATCATAACCAAATCCGCCCTCTCCCCTTTCCTCATATCCGATTCTGCCCTCAACTTCTCCTCTTGTAATCAGATATTCGCCGTCCGGAAAAACAGCTGCAATGGCACATACAAACCGGGCCGTTCTCTTTTCATCCTCCACTCCCGCCAGGCGGTCTATCAAATTCTGGTTTTTCACCCGGTACGACGTATTTTCTCCCAGATATCTTGCCGAATAAATTCCCGGCTCTTTGTTCAGATAATCAACCTCCAGTCCCGAATCATCGGCAAGCACAACGGCCTTTGTATGGCGTGCAACGGCCCTTGCTTTTATCAGGGCATTTTCCTCAAAGGTTTTTCCGTCTTCTGTAATATCAGCCTGTATCCCCGCTTCCTTCATGGACATGACGGCATACCCCGTATCGGACAGAATGGACCGTATCTCTCTCATTTTCCCCTCGTTACCCGTTGCAAAGATAATTGTATTTTCCATATTTTGAAACCTCTCACTCATATGCCTTCAAAATTGCCTGATAAATCCCGTCCGCAATCCTCTGTCTGTAATCTTCCCTTCCCAAAAGAAGCGCTTCCTGTTTATTGCTTAAATAGCCCGCTTTAAGAAGCGCCGCCGGAACCGATGCATTCTGCAGTGAAAAACACTCCGCTTCGGCTTCAAAAATCCCGTTGCCTTTTCCGCTGATGCCTGTCACCACTTCCCGCTCCAATGTATCCGCCAGTTCCACGCTGCCAAACCCCGGAATAAAGAAAGACGCGTTATAAAAAGTTTCCGTTCCGTACAAATCGGAATCCTTATCAAAATTTACATGAATACTGATAAACATATCCGCCTTCACGGTATTGGCAAGGTAAATTCTTTCGGCCTCCGTCGGATTTTCATCGCCCATTCTGGTATAGTATACTTTAATTTGCGTTCCATCCAGTTTTTCCTTAAGCTTTTTTACAATATCCAGCGCAATTTCTTTTTCCGTCAGTTCTTCGTTTTCCCATCCGCGGTCTTCACCACCGTGCCCCGCGTCGATCACAACGATTTTATCGTAGATTTCCCTGGGGGCGACAAATTCTATATACAGGAAATCATTCTCCAGAATACTTTTATATTCATACACGTCGGTCAACTCAAATTTCAGGCAGATTCCCTGACTCTTATACTCTAAAGCGCCGGAGGCAACCTGCGAAAAATTACCGCTGACGGCCCTTGTTTCATAGAAATTGCCGGGAATGTCCTGCAAAAACACCCACAGCTGCTTTTCCATGTACCGATTCTCTATCTGAATCTTTTCCGCCTTTAATCCGGCCGGAAGGGGAATACACAAGTAATTTGTTCGGTCTTCCTCCTCCTGTAAAAGCAGGCGTTTTACATCCGTGCCCGCGGAGTCCGCCGGCTCTTCTTCCTGTCCGTCTTTTTGCGCATCGGCCGCATCCTGTGCCACATCCGCTATGACAATCATTTTATTTGCCGAATAAACAAGCATAACCGCCATAGTGCTGATTCCAAAAAACAGACAGCAGACCAGCGTATGTATTCTTAATTTAGGGGACATCCTTTTTCCACATCCTTTATTGCATCCTGACCGTCTTTTTTGGGGGTTTAGGTCCCAAATACTGATAATAATAAGTTTTCATCATTCCGTTATAAATTTTTCTGTTTTTATCTGCTTTTCTTCCCAGCGCCTCTTCCGCTTTTTCATAGGAAGTAATCAGGTACATGCTGAAACAATCAAGCGCCCGATACCGCTCTCCCAGAACCCGGTATAACTCCTGAAGGGATTCTTTATTCTCCAGTCGTTCGCCGTAAGGGGGATTGGTTATAATGAAACCATACTTTTTCGGATGGCTTAACTGCGCAACATCCCTTTTCTGAAAATGAATCAGCTTTTCCACCCCGGCAAGCCTTGCATTCTCCCTGGAAATCGCCACCATATGATCATCCGCGTCAAATGCCTGAATATCCGTATCGACCGACTTATCCATAAGCTCCCGGGCCTCGTCTATCGAATCATACCAAAGTCTTTTGGCAATAATATGTTCCCATTTTTCCGCGGTAAAAGCCCTGTTCATTCCGGGTGCGATCTGCGCCGCCATCATAGCCGCTTCAATAGGAATCGTACCGCTTCCGCAAAAAGGATCGATCAAAATCCTGTCTTTTTTCCACGGAGTCAGCATAATCAGTCCTGCAGCCAGATTCTCCGCAATGGGAGCTTTTGCTGTCAGTTTGCGGTATCCTCTTTTATGCAGGGATTCCCCGGTGCTGTCAAGCCCTACGGTAACTTCGTCTTTCATAATAAAGACGCGGATCGGAAAATTTTCCCCGTTTTCTTCAAACCAGTTCACATGGTAGACCTGTTTCAGTCTCTCCACCATTGCTTTTTTCATAATGGACTGTATATCGGAAGGACTGAAAAGCCTGCTTTTTACACTGGCAGCCTTTGTAACCCAGAACTTCCCGTCCGCCGGAATAAATTCTTCCCAAGCCAGGTTTTTGGTTCCTTCAAAAAGCTCTTCAAAAGTCTCCGCATGAAAACTTCCTATTTTAATCAGAACACGTTCCGCGCTTCTTAAAAATATATTGGCCCTGCACAAAGCTTCCTCATCTCCCAGGAAGGTCATCCTGCCGTCGGCGCTTTCCGTGATGTCATAGCCCAAATCAATAATCTCTCTTTTTAAAACCGCCTCCATGCCAAAATGACACGGGACAATTAATTCAAATTTTTTCATATACGCTCCGGTTTCATTCTTTTGACTTTTGTCCTTTTATATATTAAAGCTTTCTTATAGAACATGTCAATAAATTTTCACCGGTATAACTCTAAACTATGTATGGAAAACGGCATAGCCTTAAGCTACGCCGTTTTCCTGTTTCCTTTTCAATTCGTGCCGCCAGATTAGAAGTTGTTCTTCTGGTTGTTGTCACAGTTCTGGTTGTTGTTGTTCTTCTGATTGTTCTGGTTATTTTTGTTGTTCTGGTTGTTGTTAGCGTTTGTGCTGTTGTTGAATTTGTTGTTGTCGTTGTAATCGTTCTTAGACATTTTAAATTCCTCCTGGTTGTTAATAGTTACACCAGTAGTATGTCATTTTACTATATAAAATATACAAAAACTTTTCTAGGACTTTGGTACTATTTTTTGTTGCAATTTTTCAAATCATGGATTATAATAAGAATGTAGATAGCGATACCCCTTCAACAATCCTATTTACAAACCCTTATATATTTAATTATTTATACTCCCCTCATGCAGGCCGCCGTTCCCCGGCGGTCTGTTATTTATTATATATTCCAGAGAGCAAAACTATTTCTTCTGTAGCATGCGAATTACGGCTCCGATTATAACAAGCGGCAAGATTATCGGAATCAGCGCCCGCAGAATAGAGAATACCATTCCCAGCGCCAGAAGGATCAGCAAAATAACTCCGGTTATAAGCAGCCATCCCGGTAAATGATATGTCCGGGTTAAAAACGGCTTTTTTTCTTCGGTATCCGCATCGGTTTTCACTCCGCCGCCTTTTCGTTCCTTTGCTTCCGCAATGCTCCTTGCAAGAAGTCTCGGGTCTCCCAGTTCTTCTATAACCTCTTCTTCCGTCCTTCCTGTACGCACCTGGGTTGCAATATACTCCTCATAATATGAAACATTTTCATTCACAACGTTACTGTCCACTCTGCTTCCCAAAGCTCTGCGAAGCTGATCCAAAAATTCATATCTGGTCATTGAAATCTCCTATTCCTTTTTACATTAATGGGCCGAATAAATTTACAATACATCCAAGGAACCTGTACCTTGCCGGAATACTTTTATAATAGCTCATATCCACAGGCTGGCAGACGGCAATCGTCTCCGCAAAATCCTTTTCCACATCTTTTACCACAGGATTGCCATAAATATACGCCGCACATTCAAAATGGTGGTACAGGCTTCGGTAATCCAGATTAATTGTACCCACAACCGCTTTTTTATCATCCGATACAAAAACCTTTGCATGCACAAACCCGGGCGTATACTCATAAATTTTTACCCCTGCAGCAAGCAGTGTCGGATAAAAATTACGCGCCACGGCAAAAGCCACTTTCTTATCCGGTATATGAGGCAGGACCATTTTCACATCTACCCCGCGCAGCGCCGCATACTTAAGAGCCTGCAGCATTTCCTCATCCACGATGAAGTACGGGGTCATGATATGTACATATTTTTCCGCGGTGGCAAGAATATCCATATATATTTTTTCCGCTACATTTTCCTTTTGATGCGGCCCGTCCCCATACGGCATCAGAAAACCCGAACCGTTCTGTTCCGTTACGGACTTATGAATATATTTGTTATACTCATTCACCGTCTTCGCTTTCGTGGCGTTCCACATTTGCAGAAACATCAGCGTAAAGCTGTCCACGGCGGCGCCCTCCACTTTAATCGCCGTATCCTTCCACTGTCCGAAACGGACTTTTTTTCCCACATACTCATCCGCCAGATTCACACCGCCGGTATAGGCGGTCTTACCGTCAATTACCAGAATCTTACGGTGATCTCTGTTATTTTGGTGGGTCGATAAAAGAGGAAGAATCGGTGAAAACATTTTGGCCTGTATCCCGAATTTCTTCAGTTTTTCAGGATAGCTGTACGGAAGAAGCATAATCGAACACATGCCGTCATACATAACGCGGACCTCCACGCCCTGCGCCGCTTTGCGTTTTAATATCTCAAGAATAGAATCCCACATTTCACCGCGTTCTACAATAAAATATTCAAGGAAAATAAATTCTTCCGCCTTTTCCAGTTCAAGCAGAAGATCCTTCCACTTGTCCTCCCCCATGGGAAAATAGGTTACTTTCCCGCCGGCATAGGCAGGGCAGCCGCCTACACGCTCCCCATAATCAAACAGGGCTCTTTCCCTTCCGGGCAGCTTCTCCAGTTCTTTTTGCACTGCCGGAACCGTCTTTAAATACGCTCCCGAATCCTTCAGCCTTTTCGACAGCTGACGTTTGAGGGAACGGCTCCCCCAGTTGTTATCCACAAACATAAACAACAGCGTTCCGAAAATCGGCAGAGCGCAGATCGGAACGGCCCATGCAAGCTTAAACTCCGCAATATCGTCTTTATTTATTAAATAAAGCAGGCAAAACGTTCCCGCCAGATTCAAAACCGATAAAATAACCGTACTGTAATTCCCTAATTTAAAGAAAATTTCAAGTAACAGTGCAATCTGAAAAAGAATCAGCAGAAATGTCACCATGGTCCGGCTGAAAACAATTTTAAAAAATACGCTCTTTGGCTTCTTTCCCATCGCTTTATCCGTCCTTTCCAATATGATATATCTTACTACGCTTTTACCCATCTTTCAATCTTGAAAAAATGAATTGCCACACCTTTTCCCATGTTTTATACTGAAAACAGGAAATAAATCACACACACAAATTACCGGAGAAAATCAGATGAAAATAAACTATCTGTCCATCGGCAAAGTAGCCAGGCAAAAAAATATAAGCATAAAAGCATTGCGTTATTACGATAAAATCGGTATTTTGGTTCCCGCCTATATTAATCCCCGAACCAATTACCGGTATTATACTCCGGACCAGCTTCCTTTACTTGACGCCATAAGCTTATGCGTGGAACTTGGCATCCCGTTGAAAACCCTTCCTTCTTATGTGGCAAACGGACTGTTTGATTTTACAGGTCTGTTGGAAGATACACGCCTTCTGGCAAAAGAAAAGATCCACTCCATTCGTCTGACCCTGAAGGCGCTGGAAGAAACCGCGGGCACTCCGGATCTTTGCATACCGTCTCCCCGCTCAAGGATTTTTCTGTCCCAGGAATTCCTTCTTGCGCTGCCCCTTGACCCGGACTCACTTCCGCCTCATGACGGCCTGATTCTCAGACTTTTTATCCAGGCAAGGCAAAAAGGGTTTTCCGTAGAAAACCCTTCCTGCACTTTATATCGATTGGAAAATCAATCATGGAAAAAATATCTGGCGGTCCGACTGCTTCTTCCCCATGAACCGGATACGGACGCAGCCGTCGGCAAGGCGCCGGATTCCGATTTCCGAATTTTCAAAATCCCGGAGGGTAATTACATTCGACGTCTTCATACCGGACGTCTGCGTGAAATACCCGGCTGCGACGCCGACCCGTCCGGTCAGCCGTCTCCTGACACAGCTTTCAGCCTGCTTGAACGTGCGGCCGGTTCCTGCGAAAATACCGACGGCCAACACACCTGTGAACTAATTGAACTGCCGACACAAAGGCTGTAAATTATTTGAGGATTTTAACAAATTTCTTTTTACCAAGCTTTAAAACCTGATTTCCCATCAGCGTCATGGATAAATCCTCTTCACAGAGTTTTTCTCCGTCCAGCCGTACGCCGCCCTGCCTGAGAAGCCGAATAAGTTCGTTGCGGCTTGTTATCAGTTCATTCCGTATCAGCAGGGGAATCAAATCAGCCAGCGTATCTTTTTCCTCATTTTCTATAATAAGCTCCGGAATCTGCTCCGGTATGGACTTTCTGGAAAACGCCGCGTGGTAAAACTCTTCCGCGTTCCGCAATTCCTCCCCTGAATGATACAGACCCGTAATTTCCCGGGCCAGCCGCAGTTTTACGTCTCTGGGGTTAACGCCCTCTGCCAGCTGTGCTTCTATCTGCGCCACTTCATCCGGATGAATATCCGTTACCAGTTCAAAATAACGGATAATCAGCGAATCCGGAACTTCCATGCACTTCTTAAACATGACCTGCGCCGGTTCCTGCACTCCGATGTAATTTCCCAGACTTTTGCTCATTTTCTCAATTCCGTCAAGGCCCTCCAGAAGCGGCATGAAAAGAGCTGCCTGGGGTTCCTGCCCGAATTCTTTCTGCAGGGTTCTGCCCATCAGAATGTTAAATGTCTGATCCGTACCTCCAAGCTCCACATCCGCTTTCAATTCCACCGAATCATACGCCTGCATCAACGGGTACAGGAATTCATGAACGCCTATGGGAATTTGATTTTCATAGCGGTTTTTAAAATCGTCACGCTCTAACATCCTGGCCACCGTGGTAGACGCCGCAAGCCTGACCACTTCTTCAAAATTCAGTTTTGCCAGCCAGCTGCTGTTATATGCTACCGTCGTTTTTTTCCGATCCAGCACACGGAAAATCTGTTCAAAATATGTCCTGGCATTTTCCTTTACCTGTTCGTCGCTCAAAGCGGCTCTTCCCCTGCTTTTTCCCGTAGGATCGCCGATCTTTCCGGTAAAATCCCCGATTACAACCACAGCTTCATGACCGGCTTCCTGCATCTGCCTGATCTTTCTAAGCACCACCGTATGCCCCAGATGAATATCCGGTGCGGAAGGGTCCAGTCCTAATTTAACCGTTAACGGTTTTCCCGTTTTGCAGGATCTCTCCAGCTTCTCCAAAAGCTCCTTCTCCCCCACCAGCTGCGAGGCTCCTTTACAGATAATCCGCAATTGTTCTTTTGCGCTCATATGCGCAGATTTGTTACATCTTTCTTCCATTTCTTACCTGTTCCTTTCCTTCATCTTAATATCATTTAACATTTGTATTATCACAAGAATACAGGCAAGTGTCTTCGGGTAAAAAAAGAAAGCCTCATCCTTTCTAAAGGACGAGACTTTATACTCGCGTTACCACCTAAAGTTTATAAACAGTTCGCACTGCTTACCTCTTCGAGTACGTCGGTTCTCCGAGATACTCTAGCACGTTAACGGGTGCGGGAACCGTTGCAGCCTACTTGAAACTTACCTTTCGGTGCAAAGCTCAAAGACGTATTCACATTTCCTGTCCGTGCGCCTCTCATCTTCCGGCTGCTTTCTGTTCGGCATCAGAAACGCTACTCTTTCTTATCATAGCCTTTCTTCTTCATGACCGCCGAAAGAATAAATTCTCACGGACGGATGCAAATATTAAATTATAACATATGATACCAGATTGTTTTCTGACTGTCAATTACTTTTGAATAATAAACCCGGCTGTTATTTTTTACTGTAGATACTGCAAAACATTTTCAATTTACACCTTGACATTTTCCATAATCTTATGTAAAATACATACTGTTGCAGGTGATGTGACATGTGCGTTTAGCTCAGCTGGATAGAGCGTTTGGCTACGGACCAAAAGGTCGGGGGTTCGAATCCTCTAACGCACGCTAAAACAGGAATTCCTTATAAGAGGGATTCCTGTTTTTGATTATCCGAATACATTCTTATCCGCCTAATCCACCGACTTTAATGACTCCGCCATATTAACGCGGTCAATCTTTACCGACATAAACAGATTAACCACCCAGGCGAACAAAAACGTAAGAAGAATACTGAAGACATAACTGATCCCTTTTATGCGGACGTCAAACGCAATCATATCGATACGAATCTGTCCGATGACAAAAGCGTGAAGCACTTTCCCCAGAAACAAACCGATTACGGTGCCGATCCCCGTAAGAACCATATTTTCCCGGAATACATAAGCTGCCGTTTCCTTCTTATAAAATCCAAGCACCTTTATTGTAGCTATCTCCCGGATCCGCTCCGTGATGTTAATATTCGTCAGATTATACAGAACGATAAAAGCCAGAACTGCCGCACAGATAATCACTGTAACCACAATGTAATCCAGGCTTGACATCATACTCCCGATTCTTTCTTTCATATCTTCGTTCACACTGACGGATGCAACCCCTTCCGCCTTCATAAGAGAGGCAGCCTGTTCATGCACATCACCGCCTTTTGCAAAGGTTACGTAAGCGCTCTTATATTCCGGATTCCGCCCTGTTTCACTCCGGTACGTATCCTCGTTTATAAATACATAATCATAAATATAATTTTCAAAAATACCGGATACCGTAACGCGGATTTCCTGCATTTCATCATCCAGAAACCGGATTTCATCTCCCACCTTTATGTTATAGGAAGAAGCCAGCTTGCCGTTAATAAGCGCTTCTTTCTTTTCAGGCAATGAAACGTGTTCCTTTTCGGTCGTATGAAAGTCGATAAACTCCGGCAGCCTTTCCTCGTCTTTAACTACCACCAGGTTCACCGGCTTAATTTTTCCTTTTATGTGTAAATCCACAGACTTTTGCAGCGTATACAGATACGCTGCGTCCCCATGTGTCCCGGTATTCTCCTGCGGATCGTCAAAACTTACGGTTCCGTCAAAGATCATAATCTCATCATATTGATAAGACGCAATATTGGATATGGAATCTTTAATGCCAAAACCGGTCACAAGCAGGGCCGTGCAGCCGCTGATACCGAGAATCATCATAAAGAAACGTTTTTTATAACGGAAAATGTTCCGTACGGAAACCTTGTGTAAAAACTTGATTCTTTTCCAGATAAACGGAATTTTTTCAAAAATCACCCTTTTTCCCGCCTTTGGCGCTTTCGGCCTCATCAGCTGCGCCGCCGCTTCTTCCAGTTCATACCGGCAGGAAAACCAGGTCGTCCCAATGGAACATAAAAGCGAAACAAAAATGGATATTATAAACAGTTTTCCGTCAAAGACATATTGGAGCGGTACAAGGTCGTACA
>ERZ779637.1373-NODE-1373-length-10264-cov-8.046528_pt1 | contig 10264 bp, 9 predicted proteins | sample MGYA00514196_ERZ779637 | MGnify/ENA primary metagenome ERZ779637 (study PRJEB29562, sample SAMEA4376700) | mouse gut metagenome | isolation source: Cecum | study: EMG produced TPA metagenomics assembly of the A DSS colitis mouse model was used to assess the... | reverse complement strand
CCACCGAAAGATGGCTTGTTTGTGATGCGATTAAGGGAATGGATACCCTCTACTTTTCATTTTCAATCTTTCCTTTCCAATCCAAAAAACTGTGATTTTAAATGAACAGCCGCCTTTTTTATATCATGACTGGCAATCACAGCGGAAACAACAGCCAGACCGTCAATCCCCATAGGTCTAAAAAGCATTGCATTTTCGCTGTTGATGCCTCCAATCACAACAATCGGTATATCAACCGTCCGGCGTATTTTTCCAAGTTCTTCCATAGATACGAATTTGGCATCCAGCTTTGTTCCCGTTGGGAACATGGCCCCCACCCCCAGGTAGTCGGCTCCGGCTTCCGCCGCATTCACGGCTTCTGCTGCGGAACTGACAGAAACGCCGAGCAGCATATCTTTCCCAATCACTTTCCGGGCAATATCTGCGGGAATATCATTTTGCCCGATATGTACCCCGGCTGCGCCCGCTGCCATAGCAATGTCGATACGGTCATTTATGATAAGCGGTATGCCATAACTGTCAGTAATCATTTTTATTTCCAATGCCAAAGCATAAAAATCCAATGACGAAATATCTTTTTCCCGGAGCTGTACCAAAGTACAGCCGCCGCTGACCGCCTGCCCGACTGCCTCGCCTAAAGTCCTGGTACTCATAAGCATACGGTCTGTTACAAGGTATAAAGAATAATCAGGTTTCATTTTCCGCCATCCTTTGTTCCCGGCAGCCCGTACCGATAGAGATGCCAAAAATGATGTGTCGGGCCACAGCCTTTCCCGATATCAAGGGAATGCTCAATCGCCATAGTCACATAGCCCTTTGCTTTTTGGACCGCCTCCTGTAAATTCGCGCCTTTTGCAAGCTGTGAAGCAACGGCAGAGGAAAATGTGCAGCCTGTTCCATGCGTATTTTTCGTATGAATCCGGGCAGTGTCAAAGCGGCAGATTTCTTTACCGTCAAACAGGACATCCACCGCATTTCCTAATGCATGACCGCCTTTGACAACAACAGCTCTGCACCCCATTGTATGGATTGCTTTTGCAGCTTTTTCCATGTCTGCAATCGAGCTGATTCTGCTTCCAGTTATTTTTTCCGCTTCCGGAATATTCGGTGTCAGTACGTCAGCAAGGGGGATAACCGTTCCAATCAGCGTTTTGGCTGCCACAGACTCCATAAGCGGACATCCGTTCTTTGCATACATCACAGGGTCAACCACAATATTTGCCGGGCGGTAATATTTCAGTTTTTCGGCAACCGCTTCCATACCGTCTGGTGTGGAAAGCATACCGACTTTCACTGCATCAACCCCAATATCTTCAAAAACAGCATCAATCTGTTTGCCAATCATGTCCGGGCTGACATCCCAAATGCCGATTACCCTGTCTGTATTTTCTGCCACAACAGATACAATGACACTCATTCCAAATACGCCATGTGCGGCAAATGTCTTTAAATCTGCCTGTATACCCGCGCCGCCGCTACAATCTGACCCTGCAATGCTCAATACTTTTTTCATTATATGCTCCTCTCTTTGTTTCTTTTGGGAAAACAATCAATACCCCAATGGCAGATTCTGTCCCTTATGCCTTTTTCCTCCGGTAAGCCATATTCCAAAAATTAAGTTCCAGATAACCCGCCCTTTCAAAAATATTTCCCAGCTTTTTCTGCTCTGCTTCAGAAAGGCTGCCGCACTTCTTATCTGCAAAGGCACACCATCCCTTACAACTATCAGCATACCGGTCATCAGCATAATCCTGAATGAAATCCCAATATCTCGATTTCCGGCTTTCCGGTTCCCCTGCAAGTTTCCGGAATATGTAGCTGTAACTCAGCATACACGGAAGTACCGCCATCAGTATTTCACACCCATTTCCACGCTCCGCAGTTTCAAACAGGAAATCAATATAATTTTGGTTTTCCGGCAATGGGGCAATAAACTCTATGCTATCATCCGTCATGCCGAACTGTCTCAGATAGTTCAGGCGTACCGCCGATTCCGTATCCGTAACAAAGTTCAGGATAGAATAATAAAGCTGGATTTCCTTTAAGGTCTCCGCATGGTATATTGCCTTTCCATACACACGGGCATAATTTTTCAGATATATACTATCCTGTACCATGTATTCCTTAAAATCTTCCATGGGGAGTTTTCCGTCCTTCATATCCTGCACAAACATAGTGGCGATACACTTGTCCCAAACAGGTATATTCTGTTTCAAAATACCTTCCATAAATGCCATTTCCTTTTCCTCCTTGCGAATTGGGCAGGGAAGTTTCTTCCCTACTTCGCGCGCCCCGTGCGCCGCCTTAGCGGCATACTTCCTCTGCGTAGGGCTGTGCAATCGAGCGCGCCGGGCATCCGTCAGCTCTGCTGACATCCTTCCTCTGGGTGCCCGTGTGCATAAAAAATAGAGCTTCCAAATATAGAAGCTCTTTCAGACGCAGTACGGCGTAAGAAATTGCTTCCCTACGCCGGTATTAGCCGACAGGTCAAGAGGTCAGGTCTTACCTTTTTCAACTTGTTCAGTTCCCTCGCAAACACACATCAACCATATTCAGTTAAAACAATAGAACACGCTCTAGCCAACAGATTCAAAAAGTCAGGTTCTTCCTTCTCAACTACACAGTATTCCCCTTGCCCGAATAATAGTATAGGTGATATGGGATTGCAAGTCAATAAAATTTTCCGGATATTCAAATAAAAGCATTATCATGGAGGACTTATTGCTCATTACACATACTTAATTAAGAAATGACAGGCTAAAAAAGCCCTGCTTCCCGTCGTTCCTTGCTGCCTGCAACGTCTTAACGGCAGCTTCGTGAATGACAATGCTGCTCTCATTGCCCCGCAGGAACTTTTCTTTGCCCTTTGCCTTTTTGTATTGCATATGGACTGCCTTTGTCTCTTTTCCAAGCCTCTCAGTTGGTGTGAAATCTATAGCTCACTTTTATTCGGCAACGGGAACGGAAAAGTAGAAAATCACTCCATCCGGCTGATTTTCGACACCATATGTCAAACATTGCATGGAAAGTATCTGCGCAACAATCGCAAGCCCAAGACCTGAACCGCTGTTTTTTGAGTTTCTGTCACAGTAAAACTTCGTCCAGATTTTTGAAAGGTTTTCCTGCGGGATGGGTGTCCCCTGATTATAGACGGAAAAGTCCAACATACCGCCGCGCTCCTTCAGCGACAGAGCCAAAACACCGCCCGGCCGGACATTTCTTTTTGCATTGACAAGCAGGTTATTCAGTACCTGCTCCATCCGGCTCCTGTCAGTATTGACATAAACAGGCTGCTCCGGCAGTTCATACCGCAGGTCAAAATCGGCATCCGGGGTATCCATCAGCAGCCTCCCGGCTACGGTTTCCAGAAATTCCACAAAATCAAAACGTTCCGGGCGAAGCTGTGCTGCCCCATTTTCCAGTGCAGACAAATCAAGCAAAGTATTGATCAGGCTGCCCATACGCTCCGTTTCCGCTATGATGACCTCGGAATAATTTTGTCTTTTTGCTTCATCTGTTTCATCCTGCAAGCCCTCGGCATAAGCCCGGATTACACCCAGCGGGGTCTTCATTTCATGGGAAAGGTTATCTGCCAGCTCTTTCCGCTCCGCCAGCAGATGTTTTTTCTGCTCCACATCCTGCTCCAGTTTTCTGTTTACATTTTCCAGTTTTGAAAACGCTTCCTGCAGGCTTTCCGCCATAAGATTCAGGCTGCAGGAAAGCTCGCCAAATTCATCATGGCCTGTCACCCCGCAAAACCGGGAAAAATCCAAATCTGCCATGCTCCGGGCGGCATCATTCAACTCCGATACCGGCTTTGTAATAAACTTTGCCATCCATAAGTCAATTACGCAAATCAATGCGGCAACAAAGACAAGCCAAATTATAAAAGAAACATCCGCATTCAGGGGCAGTCCGGTAAAAAACACATAAGACAGCACCAGAATAGCGCCCATCAGTTTAGATGCCAGCAGTATTTTCTTACGGATGCCGAAAACCTTCCTATTGTCACTTATTTTCATGCTGTCACCTCAAATTTGTAACCCGAACGAATCAGCGTTACGATATGCCTCCCCTCGTTACCTAATTTCTGGCGGAGGGTTTTGATATGCGTGTCTACCGTTCTTGTCGTTCCCTCAAAATCATATCCCCATATCCTGTTAAGCAGCTGCTCCCGGTTAAAAATTTGGCCGGGATTAGACATAAGAAAATAAAGCAGCTCATACTCCTTATGGGTCAGGGTGATTTCCTGCCCGTCCAGAAATACTTTATGTGAAGCAGGAATTATCGAGATTTTTCCCCCATTAACAGTGTTTACGGTATCTGCCGGACTGGCAGAAGTGCGGCGCAGCAAAACATTTGTTTTTGCGAGCAGCACTTTCGGGCTGAATGGTTTTGTCATGTAATCATCTGCGCCCAAAGCATAGCCTTTCAGCTTATCGTCCTCGCTGCCCTTGGCAGTTAACATGATAATAGGGATATTGCTTATTTCCCTTGCCATTTTACAGACGGAAAAGCCATCCAGGAGAGGCATCATAAGATCCAGTATCATTAAGTCCATTGGATTATTCTTCAATACCATCAGCGCATCCACGCCGTCGTCCGCCGTATAACAGGCATGGCCGCCCCGCCGCATATATTCTGCAATAATTTCCTGCATATTCTTTTCGTCTTCAACAATCAGAATGTTTGCCATAGTTTACCTCATTTCCGTACTGCTTTTCGCGCCTTCCGCCTGTTCTTTCATTGGTGTTTTCCTTTCCGGCAATTTCTTTTATTATAACTGCATTAACCAATCCTGAGAAGCCCCTACTGTCGGGCGACGGTAAAAGAAAGCCGCTGCCACAGGGACGGAAAAAGCCACAAAAACATAGTGTTTATGCGGCTTTACGTCGTTTTTGGTATTCATTTTCTGCAGTGCGGTGAGCAGATAATCCGACGATGCTTTCCTGCTGCTTAATCGTTCCCTTCTTCCTCCCCAATCATGCCCGCCACGACTTCCTTCGCATGTTCCAACTGGTTATCATACCCGTCGTCGTAATAGCGGTCTCCGTCAAACTCATACACTTCGTCCGGCTCCACACCGATTCCGTGGATATTATTCCCCTTCGGGGTGAAATAGGAACTTACGGTCAGTTTTAATGCAGTGCCGTCCGACAGGGAAATGACCCTTTGAACAATCCCTTTCCCAAACGTCGTGGTACCGATGAGCGTCCCAATCCCGTAATCTTTAATGGCGCCTGCCAAAATCTCCGAAGCGCTTGCCGAATAACCGTTAATCAGAACCACCAAGGGCTGGTCAAACTGTTTCTTCCCGTCGCTGGAATACTCCGTCCTCTTTCCGTTCCTGTCCTCCGTGTATACAATCAATCCTTCCGGCAGCATCTGCTGTGCGATTTCCACCACGGCATTCAGGTTCCCGCCCGGATTAGCCCTCAGGTCCAGTACCAAACCTTTCATGCCCTGCCCGCGCAGGATTGCCAGCGCCTCCTTAAACTGGTTCACGGTAACGTCGTCAAACTCCGTAATCTGTATATATCCCACACCGCCGTCATACATCTCATGCTTTACCGTCGGGCTTTCAATTTTCCGCCGTTCCACGTCAAACTCCAGATAATCGTTCTCCCCTTCCCGGTATATGGTCAGGTGTACCTTCGTCCCTTCCAGCCCCTTAATATTGCCGACCACTTCCGAAAGCTCCAAACCCTGCATCGGCTCATTGTCTACCATGTAAATAACATCTCCGTCCCGCAGCCCCGCTTCCTGCGCCGGCGTATCGTCAATCACACCGCTGATGTGCGCCAGTCCGGTTTCCACGTCCATCCCCACATAAGCGCCGATTCCGTAATAGATGCCTTCCGTCTGGTCCATCAGCTCCTCCAGGTCTTCTTCCGTATAATAAGTGGAATACGGATCGCCCAGGGAAGCTATGACACCCGCATACATGCCTTCCTCCAGCGTTTTCTTATCCACGTCCTCCTGATAATAATATTTGCCGATGGTTTCTTCTATGACCTGTAATTTACCCATGGTCATATCATTTACCAGACTGTCCGCTTCTTCTTCCGCACGCGCTTCTTCCTCTCTCTGCATTTGGCGCGCCTGGTAAAACCTCATGCCCGTAAAGACAAAGCAGGCGGCAACAACGCTTAACACGACTCCGGCAAAAAAGCCGCCGAGGAAATTTGCGCCGTCCTTTTTCGGCTGCTGCATTTGGTTGTTGTTTCCGTTATTCGGATACTCATTCGGGTAATTGTTCAAATTATACTCCACTTCTTTCATCTCCAAACTATTTGCTTACGTAATTCCAGGGACTGACGTAACTTCCGTTCAGCCTTACGCTGAAATGCAGATGGTTTCCGGTGGACCGTCCCGTGGAACCCACCGCCGCAATCTTTTGTCCCTTTGATACCCACGTCCCTTTGGAAACGTACAGGGCGGAAGCATGCATGTATATCGTATACAGTCCGTCCCCATGGTCAATCATGATATAATTTCCCATGGAATTGCTGTAATCCGCCGCCACCACCTTACCGTCATAGGCGGCAAGAATCGCCGAACCTCCCGGCGCCGCCAAATCAATTCCGTTATGGAACTTTTCAACTCCAAGCGTCGGATGGATACGGTTGCCGTAATCATCGGAAATCCTTGTGTAAGAAGGCGCGGGCCATGCGAACATGCCGCCGTCATACTTAATCCGGTTCTCCTCCGCCAGCTTCGCCTTTTCTTCCGCCACGATTTTTTCCAGCATGGCAATCGTTTCGTTCTGCTCTTTTAATTCCGCCTCATATTCGGCAATCGCCGCCTCTTTTGTATCAATGTCGCTGCTTACCTGCTCAATGGTTTTCTTTTTTTCGTCGATTAGGGAATTTAATGAGGCTTCCTCACTTTCCACGCCGGCTTTCGCTTCCTCAAGGTAAGCCCTGTCTTCCTCAAGCTGCTCCATGTACAGTTCCACCAGCTTTCTCGTCGCCACATATTCATCCAGCATCTTCCTGTCGTATGCGGAAAGCATCTCGATATACTCCGCCTTATTCAGCATATCCCCGAAGCTGTCCGCCGAAAAAATCATCTCCATGTACAGGGTATCCCCCGCTTCGTACATAAACCGGATGCGCTGTTTCATGGCGGCATACTGGTTTTCCTGGTCCGCGATTGCTGCTTCCAGCTCGGTTTCCGTCTGCGCGATTTCTTCCTCCTTTTCCGCTATTTTATTTTTCAGGTCGGCAATTTTTTCCTGGATGGTCGCCAACTGTCCGTCCAGTTGTTCCACATACAGCTTTAAACTCTCCTTGGACTGTTCCAGCTCCTCTTTTACCTTTTTAATATCCGTCAGGCTCGACTGGAGCTGCTTCTTCAGTTCCTTGGCATCGCTGATTTCCGCTTCCTTCTCCTTAATTAAATCATTGGTGAGCTCCGAAGCATACACATTTTCCGGTGCATCCATCCTTCCGGCAAAGCATACCGCAAGCGAAACACAGAGGACGGCACAGGTATACTTTCTCCATTTTCCCATATCACGCGCCTTTCTATACCCTCAAATGCTTCCGCACGGTGATAATGCTGCCCAAAAAACCGATTCCCACACCCATCGCCACGGAAACCGGCAAGAGCACATGGAAAATGGTTTCCACCGGAAGGAACTCCAGCAGCTTTGTCAGCATGGAAAAACGTTCCGTCACATACAGAATCACCTGATTGTAAATCACGTAAATGATTCCCATGGGAATCAGGGAACCGATAACCCCTATCAGAATTCCCTCAATGACAAACGGGGAGCGGACAAAAAAATCCGTAGCGCCGATATACTTCATAATATTTATTTCTTCTTTGCGGACGGATATGCCTATCGTTACCGTATTACTAATCAGAAAAATGGATACCGCAAACAATATGACAATAATGCCCATGGATACATACGCCACCAACGCGTTAATGCCGCTGAAGGTCGCCGCCGTAATCTCCGATTTGTTAATCTTACGGATTTCCGGCACGGATTCCAAATAAGTTACAAGCGCAGGCTGCAGCGAAACGTCGCTTAAGTAAATCACATAATGGGCGGAAGGCGCCAGCGGATTTTCCGTAAAACCATCGGCATAATCCCCAAGGTAATCTTCCTTAAAACTCTCCCATGCTTCCTCCGCAGACACAAACTGTACATCGGATACCTCCACCCGTTTCCATATCATGTCACCGATTTCCGCAATCCGCGTATCGGGTGTCCCTTCCTGAAAGAATACGGTTACGGACAATCCTTCTTCCGCCGTTTTTACGATATGCTCAAAATTTGACAAAATGGCATAAAATAACCCGAACAGGAACAGACATGCCCCTATGGTGGCTATGGATGCCAGCGAAAACCATTTGTTCCTGATAATATTGCGGAAGCCCTGTCCGATCGTATAAAAAAATGTGCTAATCCTCATCGATATAGCCTCCCTTTTCCTCGTCGCTCACAATGATCCCCTTCTTCATCGTAACCACCCGTTTCTGCATGGAGTTTACGATTTCCCTGTTGTGTGTTACCACAAGGACCGTTGTCCCGTTTTCGTTAATCTGCTCCAACAGCTTCATGATTTCCCATGAATTCTTGGGGTCCAGATTACCGGTAGGCTCATCGGCGAGCAGGATGGTCGGCCGGTTAATTAACGCACGCGCCAACGCCACTCTCTGCTGCTCCCCTCCGGAAAGCTGCCTGGGCTTCGCCTTATACTTCCCGGCAAGCCCCACCGTGGCGAGGATACTCGGCACGTTCCTTTTAATCTCCTTATTCGACACCTGTATGATACGCTGGGCAAACGCCACGTTTTCATATACGTTCCTGTCTTTAAGCAGGCGGAAATCCTGGAACACAATGCCAAGGTTTCTCCTGAATTTGGGAATTTTCCTATGTTTAATTTTCACCAGGTCATACCCCATCACACTGATGTAACCGGATGTCGGCGTCAGCTCCCTGAGCAGAAGTTTAATCAGGGTCGATTTCCCCGAACCGCTGTCACCGACAATAAATACAAATTCCCCTCTATTAATATGCAGGCTTACCCCGTTTAATGCCGGCGCGCCTGTGGCATATGCCTTACTCACGTTTTCCAGCGTGATAATTTCATTGCCTAAATCCGCCTGTCTTCTCCCCCGCCGTCTCTTTCTGTCTTTTTCCGTCAATGTATTTCACCCACCTGAATCCTTAAACTATAATTACAAAGCTGCTGTCCGGTATTCATCCCCGGTTTTTCAATATTCAAAGTTTTCCATATATTTCATGTATTTTACCACCATCAGCGCAATCTTGAACGTAATGGCATCCTCAAAAACGCGCAAATCCAGCCCCGTGCTTTTTTGGAGCTTATCCAGCCGGTACACCAGCGTATTCCGGTGGATAAAAAGCTGCCTGGATGTCTCTGACACGTTCAGGCTGTTTTCAAAAAACTTGCTGATGGTAGTCAGGGTTTCTTCGTCAAAATCATCCGGGCTTTTGCCGCCGAAAATTTCCTTAATAAACATCTTGCATAACGGAATCGGAAGCTGGTAAATCAGACGCCCGATGCCGAGTTCACTGTACGCCACAATGTTGCGCTCATCAAAGAAAATCTTGCCCACATCCAATGCCATCTTCGCTTCTTTATAAGAGCGGCTCACTTCCTTGATTTCGCCCACAATTGTACCGTAAGAAATGCGGACACCTCCAATCCCCTCCTTGCGCAGATACGCTTCCGCACTCTTTGCCGCCTTATCGATTTCCTTTCCCGCATCCCCTTCCGACAGGTCTTTGACCACGATGACATTGTTCTCATCCACGGCGGTAATGAAATCCTTGCTGTTATTGCCAAAATATGTACGCATCAGTTCCAGCACGTTACTGTCCTTGTTATTTTCCGTTTCGATGATAATGGCGACACGTTTTACGTCCGTCTGGATATGCAGTTTCTTCGCCCTGCTGTAAATATCCACCAAAAGGAGGTTGTCCAGCAGGAGGTTCTTGATAAAATTGTCCTTGTCAAACCTCTCCTTATATGCCACCAAAAGACTCTGTATCTGGAACGCCACCATCTTGCCCAAGGTATATACGTCCTCGCCGGAGCCGCCCGCAATCAGAATATACTCCAACTGCTGCTCATCAAAAATCTTAAAATACCGGTATCCTTGTATTTCCTGGGAATCGGCAGGGGAAGCCGCGAACTCCACCGCAGCCCCGGCACAGCTCTCCATATCGGATGCCGTGGAAGCCACTTCTTTGCCGTCCGTATCCATCACGCACAAGTCCAAA
>ERZ779637.1372-NODE-1372-length-10266-cov-19.122319_pt1 | contig 10266 bp, 6 predicted proteins | sample MGYA00514196_ERZ779637 | MGnify/ENA primary metagenome ERZ779637 (study PRJEB29562, sample SAMEA4376700) | mouse gut metagenome | isolation source: Cecum | study: EMG produced TPA metagenomics assembly of the A DSS colitis mouse model was used to assess the... | reverse complement strand
TGGTCGGTATGCTGGATACTGTTATGATTTCCGGCGTGGGAGAGGCGGCGGTGTCGGGTGTCTCGTTGGTGGATAACATCAATATTCTGGTCATTCAGGTTTTCTCGGCACTCGCCACCGGCGGCGCCGTGGTGGCCGGACATGCTCTGGGGCAGCGCAGAGAGGAAGAGGCGGGACGGTCTGCGTGGCAGATGGTCCTTTTCCTGCTATATGCTTCGGCTGTGACTACGGTGGTACTGCTCGGTGCACATAGGTCGATTCTGCGGGCAATCTTCGGGCAGGTGGAGGCTAGGGTCATGTCCAGTGCCACTACATATCTGATCATCACGGGTCTTTCCATCTGTCCGTTGGCGCTTTACAACGGCTGTGCGGCGCTTTTCCGCGCCATGGGCAATTCTAAGATTACGATGTATATATCTTTGCTGATGAATCTGCTGAATCTGATCGGTAATGCCACACTTATTTACGGCTTCAAGATGGGAGTGGCAGGTGCAGCGATCTCCACCACGTTGTCGAGAACGGTGGCGGCGGGCATGATCTTTTATCTGCTTTTCCAGGAGGGCAGAGTGATCCATTTCAGGCACCGAGTGACCGCGAAGATGGACTTTGGACTGATCAAAAGAATCCTGTATATCGGGGTTCCTAACGGTCTGGAGAACAGCCTTTTTCAGTTGGGAAAAATATTGCTCTTAAGTCTAGTATCCACGTTCGGTACATCGGCCATTGCTGCCAATGCAGTCTGTGGCACGATCGCGAACTTTAATATTCTGCCGGGGATGGCGATCAATCTTGCGCTGCTGTCGGTGGCTTCCTATTGTATCGGTGCGGGAGATTTCGAGCAGACCCGATATTATACGAAAAAACTGATGCGTCTGACAAATCTGTGTATGATCGTGGTATCGGTGCTGATGATCATTCTGTGCAGGGCGATGCTTTTACTCTATCATCTGACGCCGGAGACGGAGGAGCTTGCAGTGCAGGTCATCCGGTTTCATGCTTTTATGTGTATGTTTGCGTGGGTGCCATCCTTTACGCTGCCGAATACTTTGCGGGCGGCGGGCGATGTGATGTGGACGATGGCGATCTCTATCGTATCCATGTGGGTGTTCCGGATTGGCACGGCCTACTTTTTCAGCAACGTATTTCATTTGGAACTGATCGGTATCTGGATCGCCATGACGATAGACTGGATGTTCCGCGGTGCCTGCTACTGGATGCGGTTTCGCAGGGGGGAATGGGAAAAGGCTTTGCGGAAATAGAATAGATACAGTAGGAAATATATTTTGACAGAATTTGGGGGAAGCGATAAAATAAGACAGGGAATGACTCGAAAACGTTAATAGATGCTATGTGTGGTATAAGTCAGTGCAGGAACGCCATCAGAGATGTCATTAGGAAAAGCCGGGGTGGTTCCTATAAGCTGAATCGACAGAGCGTACAGGAGGAAAGTGGAGAGAGTACATGAATAGAGAAAAAGTTATCGTATTGGATTTCGGCGGGCAGTATAATCAGTTGATCGCAAGACGGGTCAGGGAGTGCAATGTCTATTGTGAGGTGTATCCGTATAATTTAAGTTTGGATAAGATTAAAGAGATGAATCCGAAGGGGATTATTTTTACCGGCGGACCCAACAGCGTGTATGGAGAAGGAGCGGTGTTGTGCGATCAAGGTATCTTCGATCTGGGGATCCCAATCCTGGGAATCTGTTACGGAGCACAGGCGATGGCTCATCTGCTGGGTGGTGTGGTGACCACTGCGCCGGTCAGTGAGTATGGGAAGACCGTGGTGGAGGTAGATCAGAGCGCGGGTCTTTTTGCAGGAGTATCAGAGAAGACGATCTGTTGGATGAGTCATACCGATTATATTGAAAAGGCACCGGCGCAGTTTAAGGTGACGGCGCATACGCCGGTGTGCCCAGTGGCCGGGATGGAATGCCCGGAGAAGAAGTTGTATGCGGTGCAGTTCCACCCGGAGGTGATGCATACGGCAGAGGGTATGAAGATGCTGTGGAATTTTGTGATAGATCAATGTGGTTGCAGGGGTGACTGGAAAATGGACGCCTTCGTAGAAACGACTATTCAGGCGATCCGGGAGAAAGTAGGAAATGGTAAGGTGCTGTGTGCGCTTTCCGGTGGGGTCGATTCTTCGGTGGCGGCAGTCATACTGGCAAAGGCGGTGGGAAAGCAGCTGACTTGTGTCTTTGTGGATCACGGATTGCTGCGCAAAAATGAAGGGGATGAAGTGGAGGCTGTATTTGGGCCGGAGGGATCTTATGATCTGAATTTTATCCGGGTCAATGCTCAGGAGCGCTTCTATGAGAAATTGGCCGGTGTGATAGAGCCGGAGCAGAAACGTAAGATCATTGGTGAGGAATTTATCCGGGTATTCGAGGAAGAGGCGAAGAAGATCGGTGCGGTGGATTTCCTCGTGCAGGGCACGATTTATCCAGATGTGATCGAGTCGGGACTGGGCAAGTCGGCGGTGATCAAATCCCATCATAATGTAGGCGGCCTGCCGGACTACGTGGACTTCAAGGAGATTATTGAACCGCTGCGGATGCTTTTCAAGGATGAGGTGCGCAAGGCAGGATTAGAGCTTGGGATACCGGAACACCTTGTATTCCGTCAACCTTTCCCGGGACCGGGACTTGGTATCCGGATCATCGGTGAGGTGACGGCCGAGAAGGTAAGAATGGTACAGGAGGCGGACTACATCTACCGCGAGGAGATTGTCAGGGCAGGTGTGGATAAAGAATTGGGACAGTATTTTGCGGCGCTGACCAATATGCGTTCCGTGGGGGTGATGGGGGATGAGAGAACCTATGATTATGCGGTGGCGCTGCGGGCAGTGGAGACCAGCGATTTCATGACTGCGGAGGCGGCGCAGATTCCCTGGGAAGTGTTGGGCAAGGTGACGAACCGGATCGTGAATGAGGTGAAGGGGGTCAACCGGGTGCTTTATGATTGCACGGGGAAACCGCCAGCGACGGTAGAACTCGAATAAGATTTCTATTCATGCAGACAATCTTTTCCCTCAGTGCAGATTATATTTTTCCCCGAGAGGAAATAGCAGAACAGAATAGAAATCAAATTTTAGGGCCTTGCGGGATTCCTTCCTGCAGGGCCTTTTTCTTCCCTTCATCCTCCTCTTTTCCCTTCCCTTTTCAGTGGTTATTTTCCATAGAAGAGGGTGAGAACCTAACCTTACATTTGTTGATTGTCAAGTAAAATTGCCCCACGTTTCCGGGAGCGACAAAAGGAATGGCGGGGGAAACGCAGAGCCGCCCAAGCCACCTAAGAAAAAATCCATAAAGGAGCTTATGGAACTGGAAAAAACCGGGGCAGAGCTTACACCGGAGGAAACGGAACGGCTTGCAGAACACCGCCAGAAGAAAGCCGCACAGCATAAGGCATGGCGCGATGCTATACACATTACCAGCAATGCCGACGGCGGCGAAATCTTTTCATTTCTTTTATCTTTTATTCCCGCGAGCAACGAGCCAAGTGGCTGCTTGCAGACATTTGGCGACTGCCGCGAGGGTCAAATACCCCGCTGCTCTGCAGCGCTGCAAGTTTGATACCCCGTTGCTTGCAGCGGGGTCTTTGATTTGAAACATTACATCATTTTTAATACTCTAAAAAGCAAAAAATATATGATAAACTTTTCCAAACAATTAAATGCGGAGGGTACTATATTGAATGTGATTATGTTGCCTGTTGCTTAGATGAAGAAATACTCTGCCTTGAACAATATGAATTTAAACGCAAAGAAAACCACATACCGGATGATGTTTTTGTTCATATTGATATTCCATTAACACTTGAGCATCAAATACAGTTGATGAAAAATGCAGGTTTTAGAAATGTGCATATACCTTATGAGAATAAAAGCACAATGATTATAAAAGCTGAAAAATAAACAAAAATATGGGGGATATATCTCATGCGGGAGACTATGATCTGGAGGAATTATTTGCCTGGATTGATAAGATTTGCAGACAGTCATAGTTTTCTGTTGGAGCCAGAATGCTTAACGAGAATATTTAAGTAACAGAATATGAAGTAAATTTCAGAACCTTGCAGGATTCGTTTCAACAAGATCTTCTTCCTCTTCCTTTCATCGTCCTTCTTACTTACTTTATAAAAAAGAGAAAATTTCTACCTTGCGATTTTAAGATTTTTCAAAGTAAAATATCTGGATAAAATGGCATATTTTTGTTAAAATGGAAAAGAATATTTGTGAAAAATAACGATAGGGGGAATGACTAATGGAAACAAAGGGACTACTTGAGGCACCGATCAGCAGGATTCATATGGAACCGATGGATGTGATCAACGGATTTGAGGTTCGGCCCGGCATGTATGAGGTGAACGGAGCTACCGCGATTCCCTGCGGGGTGAATTTTACGGTGTACTCTTACGGTGCTACATCCTGCGAACTGCTTCTATTCAAGCGTATGGAGGCGGAACCCTATGCTGTATTGAAGTTCCCGGAGAATTATAAGATCGGGAAAGTATATTCCATGATCGTGTTCGGGCTGAATGTACATGACTTTGAGTATGCCTACCGGATGGACGGACCTTACGATCCGAAGGAAGGACTTTTATTCAACAAAAATAATACACTTCTGGATATCTATGCCAAGGCTGTGGCTGGACAGCGGCTGTGGGGCATACCGCAGATGGAAGGGGATGTTTACCGTGCAAGAGTGGTAAAGGACGATTTCGACTGGAAAGATTCCGGACAACCCTTGATTCCTATGGAAGACCTGATTATCTATGAGATGCATGTGAGGGGATTTACGAAGCATGATTCCTCCGGGGTTGCGCATCCGGGCACTTTTGCGGGACTCAAGGAGAAAATTCCTTATTTAAAAGAGCTGGGGATCAACGCAGTGGAGCTGATGCCAATCTTTGAGTTTGACGAGATGCGAGATTACCGGATGGTGGACAACAAACCGGTGATGAATTACTGGGGCTACAACACGGTGTGCTTCTTTGCACCCAACACCAGTTACACGGCGAAGGTGGAATATAATAAAGAAGGAACGGAATTGAAAGAGTTGATCAGCGCCCTTCATGAGAATGGCATTGAGTGTATTCTGGATGTGGTATTTAATCACACGGCGGAGGGAGATGAGCGAGGACCCTGCTTTTCCTTCAAAGGATTTGACAATAACATTTACTATATGCTGACACCGGACGGGAATTACTATAATTTCAGTGGCTGCGGCAATACCCTGAACTGCAACCATCCCATTGTGCATCAGATGATCCTGGAATGCCTGCGGTACTGGACGACTGCCTATCACGTAGACGGTTTTCGTTTCGATCTTGCCACCATCCTGGGGCGGAACGAGGATGGTTCGCCTATGAGTAAACCGCCGCTTCTGCAGAGTCTGGCTTTTGACCCGATCCTGGGGAATGTGAAGCTGATCGCCGAGGCGTGGGATGCGGGTGGACTCTATCAGGTGGGCAGTTTTCCCTCCTGGAGCCGTTGGGCGGAATGGAACGGTAGATATAGGGATGACATGCGCAATTTCCTGAAAGGAGACTTTGGTATGTGGGAGGTCGCCGCACGCAGGATTACCGGCTCCCGGGATATCTATAATCCGGAATGGAGAGGAAACAATGCGTCCGTGAATTTCCTGACCTGTCATGACGGTTTTACCCTTTGGGATCTGTATTCCTACAACGAAAAGCATAATGAGGCCAACGGCTGGGGCAATACAGACGGATGTGACGATAATCGCAGCTGGAACTGCGGAGCGGAAGGAGATACGGAAGATGAAGGGATTCTCACGCTGCGCAGACGGCTGGCCATGAATGCCTTTGCCGTGTTGATGTGCAGCCGTGGAACGCCTATGTTCTTTTCCGGCGATGAGTTTTTGAATTCTCAGTTCGGCAATAACAATGCCTACTGTCAGGACAATGAGATTTCGTGGCTGGATTGGAAAGATCTGGAGAAAAACAGAGCGCATTTCGAATTCTGCAAATATATGGCAGCGTTCAGAAAAGCACATCCGGTACTGCGTAAATTTGCGGGCAACAGCTGGTGCGGTTTCCCGGAGATTCAGGTGATGGGAGTCGATGCCGAGACGAAGGTGCTGCGCGTGATCTATGCCGGCAGGATAGAAGTGGACGACCGGGGCAATGGTCATGACGATATCGTCTGCCTGGCGGTCAATGTTTTCTGGGAGGACCAGGAGTTCTGGTTGCCGTCCATGCAGGGAGGAAAAGTCTGGTATGTGGCGGCGGACACAAGCGGCAGATACCTGCCGCACTATATACCGGGACAGCAGGGCATGAACAGGCTGCCGGAGAATAAGGTCACGATGGGAGCACGCAGCGTGTGTATTTTCGTAGCGTAAACTCTGGGACAAACCATTTATCGTTGGCCTGTCCGGGCAGATTGGGATAACTTGTGAACAGGACAGCGCATTTGTTGCGCTGTCCGTGAATGGATTGTGTAGCCTATGTTCCTGAGGGGATTGGATTAATTGTGAATGCCGCGTTCGATGATGCCGAAACCTAACGGGTATGGTCCGGTATGCACACCGATCGTTGCCCCGATTTGGTAAACGGGCATCTCGGTGATGGCATAGCCCTTTTCCTGCAGAACGGACAGGGCCTGGTCACGGAAGGCCAGGCCTTCTTCCTGATCATAGCCGTAGCCCACTGCGAGGCTGTAGCATTCGATTCCAAGACGGCTTTCCTGCAGATATTCCAACAGCAGGTTCAGCGCTTTTCTGGCGGTGCGTTTTCTTCCCCTGTCGATGCCGGAAGGAAAAATCTCGCCCTGTTTTAATGTGATCACGGGACGGATATCCAGCGCGCCGCCTGCAAGAGCGGCAACTTTGCCGATGCGCCCGCCGTGTTTTAAGTATTCCATGTTTCCCACTGTAAAAAAGATTCTTCCGGTACTTTTGATCTCATCCAGCCGCGCAATGGTGTCATGATAACTGATGCCGTGATCCCGGAGCGCTGCCGCTTCCAGAACATACTGCCCCTGCAGGACAGTATTGATAGTGGCGTCGATGACGGTGATCTGTGCCTGCGGATATTTTTCCAGAATAAGGGCCTTTGCGTTGAGAGCGGACTGCATGGAACCGCTGAATTTCGTGGTGATGCAGATGCAGATCACCGGCGTGCCGTTCTCGGCAAAGGGCAGGAAAGCCTCTTCATAGTCCTGAATGGAAGGCATGGAGGACTTGGGGTATACGCCCTTTTTCTCTACCATCTGTCGATAGAAGTCCCGGATGCCGATCTCTACATTTTCCTTATAATAATGTGTATCATCGAAGGATACGTAAAACGGTACTACGGTGATGTTCTTTTCCTGTACAAGATCTGTCGGCAGATCGCAGGAACCGTCACTGATAATATGAAATGCTTCTGTCATGTTCTGAAACCTTCTTTGCTTGCAGGGCAGCACAGATCCCTTGGTGTGGGGCTGTGCTGGTTTTCGGGAATTTGCATGGAATCAGAGGAATCTTCGGGCGCTCCGAGAGTTTTATGAAGCTTTGAGACTTTTCAAAAAGTTTATGACTCTTCGCGGAGTTTCTTATAGTTGTGAGATCCCATGGCTGTCATTTTGTAATGCTGTTATATAGTTAACGATATTAGAAATTTCGCTTTCAGCTGTGCAAAAGCTTCCGCATATGGCTTTGGCAGGAGCCGGAAGCAGAAATTTGTTATGTTGTTTACTATGGCTGCTATATAGAATACTACGTTTAAATATGAAATGCAATCGTTTTGGAGTGCAAAAACTGTTTTTGGTAGTTTTTAATACTATGTGGGAATGCTCTTTCAGCAGATGTGATATGACAGCTTGACCGAGGATTGTGAGATACTATATAATACTTATCAAAGAAAAGGTAACAGTTCAATTTATGCAACAGGAGAAAAGGCAAGAGGAAGGATAAGGAGGCTAGTGTGAACGAATGTAAATTAAGCCAAAATCGTGGAAAAGACACAAAAAAAGGCTCACATAGTGAACCTTTTTAAGAGTATTCCTACCTTGGTAAGCGAGGCGCACCTGCATATCAATAACAAACGGGTGGGTGCATCTGATACTGATGCCGGGATGCCTTAATATTAGGTCTATTGTAACACGAAAACGTGAAGGTGTGAACTACTTTCATTATTATTTGTGCCGCCAACTGAAAGGCGGCGGAATGGAGATTTTTATGAAACAAGATTTGATCGTAATTTTGGATCTGGGTAGTACGCAGAATACCGTGATCGCCCGTGAGATCCGTGACCTGGGGGTATACAGCGAGATTCACCCACATGATATTACTGTGGACGAGGTGAGGGCCTTACAAAATGTAAAAGGTATCGTATTAAACGGCGGGGAAAACCGTGTTGTGGATGGGCAGGAAGTGGAAATCAGTCCTGAACTCTACAATCTCGGAATTCCTATGCTTTCCATAGATTATCCACAGTCTGAATGCGAGAAAAAGTTGAGCAGTCTTCCGGATCAGGAAACTTTGAAGAAATTTATCTTCGAGGAGTGCGGCGCAGAAGCTAACTGGAATATGAAGAATTTTATCGAGGATCAGGTGGAACTGATCAGGCAACAGGTAGGTGACAAAAAAGTGCTGCTGGCATTATCAGGCGGCGTGGACTCTTCCGTGGTGGCGGCGATGCTGATCAAGGCTATCGGGCAGCAGCTGGTGTGCGTGCATGTCAACCATGGTCTGATGCGTAAGAACGAATCCGAAAGTGTAGTCAAGGTGTTCCGCGACGAACTTCATGCGAACCTGATCTATGTGGATGCCTCCGAGCGCTTCCTGGGGAAACTGGAGAACGTGGCAGATCCGGAACAGAAACGGAAGATCATCGGCGGCGAGTTCATCCGTGTGTTTGAAGAAGAAGCAAAGAAACTGGAAGGAATCGATTTCCTGGGCCAGGGAACCATTTATCCGGATATCATCGAGAGCGGTACGAAGACGGCGAAGATGGTAAAATCCCATCACAATGTAGGCGGTCTGCCGGAGGATTTGAAATTCGAGCTGGTAGAGCCTTTGAAGCAGCTTTTCAAGGATGAGGTGCGCGCCTGCGGCGTGGAGCTCGGCCTGCCCCATGATATGGTGTACAGGCAGCCGTTCCCGGGACCTGGACTTGGTGTGCGATGCCTGGGGGCGATCACCAGAGACAGGTTGGAAGCGGTCAGGGAGTCGGATGCGATCCTGCGGGAGGAATTCGCGAAGGCAGGGCTGGATAAGAAAGTTTGGCAGTATTTTACTGTGGTCCCGGACTTTAAGTCGGTTGGCATGAAGAATAACGCCAGAGTGTTTGAGTATATGGTGATTATCCGTGCTATTAACACGATAGATGCGATGACGGCGTCGATCGAGAAGGTTGACTGGGATGTGTTGGAGAAGATTACCGGGAGGATTCTAGCGGAGGTTGGGAATGTAAACCGGGTTTGCTATGATATGAGTCCGAAGCCACCGGCAACGATAGAGTTCGAGTGAGAAGTAAAATTCCCGCAAGTCTTGAAAAATCAAGGCTTGCGGGAATTTTTTAATTGGCGGTGGGTACGATTTGGGTACAGATTTTTTAATCCAGATTATTGTTTATCAAACGGTGTTCTGTATCCTCCATAACTTGGTCATGGAGCTGCTGGATGCTGAGGTCGAAAAAGGCATCTCCATGCTGTTCGGGGTAAGTGTCCATCCAGCGGTCATAATCTGTTTCGGCTTTAATGAGAGCCTCCCCACGTTTTTTTGCATCTTTGATTTCATTGCATTTTTCTACATCTTCTAAAAATTTCTCGTAACGCTGACACCATGCGTTCATCAGCGTCAGGGTTTCAAAGCGTATTCCAACTGTATCATTACCTTCCTCGTCTTTGCATGCAAAAAGATGTCCGTTGTACTGCCGAGCAATCTGGAATAAGCGGTGCATGGCTTTGATCATATCAAAATCAGAATTTTCCAATACTTCCGGATTAACGGCAAGGGCATTTGCTATTTTTTCAAGGGATGATGGCTTGGGATTGCGTCTGCCGCTTTCGTAAGCACGAATATAGGCTTCGCTTGCACCAACTAATTCGCCTAATTGTTTCTGGGTAAGACCACGCTCTTTGCGGATGCGGCGTATATTTTCTCCAACAGTCATAAGTCTGCCTCCTAAAGTTTTAGCTGTGTATTTGCACTAAATCAATCATACCACATAAAGAGAAAAAAATAAAGCATAAAAGATATTGACAAGAAACAAAAGTTACGATATGATAAAAACGAAACATAAAGATACTATA
>ERZ779637.1368-NODE-1368-length-10280-cov-3.677359_pt1 | contig 10280 bp, 11 predicted proteins | sample MGYA00514196_ERZ779637 | MGnify/ENA primary metagenome ERZ779637 (study PRJEB29562, sample SAMEA4376700) | mouse gut metagenome | isolation source: Cecum | study: EMG produced TPA metagenomics assembly of the A DSS colitis mouse model was used to assess the... | reverse complement strand
GTGGAGCAGATGGATGCGTACGCATTCTCCCAGACAGCATGGGGGGATGAGGCGGCAGGGCGCATTCACAGATATGAAAAAATGTATACTACAGTGAACCGGATCTGGAAGACCCTGCCAAGAGAGGAGCAGGATGCCTTCTTCCAACTGATCGGGATGAAGGTGCATGCTGCCTATTACACCAATCTCATGTACTATTATGCGGACAGGAGCAATCTCTGTATGGCCCAGGGGAAGAAGAAAGCAGCCCAGAGATATACGGATCTGTGCAGGGAGTTTGACCATGCCCGGAGAAGCATGCTGCATTATTATAACCATGTGATGTCTAATGGAAAGTGGAACGGCATCCTGACACCAGAGGAGTACCCACCACCCCGTACCGCAATGCATCCGGCCTGTATGCCGCCGGTGGGGGATCTCCAGGGCACTTCCTGTGAAGCCATACACATTCCTGTAGAAACAGTGGACTTGGCGCACAGTGGTTTGGAGAGTCCGTGCAAGGGAGAAGGAAATGGCTGGCAGCTGCAGCAGGATGGATCGCAGACGCTTATAGTGACAACTTGGAACCAGGGACAGGAGATTGTATTCACACAGCCTGTGGTCAAGTGGATCGAGATCGGCAATGAGGGGGCGGCCCCGGCCCGGTGCAGCCTGTCGGGTCCGGAATGGATCCGGTTTCTGGATGTGTCTGATTCCGGAAGGGAAGGACAGGATGCCGGGAACTTTGGCGCAGGGACATCTAAAGTGGTATGTACCGTGGATGTAGAGACAAGGATCCTGTTTGTACCGGACAGGGAGAAGGTGCTGGCTGCCTTGAAGGACGGCCCGGTGCAGGCATACTCCCTTCTTACCGGAGAGATACGGATCACAGAACCAGGAGGGCGGCCTGTAGGTTCGGTTCCAGTGTCTGTGAGACTCAGCCCCTTATCGGTGGAGGAAGCTGTTACGCTCTGGGCAGGAAGCCGGGAGAAGGCAGGAGCCATTCCGGGGGCAGGATATGGACAGACCCGGAGCTATGTCGGCTGCATTGGCATAGCGGGAAGCGTGAAGGAAATTACCAGGCCCGACAAAGCCTCGCCAGGTAATTGTGTGGAGGACGATGGACGGATCTGTGCGGAGGCTTCAAAGGGCGCTGTCCGCGGGGAAGGAGCAGGCTGGAAGCAGATTCCTAACCTGGGGCGGGATTCCGGAAGCCTTCTGGAGGCGAGGGAGCCAGGAGCAGAGGTATCCTGGCAGATCACGGTTCTCACACCGGGCAGTCACCTGCTGGAACTGCACAGATTCCCGTCCCTGGACTCTGTGGGAACCATACAGGTGGGAGTTGTCCTGGACCAGGAGCAGGAACAAGTCTTGACAACTGCGTCCAACGACGAACACCGGGGTACCTGGAAGGACAATATTCGGAATAATGTAGATAAGCTGTATCTGCGCCTGCCATACATGGAGGCTGGAATACACCGGATCACCTTCCGGGCCATAAGCCGCTATTTTGCCTTTACCCGTTTTGTGGTCTATATCGGGGACAGGAGGGAGAACAGCCTGGGCAGAATGGATGGAGACCAGCATTTACCCCGTGTCTTTGATATCCGGGAATGTGTAAAGGCATATTATGGGCAGGAGGCTGCACGGCTGCTGCCCCGTCCGGTGCTTTATCTTCCCGCAGACACACGGGGAAGCAGTCTGGATGCGGAGGATATCCTGGTACAGCCAGATGCCTGGGGCGTACCTGTGAAGGCAGAGGACCTGGTGAAGGGAGGCGTGGATCTGCCAGGGGAGAAGGAAGGCAGGCTTCTGGTGGAGTGCGGGGCAGCACTGGCGAATAGCTCTTATGCCTGGATGGAGCATTGCCAGTGGCAGTGGTGCAGTGGTCCCTCCCATGGGGAAACCGGGCTGGCAATGTACATCCGGGGAGCGGGACAGCGCTGGGTGGATCCAGGGCAGGCCCCTGCCCTGTGCTACCGTGTCCGGTTACAGGGAGGAGATTATGTGATCTGGATACGGGCCATGATGTGGGGAGATGACACCTGTCATTTTACCATCGGGCTGGACGATGTTCTGGTTCCAGAGAAAGCGCTCTATGGCGGGAAGCGTATCTGGAGATACTCCAATGAGCAGGTCTGGAAGTGGATCCCGGTCTGGAAGACTGCACTGGGGGCAGGAGAGCATACCCTGCGGATCGTGACATTCGCATCAGGGATCCGTTTTGAGCAGATCTATATTACCAGGGGGGAGGAACTGCCTCCGGCATTAGAGAGTGTTTGAAAATGCTTTCTTCCAAAAAGCTACACTTCCCGGGAATACTTTTCCCTCCCTTGGAGACAATATCCAAAACAGTTCATTTACGGGAGGTGTGTTCATGAAGCAGAAACTGGGAAAATCAAGTATCCGGCTGGAGGAGCCGGTGTATATATTGGGCAGCGGCAGTGTGGTAGGTACCAAGGAAGGGCAGGGTCCCCTGGGACTTCTGTTTGACCAGGTGGGGGAGGATGACATGTTCGGCTGCAGTACCTGGGAGGACGCGGAGAGCAGCCTGCAGAAGAGCGCGGTGAGCCTGGCCCTGGAGAAGACGGGCCTGGAGTCTGAGGATATATCCTATCTGTTCGCAGGAGATCTGCTGGGGCAATCCATTGCCACTTCTTTCGGCCTGTCCACTTTCCAGATCCCGCTGTTCGGGGTGTATGGGGCCTGCTCTACCTGCGGGGAATCCCTGGCACTGGGAGCCATGTCCATTGCGGGGGGATATGCAGACAGGGTGGTCTGTGTCACATCCAGTCATTTTGCCAGTGCGGAGAAGGAGTTTCGCTTCCCGTGGAATTTGGGTACGAGCTGCCTCTCTCAGCCACCTGGACTGTCACGGGAAGCGGTGCCTTTGTGCTGGGGAACCGGGAGGCCATGGAGTCCATGAAGAAGACGGAGTGGGAGGGGAAGAGGCGCCGTCCCAGGGCACGGATCAGCGGCATGACAGTGGGAAAGATCGTGGATTATGGCCTGAAGGATTCCATGAATATGGGGGCCTGTATGGCCCCGGCGGCGGCTTCCACCCTGAAGCAGCATTTCAGTGATTTCGGATGTCAGCCCGATGACTATGACAAGATCATCACCGGGGATCTGGGGAAGGTGGGACAGAAGGTACTCCTGGACTTTATGAGGGACCGGGGCTTTGACATTTCCTGCCAGCACATGGACTGTGGCATTGAGATCTACGATGGGGAGAGCCAGGACACCCATGCAGGGGGAAGCGGCTGCGGCTGCAGTGCCGTGACTTTGTCTGCCTATATCCTGAAGCAGCTGGAGGAAGGAAACTGGAAGAAGGTACTGTTCCTGCCCACTGGAGCACTTCTTAGCAAGACCAGCTTCAATGAGGGAATAAGTGTGCCGGGTCTTGCCCATGGTGTGGTAATCGAGGCCATTTAGGAACGAGGCTCCCTATCAAATCCCACCGCCAGGCAGGATCCGGGAAAGGGGAAGGCGGCTGGCGGCGGGAGTGGCGATTGTCAAGATAACCGCACAGAATAGGTTACACAGTACCCGTGACGGTCAGGGTGCTGACACCGGGATTCACGGTCCATGCGCCGGTGGCGGCATCCTGGGTATAGGTGGCTGCAGGTACAGTGATCTGGCCGGGAACGGTACTGAACACACCGGTCAGGTTGTTGTAGGTGTAATTGGTAGTAGCATCCCACACCTTGCCATTGAAGGATACGGTGATGGGATTCAGAATGGGGTTAAAGGTATCTGCAATGGCCACAATGTCTGCGGCTGTAGCTTCTGTATTGCCCAGATTCTGGATGATGAAGGTGTAGGTGAGCTGGCCGTTTTCTGTGACCGTGGTGGGAGACAGGGACTTGCTGATGGTGAGCAGCGCTGTGTTGGCAGCAGCGATGGTCTCAGACACCTGGATATCGTTTGTGATACCGGGTCCAGAGATTGTGGCTGTGTTGGTGACGGAACCGCCGGTGTTCAAAGGCGCATACTGATTGATAGTGGCCTGGTAGATCAAAGTGGCATTGCCGCCTGCAGGTATATTGATACCGTTTACGACCATGGGAGGCCCGGCCACAGCTGCAGGAGCTGCCTGAAGGATCCCGTTTACATAATACCGGACGGAGCGGTCCACATAGGTCAAGGGGTATCTGGTATCGGCCCCCACTGTGATACCGCCCAGATCGTCAGTGACGGTCAGGCCGGTAAACGCTGTGTTCCCGGAATTGATGATGCTGATGATATAGGTTACATTTTCATTGGTGGTGTAAGTGTCCCGCAGGGCGGTTTTGGTGGCGGACAGCACTTCCAGCAGTTCCCCGGTGGTAATGTTGGAAGTGGTGGTATTCCCATTGTAGGAAAGTGTCGCCTGGTTATAAAAAGTTGCCATCAGATTTCCTCCTGAAATTTCCTGGTATAAAGAACTTCCTTTTTCCATATACTATATGTTCCAGAAGGCGGCAGGGTTCCTGGGGATATTGGGAACTGTCAGAAGTCAGTGGGAGCAGCCGTGGTGCCCGTGGCCGGCATTATGTCCATGCTCCGCAATCCTGCCATGGATCTCTCCCATGGACATATGCTGGCAGTCCTGGGCTGTAATATTGGCATCGTACTGTGCCAGAACCTGGTATGCAGCGTATTTCCCAAAGGAGAGACCGTATGCATGGGCTTCTTCCAGGGTATGAATGTCCGCGGTATAGCTGCTGCCCCCATGCCCGGAACAGCCGTGGGTGTCCTGTACGCCCTGCAGCAGCATCTGTTCCGTACGGTGGCTGTCAGCGGCAATGGTGAAGGTGGGCATGGCATTCTCCACCAGGTAGGCCGCCATGGCCGGGCTGTCCATGAGAAGGTCAATGGCATCCGTGTAATATTTTCCATCCAGGTCGATGTGTTCCAGGATGGATGCCCCGTCTGTATTGTAGGCCGTTGCACAGATCACACGGTCAAGGCGGTTCAGGGACAGTTCTATGGAAGGGTTCACATCAATGCTCACATAGGAAACCGGCACATGCAGCATGGTGTACATACCACCGATTCCAAGGAATAATACCAGCATGGCGCAGAGAGTCCCCAGGGACAGTTTCAGGGAGGTACGGGAAAAGGGATGGCGAGATCGTCCCTGGGAGGCTGTATCTGGAAGGGACTTCTGTAGTCTTCGGTGCCGACAGGCGCTGGCGCCTGCTGGCACGGGTGCCTGCTGGCCTGTACGTCTTGCTTCCTGTAGAAAATCCAGTGTGGAGGATTTCAGTTCCTGTCCGGCAGCAATGGAGTCAAAAGCATTTCGGATCTTATTCTCAGTATGCATTACAGATCACCTCCCAGTGCTTTGCGCAGCAGTGCCCGGCCCCGGGACAGCAGCGAATAGACAGTGTTTTCCTTCTGGTCCAGGATCCTGCCGATCTCTGCGGCGGAATACCCTTCATAATAGTGCAGATAGATGACATCCTTGTACCTGGCAGGCAGGGACAGGACGGCATCCAGTACTTCATGCTGTTCAGGAGGAATGGAAGCCGCCTCCTCTGCCAGTTCTTCCAGGGACAGGGTACTGTGCCGGAAACGACTTTTCATATGGTCCTTGCAGGTGTTGATGGCCACCCGGATAAACCATGCTTTCTCATGTTCCCTGCTCTCAAAAACTCCATCATATAGCAAATATTTTAGAAATACAGTCTGGAACACATCTTCTGTGTCTGCTGCATCCTTCAGATGATACAGACAGATGTGCCGGATTATGTCAGAATATTGTTCCACTACACGGTTTGTCTCAGATTCGCTGCGCATATGTGTACCACCTTTTCCTGCTGTCTTTAAGCGTGTGTCAGGCAGGGCCGGCCTTCTGGACATTCCAGCCGGATATGCCCCAGGCACTCGGGATAGGAGGAAGAGTAAGGCTTCCCAGGTATCAAAGTCCTACATAGAAGGAGATCAGCCTGCCAGGAACCCTGGAAAGGAAATTCCCGGCAGACTGATCTTATCATAAATAGAGGAAATTGTCACTGGTCCTTGCATTGTTTAATGGTGTCCCCTGTGATGTCCCAAACGGCTTCCGCAGCCGTGATGCCCGCCATACCCCTGTGCAGGATAGGTGCTGTCTGTGGTGCCGGTACTGTTCTGGGTGGAACCGGCGTTGCCAGCAGAGCCAGTGCTGCCTCCGGCAGGTTGCTGTGTGATGGCCTGGCTGGTACCTGCCTGGCTGTCTGCGGAGGACTGGCCGGAAGAAGTGCCCTGTCCGGTTATGGCAGGGGGACAGAAAATAGGATTGTGGCAGTTGTCACAGAATCCGTTGCCATCGGCATCTGTGTAGTTGGAGCAGTGTCCGTCTGTAATGTGACAGGAAGCGCCCAGACTGGAACAGGTCCCGGCATGGTGACCGGCATGGTAATCCTCATCCCAGAGGCAGTTATCACAGATCCCATCACCGTCTGTGTCGGTGTAGGCGCAGGAATGCACCTGCAGCCGGATATGTTTCCCGGAGTGGGAAGTGTGGTGATAGCGGGTGCATCTGGCAGTGGTGATGGAGAGATTATCCACTGTAGTGCCAGAGGAAGCCGCATGGGCTGTGATGCCGGAAAAAGAGGCGGCAGACAGTATGCATACAAATGTGACGATGGCCAAACCGATTTTTCTCATGTTGTATGAGACCTCCTTTGCTTAGGAACTGTCCGAACAGTCCCTTATGTGGTTTTTTGCTTGTTATGACTGTTCGCAGGTGATACCGCGAGGTGTTCTCATACGGTACCTACTTGTTTTCCCTTTACTTATAATACGACAGGGAGGGGGAAAACCTTGCAGACTTTTTTTAAAATGTTACAGTTCAGACAACACCATTCATAAATGCCGTAAACGGCACTTTGACACGCCTGTGGCACTTCCTGCCGCTTCGCTGTTCCTGCGCACAAAACCTGGAACTAGACAGGGCTGCCGCATTGACAGAACCTGGCAAATCCGATATGATGGTTCTGGAAGAATCAGAGGCCTGTGGCTGGTTGCGCAATATGGAAAGAGGGGAAGCTTCCCCGTGGCTGGCGGTGCATACGTATTAGGGCATGTCAGAAAGCAATTTTCAGACACACCCTGGGAAGCGGATGGTTTTTTGTGGAGCGGACCGGTCAATGGGCACAAAAAGAATGAGGAGGAGATAGAGATGAAGTGTACGTCTTGTGGAACAGAACTGGCAGAGGGGGCATTGCTCTGCTCCCATTGTGGCAGGGTGGTGGACACATCGGAAGCCATACGGCAAAGGTCAGCAGGGGGGCTGATGTCCAAGAAGGATTTCGGGGAACTGCCCGGAGTAAAATCCTGTAGGAATAATATCAATAGCTGTGCCATAATCCTTTATGTCTGTGCGGTGGTAAGTCTTGTGATGTGGATTATTCAAATGAGTAAACTGTCACTTGACGGGACAGATTTATTCCTGGCCATTATTCTCAATGCTTCTGACAGCATGGTGCTGGTCGCCCTGGGGGTATGGCTGCAGCTTGGGAAGAGCCGGATCAGCGCCTTGATAGTGCTGGTATATGGCATAGGCAATATGCTATATATGAGTGCACAGCTGGAAAAGCTTGCAGGCTGGTGGATTCCACTGGCAGGGGTCTATGCCGTGATATATACATTCAAATATAATAAGCTTTGGAACCAGTACAGGAAAACGGGGGATGTGCCTGACAAGGCTGTCCGGGAAGGCTGATCCCACCTGTTTTAAAAAATGCATGGAGGTCAGATGACACAGATACAGAATTTTGCACAGTTTTGCACCGCATTGGCAGAATGTGGATTTTCCATGGGTGGTGGCAATGACAAGGGGATATTTGCCCTGGTTCCTTATGGATGGAGCGGACAGGAGGAACTGGACACGCCTGTTAAATGGCATACGGGGAATCCAGAGACAGATCCCTGGGAGTGGCGCATGCGGGTACTGGAGGAGCGGGAGGATATCGCCTATTCCAAATGCTTCTTCAAATCCAGCGGCTACATTACCAGGGAATGGTACCCACATTTCTACGCAGTGCGCAGACAGGGGGAAAGCTTCCAGGAGGCTTATGAAGAGGGCAGGGTCAGCCATATGGCAAAGCGGATCTACGATGTGGTATGGGCCGGGGAGATGGCCCTGCATGAGATCAAACAGGCAGGTGGCTTTTCCAGGGAGGACAGCGGGGCATTTGACCGCGCCCTGGTGGAACTGCAGATGGGCCTGTTCCTCACCATGTGCGGCAGGACCCAGAAGCGGAACAGACAGGGGGAGGGGTATGGCTGGAACAGCACCGTATTCACCACAGTGGAGGATTTCTGGGAGCGCCGGGGGCTGTGCCTGGCTGCACTGGACCTGGATCCGGCAGAGAGCGCAGAGAGGATAAGGATGCAGGTCTTAAAACTGCATCCGGCGGCAGAGAAGCGGAAGGTGGAGAAATTTATCAAGGGGTAGGACAGCCCTGTAAGGGGAGAAATATTCTTGCAAGAAACCGGAGATGCGAAAATGATTGGATTAAAAAGAGGGACAGTAAGGCTCTGTGAACACGAAGCAGAGTGGGAAACAGAAGCCCGGAAGACAATTGTCCAGCTGAAAAAAATTATGGGTCCTGTCATACAGGACATCCAGCATGTTGGGAGTACCTCCATACGGTCCATCAAGGCAAAACCCATCCTGGACATTGCAGTTGCAGTAGAACATTTTGAAGATGTCCTGGCCCTGGAAAAGGAACTGGAGGAGAACGGATTCTATTACAGGCCGGGGAATGATACGGATCGCCAGCTCCTATTTGCCTGTGGGAATTTCTATGATGGTTCGGGAGACATGCAGACACATTTTATACATGTTGTCCGGGCGGGCAGCATGGAATGGATCAACTATGTCAATTTTAGGGATTACCTGAACAGTACCCCTTCTGCTGCGAAAGCCTATGAAGACTTGAAAGTGTCCCTTGCAGGGCAGGTTCCTGTTGATGGCGGCAGGGAGATGTATACCAGGAAGAAGCACGATTTTATTGCTCTTACCTTGAGAAAAGCACTGGCGAAATCTTACCTTGGGAAAGTGGTAAGCATACAGATTGACCGGCCCCTGGGAAGCAGGCACCCGGAGCACAGAGATATCATCTATCCGGTCAATTATGGGTCGGTTCCCGGTGCCCCTGGCGGTGATGGGGAGGATCTGGATGTATACCTGCTGGGGGTGGAGGAGCCGGTCCGGGCATACACGGGCAGGATCATAGGCATCCTTCACCGGAAGGACGATGTGGAGGACAAACTGGTGATGGCACCTGCAGGAGTGGTATTCACCAGGGAGGAGGTTGCCCGGCAGGTGTATTTCCAGGAACAGTATTTTCAGACGGAAGTGGAAATGCTCTAGATTCCCAGTTCCAAAGGAGGGGAGTGAGGTGGAGACAGAATGGAGATAAGGACTGCAACGGTGGAAGATGCGGAAGGTATCCAGAGGATATATGCACCTTATGTAGAAAAGACAGCAGTAACATTTGAATATGCCGTACCAGGCATTGAGAGTATGCGCCAGAGGATCGCAGATACATTGCAGGAATATCCCTATCTGGTTGCTGCGGAAGGGGACAGGATCCTGGGATATGCCTATGCAGGATCCTTTCATACAAGAGCAGCATACAGACATTCAGCAGAAGTATCCATCTATCTGGACGAAGCCTGCCGCGGGCAGGGAATGGGAGCCTTTGCTGGGTTTTATGATGAACATATATATTAACCACAGACCACAAATTACCGTTTGTAGTCTGTGTAAGCTTGGAAGAATATGGATATTTTGCACAAAGCAATTGGTTAGTATTTCCTAACGAATTGGTTAGTATGATGAAACTGTGGTTAGCGACAAAAACAGCATTGACAAAGGCTGCAGGGTGTCATATTATATTTTGTAGTTAGTGAATACTAACCATTACTTAGCACTTGGATTAGTTAAAACTAACACGTATAGAAAAGAGGGGGAATGCAGGATGCCGCTTACATTAGCAGAAATCGGAGAGGAGAACATCATCAGGAAAATCGGAGGGAGACAGGAAGTCAAGGCACATCTGGAGAACCTCGGTTTCATTGTGGGAGGGGTGGTTACGGTAGTCAGCGCCATGGGGGGTAATGTTATTGTGAATGTGAAGGACTCGCGTATTGCAGTCAGTAAAGAGATGGCACAGAAGATCATGGTCTGAGCAGAAGATCTTGCAGGCCTTACTTGCATAGGATTTTGTGAGCTTGTAGCCATTGTTATCCTTGGCGGTATGATTTATATGCTGTTTCGACTATATAAGGAAGTGACTAGGCTGGCCACAAGGGTGAAAACGGTA
>ERZ779637.1367-NODE-1367-length-10288-cov-12.854979_pt1 | contig 10288 bp, 13 predicted proteins | sample MGYA00514196_ERZ779637 | MGnify/ENA primary metagenome ERZ779637 (study PRJEB29562, sample SAMEA4376700) | mouse gut metagenome | isolation source: Cecum | study: EMG produced TPA metagenomics assembly of the A DSS colitis mouse model was used to assess the... | reverse complement strand
GAACCGGGAGATACCGGACGCTCTGCATATGAAGCAGCCGTAGATGGCGGGTTCACAGGCACAGTGGAGGAGTGGATCGCTTCGCTGAAAGGTGAACCGGGAAAAGATGCAGCGATAAAAATTGATGATGTCGTTGGCACGGATGGAGATTTTTTACAATATAAGAACGGAAAGTGGACGGCTGCTCCCATAGACGAGTTATCCGATAACAGAGAAATTCTTTCTTCGCCGGGGGATGTTCAAGAAAATAAAGAACCGGGAAAACTTGTAGATGCACTTGTAATAAAGCAGGTTTTTCAATTTGTCAGTGAGGGTAAAAGATTGATCGCGTTGGCTATCACTGACAAAGGCGTAGATACCAGCGCAGAAGATACATTTGCACAGATGGCGGAAAACATAGGGATGATACAGGGTGGTGCTGGTGGAGAAGGGACGGTAATTAAGCGGATTATGAATTTCTCCATGCCTGTGCCGGAAGGACAACGGCAGATTACAACCGTTCTCTTGGGATTGGCGTTGGATGAAGAACTGACTGTGAAGTCATTCGCAAAGGCAAACATAACCGTAACAGAAGGGTAGGCGATGGGAATGTATTATAGGAAGTACTTTGCTGGAAGCGTGGAAAATGCTAATTTGACACGTAATACAGTTGACATTTCAAACAATTCAAGCCGCACAGAGTATTATGTACAAAGCGATGTCGTGTGCAGGGCGATAAAAGAAACATTGGAAGACGCTGGGATTACCTGCACATATACAAGTGAAAACAGTGTACTGGTAATTGATGGATTGACAGTGCAAGTTTTGCGATACTCGAGCTATTTGTATTACAATGCAAATGGTATCTGTATAGGATATTTAGGAAGTGCCATATTTAGCGGAAATAACTATAAGTTTTACATTACATTAAAAGGAGACATTGACAGTGTATTATATATTTGCGTTGGATATTATAGTGCCCCGTCAAGTGAATTAGGAGCATTTGCGATAGGGAAAGGAAAAGATTTAAAAGATAATTCACAAATTCGAGTCACTGCAACTTATGATGACATAAAATCATATTCCCGCTTTTATCTAATAAAAAGCGACGAGATACTTGAAGAGTATAAACAAAAAGTGGTTTTTGGAGGTGTTCTAACCAGTATAACAAATTTAAATAATGGTGGAACAGAAGTTACATTAGTTGAGTGCGTGGCGCAACCGGGAAGATTTAAGCTGAATAACAGTTACTTTGGGAATGCCGTGTTATTAAATGAAGAATTTTATAACATTGGCGGCGAGATTTACTATAAACTGTCAAATAATATTCTGATTAAATGCGTGAACGAGAAGGTGTCTTAATAATTTTGTAGAGAGAGGAGTATCGTAATGGCACAGATAGAGATTATATTGGAGAAGCAGCTTCTCACAATCCAAAACAGGGAGGTTATTTCGTCTGGCGACGTGAACTATGATTCCTGCAGGTTTGAATTTGATGAGAGCTGGGAGGGATATATCAAGACGGCAGTATTCCATCAGGAAAAGCAGAAAGTATATTATGCTGTTCTTGACAATGAAGATAAATGTTTTATACCTGCTCCGGCTATGGTGAAGGCTTCTCCACTTTATATCAGCGTGTTCGGCGTGCAGGGGAATAAAATCCTCACTTCATCAATTGATTCGATACCTATTGTGGAAGGTGCAGTTTCCGGGACCGAAGTGGACATCGAACCGTCTGAGACGGTGTTTGCAGCCATTGTAGCACATTATCAGGTGATTTTAGATGCTATAGCAGAGCAAAATCAGTCGTTTGGTGATGCAGTGGCAGAGCAGAACCGCAAGTTCGATGAGGCATACAACCTTCTTGAAAGTCAGAATGAGTTTCTTTTCAAACTTAATGCATTTGATATAGAGCCTTTGGAATTTCGCATGTCTGATATGGAGATTCGATTGGGCGAATATGGAAGGATCATAGAGAAGGAAAAGGCAGAAGTGGATGCCTTGCTGCTTCAGATTCGCAAACAGTCGTTTGTGATACGTAATGTGGAGGTGACTTTTGACGAGTATGGTGAATTCAGGCTGGAAAATGAGCTTGTGGATGAGAATTGTATAGTGGATGTTTATTTTGACGCGATTTCTATTGAAGAATCCATGGGACACGGGATTTTCTCAGAATCGCAGAATGGGTATATCAAGATTGTTTCTACTTCAGGTTTTAATGGTACATTGAACTGCACAATCGAAGTCAGGAGAGGAGAAGATTATGATAGGGAAAACTAATCTAACATTTATATCCAAAGGGGATGCTTCCAGTGTCCAGTTGCTCCAGAAGAGCTATGTGATAGGGATGGCTGGCGAGATATACAAAATGGAAGAAATAAATGGCAGGCTTTTCGTTTTTGGTAATGGTGTGATGATGGGAGACAATATAGATAATCTGGATTTTCTTAAAAAAGATGGCGTGAAATTGCAGGCAACCCATATTATCTATGCAGATGAAAGGTATTACATAGTTAATCACTGCAGGGATTGGAATGAAAAAATTTATTTAACATGTGATTTTCAAACATATGAAGAAATAGATCCGGTTGATGCCGCAGGCATTTCCAGAGAAATAATGGATGGAACTGTTAAAAAAACGGCAATGATTACAAGCATGAATTTATTTTTAGATTCAAAAGGAAGAATTATTTTTATATACTTGTATGATTGGTACAGTGCCAATAACACTCCACCGGTTAATTATACTGGCGCAGAGCATGCGGGTATGAGCATTTGTAAAAGCTTGAAAGAAGTGTCAGAAAGAGAAATGATAGAACTCAGCGGGGATGCAAAATCGTCCTACGGCAAAAGCGCATTTCTGGCTGATGATAAAATATATTGTGATAGAAGGCAGATTGATTTAAATGGAGGCGCTGATACAAGCTATGAAATTCTTTATAAAAGAATGTATGCAAATGGTTATTTTTTTCGTATGATAACAGCTGGCTCAGAAAACATAATATATCGCAGCAGAGATGGTAAAAATTTAATACGCGGTACCCATGAGACACCGGGGAAGGATTTTGAGGTTTTTGATTCTATAGTTCCCATAAATGGTAAACTCGGAGTTATTTGTTATAATCAATCTGAATTCAAAACCTATCTAAATATTGCAAATGATGTGATGAGTGTCGGTGATGTTGGGAATGAAATGGTACAAATATTTGATTCTTTTAATATTGTATCAATAGTAGAGTATAATGAGAAAACATATATTGGGACGGATAACGGAACTATATATGAACTTCAACTTGATTATGAGGGAATTCTGCAACGACCTGATGTGGCAATCATAAAAACACTGGCTGCAAAGCAAGCACTGGCACAAGCGATGCAGTATACTGATGATTGCATAGCGAAGTTGAAGGGTTATATCGATGGTAAAATTGAGAAGGAATCTTCAGATGTAGAAAATAATTCAACAAAAGTTGAATCATAGAAAAACAGGGCTTAAAGGGGAGTTCAATTTGGATATTTGACGGTGAATTTGTACGAAAATTTCCATGTTACAAAGAATTGTCATTTTAAGTGAATAGAATTGTCATTCTTTCTGCGCGCTTACACGAGAGGAGATTTCGTGTGGCGAATTCTGTGTCGGAGCGCTTTTGCAGGTTTTTTAATTTCCTGAGGTTTGATAAAATCCGGCTGGATGTCTGCCTGTCATTCCGGAGAATATGGACTTCAATCTGGCGGTTCTGTATAAGCGGATTCAGATATTTGGTTTCAAAAAGGCTTTTACGCCCTCTTGTATGATATATTCCCGATTTACCGTGCGGATCCGGCTGGCGCCGCGCTCAAGGTAACCCAGTTCCAGCTCTTCATGCTTTCTATTTTTTCAACTTGATTTTCATCTGTATCAAATGACATTATAAGACATGTGATGGGAATCGTTATGGACGGTACGGATGAAGAGATTGCCCTTGCCGGTATCGCGGCGATGGAGGCGTTTTATAACAGCATCGGTATGCTGGTGAACTTTTCTGAGCTGGGCATTCATCCGTCGGAGGAACAGATTCTGGAGATGGCGGAACGGTGTATGGCGGCATGTGACGGGCACACAGGTTCCGCGAAGAAGCTTTCTGTACAGGATATGGCGGCAATCTACAGAATGGCTGATGAGTGAACACAATATCCGCAGAGAGGATTGTACAAGGTGCCGGTGTCATGGTAATATGGGGTAAGATATCAATGACGGATTTGGCAGTCTTGGACTGCGAAAAAGTGTATGCTGTTGGGAAATGGAACACTGGTGAAAAATCTGCAGCAGAATGTTACGGGGAAATTGGGGTATAAGTGTAAGAAGAGGAGGACTTTATGAAACGTTCAGAAATCAATCAGATTATAAAGGAAATGGAAGCATTGGCGGGAAAGAAAGGTTTTCACCTGCCGCCTTTCTGTCACTAGACGCCGGAAGAGTGGAAAGACAAGGGGCATGAGTATGATGAGATCCGCGACAACATGCTTGGATGGGATATCACGGACTTCGGACGGGGTGACTTTAACACATGCGGGTTTGGGCTGATTACGCTGCGCAACGGAAATCAGCATAATCCGAAATACAAGAAGGTTTATGCGGAGAAGCTGTTATTCATGCGGAACGGTATGATGGCGCCCATGCATTTCCACTGGTTTAAGTCGGAGGACATCATCAACCGCGGCGGCGGGACTTTGCAGATCAAAATTTATCAGGACGACGGGGAGGGCGGTCTTTCTGACGAGGATGTGGTGATCAATGCCGACGGACGTTCTTACACGGCTCCGGCGGGGTTCTTTGTCACGCTGCATCCGGGGGAGAGTGTTACCCTTTCACCCCATCAGTACCACGAGTTTCACGCGGTGCCGGGGACGGGGAGCATCCTGATCGGCGAAGTTTCCCAGTGCAACGACGACAATACGGACAATCGGTTTTATGAGGAGGCGGGGAGGTTTCCGGAGATTGAGGAGGACGAGGAGCCATACAGGCTGTTGTGCAATGAATATCCGCCTGCCCAAGAAAGCGAAGGCTGATGATAAAGCAGGCGTCCGGGTTTCATAAGGAACCGATGGCATTGAGGGCTTCACGGGCAAGAGGAAAGAATTTGACCGTGAAGCTTTTTCTTCGTACAACAGATACTATTTCTCTTTTGGTGTGCATAGGAATAGAGGAGGACATGGGAAGGGCGCAGACATGAAGTTTGACGGGAAACAGCTTGCGAAACTTTCGCTTATTTTTTTCGGACTTTTATTCATCGTCTGTCTTTTCCTTGGGAGAAGGCAGGCGCAGGAGCCGCTACAGCCGGAGGGAGAGCGGATTACAGTCGAGGATGTGGCGATTCTTTTAGACGCGCTGGGGGTGGATTTTTCGATGCCGCCGTCGGACGGCAAAGGGCAGTCGCAGACCGGCATGGAAGTGGCGGGGGACGAAAAAGATATATACTTTACATATGGGCAATATCGGGCATTGTGTGAAAGTCTGCCGGAAGAGGAGTGGGGACTTCCCGATTACAGCGACAAATATGAGCCGGAGCAGGCGCTTTTAAAAGAGGACTGGTATCGTGCCTTCCGTATTTTTCTGGCTTATCTCGATACGGAATCCTCGATTTGGGAGACGACGGTTTTTGTGCTGAAAACGGATGCCCAAAAGGCGGAAGCCTACACCGAAAGCGGGGCGATGCAGGGGGCGTTTCCCTATGTCTCGACCGCTTTTGCAGGAAGTGAACTGCAGGAGTTAAAGGTTTACGTGAAGGGGAATACGCTGCTGACCATTGTGGAGACGCTGCCGGAGGACCATTATCTGGGGAGCGTGTGGGTGATGGAAAACAAAGACGGCATGCTGGATTGTTTTTATCGTCAGACCGCATTTCGCGCAGCGCTTTCCGGGGATGCACTTAACAGCCCGCCGGAGCGGGAACAGGTGGCGGATTTGACTTTCCGGGATGGGCGTATTGTAGAGGCAAAGGAGCGCAGGGAAAAAGTTCACGGAAGGCTGCTTCGTGCCTCTGAACAGGAATTGGAAATCGAGGATTACGGCGTTTATCAGATCGCGGATGAGATGGAGATTTATAAGCTGTATGGGAGTCTGAAAACGCTGGAACAGGCGGAGCTTCGCGTGGGCTGTGAGGATACGGATTTCGTCGTGGAGGAGGGAAAGGTGTACGCCTGTCTCGTGTCGGAGGAGGCGGGGGCGGATCAGATCCGGGTGCTTTTGAAAAATACGGCGGCGGGAACCAACTATCACGAACGCGTAGGGATCACGGTTGACGGGGAAGAGGTCGGAATCCGGGCAGACCAGATGACGATCGGGGAGCGCAGAACTTATCGGAGTGAAAATCTTACGGACAAGGTTACGGTGGAGATGGAGGGGAGTACGAGAGCGGATTGCGATTATCGCGGCGCGGTAGAATGTCTTAGGATGGAACAGGGCATCGTGCTGATCAATGAACTGCCGTTGGAGGAGTATCTCTACGCCGTGGTGCCGAGCGAGATGCCGGCATCCTATCCGCAGGAGGCGTTAAAGGCACAGGCAGTGTGCGCCAGAACCTATGCGTACCGATACATTTTGCGGGCGGGCATCCCGGAGCTTGGCGCCCATGTGGACGATACTACGGCATATCAGGTGTATCACAATATCGAGGAACATGCAGACTCCACCACGGCGGTCAAGGAGACGAAGGGGGCGCTACTCACCTACGAGGGCGAAGCGGCGGGGAACTATTATTATTCCACTTCCTGCGGAGCGGGGACGGACGTGGTGAGCTGGCAGGGCGGAAACGGGGAGGAAGTTCCCTATCTGTCGGGCGTGCGGGTAAGCGGGTTTTACGGGCAGGAGACGGAAGCTGCAGAGGGGGCAGAGTCAAATGCGGTTGCCGAAGAGTTACAGGCAGAGGTGGAAACCGCGGTAGAGGATGGGTTTGACGCGGAATCCCTGCGGGATGAGGGAGTCTTCCGGCAATTTATTTCACATGTTCACGAGGGGGATTTGGAGAAGGATGAACCTTGGTATCGGTGGAGTTATCATGTGGAGGAACTGGACGAAAAAAGTCTGTTGGCACGTCTGAAAGAGCGGTACGCAGCTGCGCCGGCTTTTGTATTGACGAAGGCGGAGGGGGATTATTATGTGTCGGAGCCGATCGGGAAGTCCGGAGAAATTAAGAGGATCGCGATAGAGAAAAGAGGCGCGGGCGGGATTGCGCAGGAGCTTCTGATCGAGATGGAGAAAGCGACCTACAAGGTGCTCTCCGAGTACAATATCCGCTATGTTCTCTGTGACGGAAAAAGTGCGGTCAGAAAGCAGGACGGGAGAGAAACCGTGCCGGGGACGCTTCTTCCCAGCGGCTTTTTTGTGATAGATACCGCCAGCGGGACTGGAAAAGAGGGAGAAAGTGTGGTAGCATATACGTTAACCGGCGGCGGCTTCGGGCATGGCGTCGGCATGTCCCAGAACGGGGCGAAGGCGCTGGGTGAGCAGGGAGCGGACTACGGGCAGATTTTGTCGAAGTTTTATCCCGGCTGTGAGGTGACGGATGCCGAAGAACTGAGGGAGCAGTAGAACCGATGGATAAAAAAGAGATAAAAGAATTGATGTTTTCTCTGGGGGCAGATCTGTGCGGCGTGGCGGGTATAGACAGCTTTAAGGACGCGCCGGAAGGGTATCATCCGCGGGACGTTTTGCCGACCTGTAAGTCTGTCATTTCCTTCGGCTGCAGATTCCCGGTTGGAACGCTGGTGTGCAAATCAGATATTCCCTATACAAGAGTAAGAAATTCCATTACGCCGAAAATGGACGCGATTGCGCTTGACTTTTGTATTGAGATGGAAAAGCACGGAATCGTGTGCGTGCCGATTCCGATAAACGAGAGCCAGTGGGATAAAGATACGGGCAGATGGCGGTCGATCGTCTCCGCGAAACATGCGGCGCAGGCGGCGGGGCTTGGCACCATAGGCAGGCATTCGCTGTTGATCACGCCGGAATTTGGCAGCATGATCTGGCTGGGAACGGTTTTGTGTGAGCAGGAGTGGGAACCTGACGAGAGGAAAAAACCGCTTTGTGATAACTGCAATTTGTGCGTGGAGGCATGTCCTGTGCACGCATTGGATGATTTGGAATTAAAGCAGCAGACCTGCTGGGAGTTCGCTTTTGGAGATGACGCGGAAACGCAGACGTGGAGAATTTCCTGCCATAAATGCCGGGATGTCTGCCCCTATAATTTGGGAAATCGGCATGCTGTTTTGGGTTGACTGCGAATGAGAACTTGTAGGGCAAAATGTGAGTGAAAAGAAATTAACAGATCACAGGAATTATTCGGGAGTAAGATGAGGACGATTTACAGATTATATTATATCCTGCGGGATTTTAACTGGCAGATGACGAAGAAAAATATCAGCGCCTTTGCGGCAAGTACGGCGTTTTTCCTCTTTCTGTCCATGATTCCGCTTCTGATGGCGCTGTGTGCGATTCTGCCGTATACAAGACTGACGGAGGCAAACTTAATCAACGCGATCACACAGTTTACGCCGGATGCGGTGAACGGTATGGTCATACGCATCGTATCGGATGTATATGCCAGATCGGCGGGAACGATCACGGTCTTTGCGATTGTTACGATCTGGTCGGCGGCAAAGGCAATGCTGGCGCTGATTTACGGATTAAACGCGGTCAATGATGTGGAGGAGAAACGAAACTATATCGTGCTGCGGGCGATCGCCTGTTTTTACACGGTGATCATTTTGGCGGCAACGCTGGTGGCGCTTTTTGTGATGGTGTTCGGCAACGTGATCGTGGATCTGCTGCTCAGGGATATCCCGCCGCTTCATCTTGTGGTGCATGTGATTATGCGTTTCCGCTTTCTTGTTTCATGGGTGATTCTGACATTTGTTTTTGCCATGATCTATGCCTTTGTGCCGAGCTGCAAGCTGCGGTTTAAGGCACAGATCCCGGGGGCAGCGTTTGCGGCAGTGTTGTGGAGTATCGCGTCCTTTGCCTTTTCCGTCTATGTGGATCACTACAATGATTTCGGCACTTACGGGAGTTTGACCACAGTGGTCATTTTGATGCTCTGGTTCTACATGCTGATGTACATTTTGATGATCGGGGCACATATCAACCGGTATTTCGGTCCGGTTTATAAATTTCTGTTCGGGTGGCTTGACAAGTCGCCGCAAAAACACTAAATTTTGTATTGTGAAAAAGCTGTTGACGGAAACAATGATAGGTGCTAACATATGTTTATAAAAGAAGGTGTTACCGTAAAGCAACGGTTCGCCTCAGTTTATAGGGTTCAAGAAAGCAACCTAACTTTGGTCAGGGCGGTTGCTTTTTTGATGTTTTTTATTTCTTCCGGATTGCCGGATACTGATTATCGTGACGATGATGCTGATGACCGTCACTACAATACCGGCAAGCTCCAAAATCATTCCGAACACCAATAGTGCTTACCTTTCGCTTTATTTTCCATATGTATCCCTTCCTTCGATACAGGAAGCTCTCAAAATGTAATCATTTTGGCAAAAGGCGAACCGCTACCCGTTTTGGTAACACCCACATATATTCTAACATAAGGACATTGTTTTGCAAGATGCGACAGCAAATAAAAATCTCTTTGGGTGGCTTGACAAGTCGAAAGAAAGCCACTAAAATAGCAGATAGATTTGTTAAAAGTAAAGATTCATAAAAGCGAAGAAGGTGTAAGTAGGAAATTTTTTCCGCCAGAGAGAGGGAATCGTCGGCTGTAAGTTCCCTTCGGTTCAGAGATTATCCGAATTTTCCCACCGGAGCTTTCCATATGAACCGATTGCCTGTTGTGCGGGGCAATCGAAGTAGTTTGGAACGTACAGGCACGTTACGCCGAAGGAAGCGTCCGTTTGCCGGTCTGTATAAGAGCGGAAGCGGGAAACTGGGTGGTACCGCGGATTTTATTCGTCCCATGTGTGTTGCACGTGGGACTTTTTTGCGCGCATAAGCAGAGACGGAAAGCAGAGTCAGAAGAAAGGATGGAGGAGACTATGAAAGAAAAACTGGAACAGATCAAAGCCGAGGCACTGCGTCAGATCGAGGCAAGTGACGCCTTGGAAAAACTGAACGAGGTGAAGGTCAATTACCTTGGGAAAAAAGGTGAGCTGACGGCGGTGTTAAAGAGCATGAAGGACGTGGCTCCCGAAGACCGCCCGAAGGTGGGACAGCTTGTCAACGAGACGAGAGCGGAGATTGAGAAGGTGTTGGAGGCTTCCGTCAAGAAGATGGAGAGGGCTGTCAGGGAAGCGAAGTTAAAGACGGAGGTCATCGACGTGA
>ERZ779637.1366-NODE-1366-length-10294-cov-3.892958_pt1 | contig 10294 bp, 6 predicted proteins | sample MGYA00514196_ERZ779637 | MGnify/ENA primary metagenome ERZ779637 (study PRJEB29562, sample SAMEA4376700) | mouse gut metagenome | isolation source: Cecum | study: EMG produced TPA metagenomics assembly of the A DSS colitis mouse model was used to assess the... | reverse complement strand
TGCTGAGAACGCATGGTATTTTCGGAATTCACTCGTCAGGGCAAATTATAACGACCTGAAAAACGGGATTCATGAGACGACAGAGTTTCTTGAGATATTCCTTCGCGATCTCCTGTTAAATGAGAAACACGCGCTTCATAACCGGACATTGCACATCCGCGGCACTTTCAACAAACCGGAAAAAGTGAATATTGGCTCTGAAAAAGTGAACATTGGAGCAGAAAAAGTGAACATTGAGGATGTTTTCACAGCAAAGACCGCTGTTCATGTTCAGACGTTACGGGAGGCTCTGGGTTCCCGGATTGCATTTGGAAGATCGGATGTCCAGAGGGAACTTGGACTGAAGCCGACAAGAAGCTCTGCGCTTTTGCGTGAAATGGCAGAGCATGGGAGCATCGAGCCGGTGGCCGGACACGGGAAAGGAAAGTATCGCTTCCGGCAGCAGGAGCAATGAGTGAATGGGGCAATTTGCCAAAGCCGCGGATTACCTGACTTCGGCTTGACAGAAATGATAATTTTTCCTATCATAATGGTACTGTATTAATAACACGATATTACTCTTAGTGGGCAACGGGACCGTTGTGTTCCATTGGTCGTTAAGAGGACTAAATGGGGAAATATCATGCAGAATCCATCCGAAAACAAAGCGATTACCATATACGATATTGCGAAAGAGGCGGGGGTCTCGCCTTCTACGGTATCCAGAGTCCTGACCAATAATGTCAATGTGCGTCAGGAGAAGCGGGAAAAGATTCAGGGTCTGATCGAAAAGTATAATTTTACGCCGAATGCGATGGCGCGTGGACTTTCCGATACGAAGAGCGGCGTTATCGGCATTATGTCGGCGGATGTGCGCAACCCTTATTACGCAGAGGTCTTTGTGGCCTGTGAGACAGCTGCAAGGGAGGCCGGCTATAGGGTGCGCTTATGCAATTCTCTCAGCGTGACGGATCGGGAGTTTTTTCATCTTGAGATGCTTCAGCAGCAGATAGTGGAGGCGGTTATCCAGCTCGGCGGCCGGGCGTACGATCTGGTATCCAATGAAGAATATGTGGAGAGAGTGAATCAGCTGACGGCGACCATTCCGATGGTAGTAACCGGCAAGCTTGACGGGACGAATTGTTATGAAGTGCAGATTGATGCGGAACAGGCATTGGAACTTCTGCTGAAACATCTGCTTGGCCTTGGCCACCGGAAGATCGCTTTGATCGGGGGAAGGAAAAACGTAACCTCCACTTATTCGAAGTATCTGAAATACCGGGAGCTTTTGGATAAATATGGAATAGCATACAGAGAAGAATATGTAATCGATGGAAGCTATGACTATGAAACGGGTTATTTTGGGATGAATCAGGTATTGGAGCTGGAAGACATCCCGACCGCGGTGATCGCGATTAATGATTTTGCGGCGGCGGGAGCGGTACGAAGCGCGGTAGAGCATGGGTACCGGATTCCGCAGGATATTTCAATCGTCGGCTATGATAACACACAGCTTACCAACCTGATGATACCGAAGCTTACAAGCATTGATTACGATTATGTAACATTTGGAAGAAAGCTGGTGGATACTGCGATCGCAGCTGCCAGAGGAAGGAAGGTGCCGAGACACCAGAAGGTAACGCCGTCTTTAGTGGTGCGTGAGAGCAGCGCGCCGGTAGCGGAGAGAAAAAAAGTGTAAGAAGGCCGTCGGCCTTCGCCATATCAAAGAGTTTCCCTTAAAAAGTTTTTTCACAAAGTTTCATATTTAAGATTCAAAAAGCACTCGTCAACAACGGGTGCTTTTATTTTGGTGTCTGTTTTTTCGATGCGGCCATTCTCGCATACCCTGTCCGGATTGTCCACTTAAACGTTTGCGAATGAATTTTATCCAGCATATTGTACAAAATACCATTCATAAAAATCACTATATTTACCAAAATTGCAACCGGTTTCAAAATAAGGGTTGACAAAACAGGGGGGGTGTTATGGTAAAAAAGAAGATTGCAACCGATTTCAAAACAGAAAAAGGTAGCAAATGTAACAAAAAATGATAAAAACAGTTATCAGGAAAGAGAGTGGGGGTAAAACATGAAAAAGCGCAAAAGCGGACTGACTTTCTGGCAGAAGATCGTAAAAGACCGGACATTGATCCTGATGTGTATACCGGCAATTTTATTTTTCTTTCTGTTCAGCTATATGCCGCTGCCAGGGGTTTATGCGGCATTCGTTAAGTTTAACTATCGTGATGGTATTTTCGGAAGTAAGTTTATCGGGCTTGATAATTTCAAGTTTCTGGTTACATCAGGTGAATTGTTTAATCTGACGAAAAACACAATTCTCTACAATCTGGCATTTATTTTACTGGGAAATCTGCTTGCGGTGTTTGTAGCGATTCTGCTCAACGAATTGCGCAGCAAAATGTTCAAGAAAGTGTCTCAGACGGTTTTGTTCCTTCCATACTTTATTTCACAGGTATTGGTAGGACTTCTCGTATTCAACCTGCTGAATTTCGATACGGGATTTGTCAACAGTATTCTGGCCGGCCTTGGCAGAGAAAGATGGCAGCCTTATTCCGATCCGGGCGTATGGCCGGTGCTTTTGGTCATTATCTATCTGTGGCAGCAGACAGGATATAACTCCGTCGTATATTTTGCATCGATTATGGGAATCGACGGAGAGATGATGGAGGCGGCGAAGGTAGACGGGGCAAACGGTTTCCAGAGAATCCGCTATATTATTCTTCCTTCCCTGAAACCGACCATTGTTATTCTGCGTCGGTGTGCGCTTGGCGGCATTGTAAATTGTATTTTCGGTCTGTTCTACAACATCGTCGGAACCAATCCGATTCTTTATCCAACGACGGATATTATTGAAACTTATGTGTACCGCGCATCCATGGTAAGCTTCAATTTCTCGACGGCATCCGCGGTTGGTCTGTATCAGTCGATTATCGGATTTGTAATCGTTATGACGGTCAACTGGATTGTTAAGAAGATCGAACCGGATTATTCATTGTTCTAGGAGGAGGCAGATTATGGCAAATAAAGATAAGGATTTCATGGAATCGGGCGCCAAAGTAAAAATCGGCACGTCGGATAAGATTATCAGAGGTTTTGGATATGCTTTCATCACATTATACGCGTTCTGCTGTATCATTCCGTTCCTGATCATTGTCAGCTCTTCTTTTACGAGCGAGGCGGTCATCCGGGCGGAGGGCGTTCAGATTATTCCGAAGGAAATTTCGCTGGAAGCCTATAAAATGGTTACGAAGAGCGGCGGTATCTGGAAGTCCTATGCGCTGACGATTATCATGACGCTGGTAGGAACGACGCTGGGAATGTCCATCATTTCGATGACAGGTTACGCTTTGCAGAGAAAGGATTTCCATTTCAGAAATGCGATTTCCTTCTACATATATTTTACCAGTCTGTTCTCGGCGGGGCTTGCACCGTACTATCTGCTGATGACGCAGACCTATCATTTACAGGATAATTATCTTGCAGTGCTTTTACCGCTTTTGATGTCGCCATGGCTGATTATTCTGATGAAAAACTTCGTAAAGGCGATTCCGCATGAAATTACGGAGTCCGGTAAGATCGACGGAGCGGGAGATATGAGAATTTTCGTTTCCCTGATTCTCCCGATGCTAAAGCCGGCCCTTGCGACGATCGGGCTGTTCCTTGCGCTGGGATACTGGAATGAATGGTATCAGTCTTCCCTGTTTTTGGGTTCCAAGGTAGCGGTAAAGCCCCTGCAGTTTACGCTGTATGAGGTAGTCAATAAGATCGATGCCCTGAAAAACTCCGTAGCGGGTCAGTTTGTCAATATCGCGGATATTCCGCAGGAAAGCGTTAAAATGGCGAATGCGGTTCTGGCAACCGGGCCTATCGTGCTTTTGTATCCGTTTGTACAGAAATATTTTATCAGCGGTATTACGGTGGGGGCGGTAAAAGGATAGGGCGAGAAGAAGTTCTAAAACTCGCACCAATGGGTGCTTCGTTAAGAACTTCTACGGTTCGCGTAGCGAACCTTACTCGCCTAATACTAATGTCTAATGTGATTGAAACTCAATGCAGAGGATTCAATGCAGTCTGAGTTCAATATAAAACAAAAAATGGAGGTAGGATATGAAAAAGAAATTACTCGCAGCATTATTAACAGCGTCTATGGTTGCCGGTCTGACAGCCTGCGGCGGCGGTTCTGATGCACCGGCTGACAACAGTTCTCAGGCAGACAACAGCGCAGCATCTACAGACAACAGTACGGAATCCGCGGATAACGGTGCGGCATCTGCGGACAGCAGCGCATCATCCGGAGATACCGCGTCATCCGATGACCCTTGGGCAAATGTAGACACATCCGAGCATGTAGTTATTACATACATGACGACAGGTGATACACCTTCCGGAACAAAAGAAAAATATGATGAAATGATGACACAGCTGAATGCGATTCTGACGGAAAAAGTAAACGCAGAGCTTGATATTAATTTTATTTCCTGGACGGATTATCTTTCCAATTATAATCTGACACTGGCTCGTATGGACGGTTCCGTTGACCTTGTTGGTACGGCTTCCGACTGGCTGGATGCGTGGCCGAACGCGAAGAACGGCGCCTTCCTTGAATTATCCGAGGATATGTTAAAGACTTATGCGCCGAAGACATGGGAGAGCGTACCCGCGGAAAACTGGGAGCTTTGTAAATATGACGGTGAAATCTACCTGATACCTGAAGACAATTACGCACAGTGGACCAACCATGGCTTTATCTATCGTCTTGACTGGGCGAAAGAAGCGGGCCTGACAGACGGCGTTCACAGCTGGGAAGACCTGACGGAATATTTCCGTTATGTAAAAACAACTTATCCGGATATCATCCCCTGGGATTCCGACGGCACACAGCAGGCGCAGATGGCGGGCGGCTGGATTGCATCCCACTCCAATTACGTTCCGATCGACGGTATTAACGCGGGCGCAATGTGGGGCGGCACAAGAGATGATCTTTATACAGTATACTGTCCTTTCATGACAGAAACGGATTCTCTCGTAGAATATGCGAAGATGATGAAAGAATGGGATGAAATCGGCGTATGGCAGACAGACGTGCTGAACAATCGTTCCTCAACCAACCGTGACGATTACAGAGTCGGTACCGTAGCGGCAGAGCAGCATCATACACAGACCTGGACAGATCTGGTAAGCCCTACACCGGCTAACAAGATTTATAAGGATAACCCGAATGCGGAATCAGGTTTCTTCTATTTCGGTGAGGAAACCGGCAATGTAACGGCGCTTTCCATTACACATGGTGCGATGGCAATTTCCGCAGGAAGCGCGAATCCGGAAAGAGCGCTGATGGTTTATGACCTTCTCAGAAACGACCCGGAATGCTATAAGCTGTTCTGCTATGGTGTCGAAGGCGTATCCTATGAGATTACGGCTGACGGACTCAGAACAACACCGGAAGGCTACAATCAGGATACCGATAACATCAACGGAACGACCAACTTCTGGTGGGGACGTAATGATGATCTTGAGGTTCTTGATGCAAGCCGCGACTGGGATAAGATCAACGCGCTGTATGATGAATATGACAAGATTAAAATCGAATATCCTTACGGCCAGTTCGTAGCAAATGTTGATCCAATTCAGGCACAGATTCAGAATATCAGTGAGATTCATGACAGCTATATGAAACAGATTTCTTACGGAAAATATTCCGGTACGGCGGAAGACATTGTTGCGGAATATCAGGCGGCCCTGACGGCGGCGGGTGTTGATGATGTTACGGCCGAATTGCAGAGACAGTTTGACGAACTCTATAAATAAGCGGATTTAACAGAAACCGAAAATGAGAAAGCGCATGCCGCTTTCCCATCTCAAAAAAGAGGCAGGGACAGGCGTCCTTACCTCTTTTTTATAAAATAAAAGGGGTTACCCACAAATTGCGTCAGACGATTTGAGCGTCTGCAAAGAGCAGACAGATAGGAGTAAACAGGCATGAACGGCAGATTTGAAATTAAAGACGACTTTTATCTGAACGGAGAAAAAATCAAAATCATTTCGGGCGGCATTCACTATTTCCGTATTGTTCCTGAATACTGGAAAGACAGGCTGGAAAAGCTGAAAGCGCTCGGCTGTAATACGGTTGAGACTTATATTCCATGGAATCTCCACGAAAGAGAAAAGGGAAAATTTGATTTTTCGGGCATTCTGGATGTCTGTGCTTTTGTAAGGTTCGCACAGGAGCTCGGACTTTGGGTTATTCTGCGCCCGTCGCCCTATATATGCGGAGAGTGGGAATTTGGCGGGCTTCCATGGTGGCTGCTTGCGGAAGACGGTATGCGCCTGCGATGCATGTATGAGCCTTACCTGGCGCATGTAAAAGCGTATTATGAAAAGCTTTTTGAGGTGATTAAGCCTTTGCAGATCACCGAGGGCGGACCGGTCATTTTCATGCAGATAGAAAATGAGTACGGATATTACGGTGATAATGAAGAATACCTTTCTTATATGAAGAAACTGATGACAGACTGCGGATGCAGCGTACCCTTTGTGACATCCGACGGTCCGTTCGGGGACGCTTTTGACTGTGGAAAAGTCGAGGATGTGCTGCAGACCGGAAATTTCGGTTCAAAAGGCAAGATGCAGTTTCATGTGATGAAACAGAAGATCGGCGACAGACCGTTAATGTGTATGGAATTTTGGGTGGGGTGGTTTGACAGCTGGGGAATGCCCTGTCATCAGACGGGTGATCTGGAAGAGCATGTGAAAGATCTGGACGAAATTCTTTCGGAAGGTCATGTGAACTTTTATATGTTCATCGGCGGAACCAACTTCGGTTTTATGAATGGTTCGAACTATTATGATACGCTGACGCCGGATGTAACCTCTTATGATTACGATGCGCTTCTGACGGAAGACGGGCAGATTACGCCTAAATATGAAGCCTTTCGCGGTGTGATTTCCGGATATGTCGAAATCCCGCAGGTGGAACTGACAACCCGGATTTTAAGAAAAGATTATGGGACGCTGAAGCTTTCCCGCAGCACCGGCCTGTTTGACAATCTTTCCAATATTTCCACAAGGGTTCGGAATGTGGTGCCTCTTTCGATGGAAAAGCTCGGACAGGGCTATGGATATACGCTCTATGAGAGCACGCTGGAAAAAGAAGGGGATTTGGAGAAAATCCGCCTTTACGGGGCGAACGACAGGGCGAATCTCTTCATGGATGAAAAACCCCTTGTTACGCTGTACGACAGAGAACTGCTGGCAGAGTATTCTTTCGGGACACCTGTGAAAAAGGGTAAAAAGCTGTCCGTTCTTGTAGAAAACATGGGACGCGTGAATTTCGGTCCCATGCTGGAGAAACAGCGGAAAGGAATTGACCAGTGCGTACAGATCAATGGTCATCAGCATTATGACTGGAGTATGTATTGTCTGCCGATGGAAGACCTGTCGGGGCTGTCTTTCGAAAAACCGGTAAAAGAGGGGGAACCGGGATTTTATGAGTTTGTGTTTGCGGCGGAAGAAACCGGAGATACGTTCCTCGATTTTGCGGGCTGGGGAAAAGGATGCGTGTTCGTAAACGGCTTTCATATCGGAAGATTCTGGGAGATCGGTCCGCAGAGGCGTCTCTATATTCCGGCGCCGCTGCTCCACAAGGGAGAAAACAGGATACTGATTTTTGAATCGGAAGGAAAAGCTTCGGGAGAGATCAGCCTGTGCGGCGAACCGGACCTGGGATAAAGATATCGCCGTCTGGCGGCGTTCGTGAAATCATGATTTCATCAAATGACGATTGAGGGCATCAGCCGGACAGGGCGGCTGACCGAGAACGGGCGGTACCCGGCTTTAAAGCTGAGTACCGCTTCTTCTTATCTTTTTCAAATGAAATATTTTCCGGGGCATTTCCGCACGCTTTCATTTGAAATATTTTTCTGACTTAAGCGCTGACCTCCATGTCACATGGAAGTCTGCCGGGAAATCTGCAGGGAAGGAATGACAGGCGGGGGAAACTGTGGTAAGATTGATTGATATTGACAGTTACAACATCACCGGCAGGGAATGAAATATAAAAGAAAGGAATCGAATTAATGAAACTGAAACTGGAGAAAGAAAAGGGCGGCAAAATCAACGAAGGGATGATCGGTCTGTTTTTCGAGGACATCAATTATGCGGCGGACGGAGGGCTGTATGCGGAAATGATCGAGAACCGTTCGTTTGAATTTTATGACTGTTACGGGGATAAGGGCGCGTATTATGTGAAGCACGATCCCGGCTATGGCTGGAGTCCGGCGCAGGCGGCGGACGGAGACGGCGCGCCGGGGGAGAACATAACATGCGGTGAGAACGGAACATATGGCGGGAGCGGCGTATACGACGAAGGTGCAGGAAGGCTGGAATATGTCATGGGAAGTCCGTTATACCGGGAAAATCCGCATTATCTGCGTTTTACGGCCGCGAAACCGGGACAGGGATTTCAGAATCAGGCATATGGCGGTATTTTTCTGGAGAAAGGGAAGGAATACAGGGTATCTTTTTACGCGAGACAGGTCGATTATGAAGGAAGCTTCCGGGTGTCCGTCCAAAAGGGCGGCAGCGTGTATGCGGAAGCATCCGTATCCTGTCAGAGCGTGCCGAAAAATGTCTGGCGGAAGTGGATTCGTTACGAACTGACGCTGAAAGCGGAGGAGACGGTGGAAAACGGTGTCTTCATCCTTTCGCTGGAAGAGGCGGGAACCGTAGAGTTTGATTTTATTTCCATGATGCCGGCGGATGCGGTTGCTGGCATTTTCAGGAAAGATATTTTTGAACGGCTGAAGGAGCTGCATCCCGGTTTCCTGCGCTTTCCGGGAGGCTGCATCATCGAAGGCAATACGCTTGAGAATCGTTATCGCTGGAAGGAGAGCGTCGGGATACCGGAGCGGCGCAGGGCCAATTTCAGCAGATGGTCACTGCATGGGACAAATGAGGAAAATGGCTGGCATACGGAATATGCCCATTATAATCAGACGCTGGGCATCGGATATTATGAGTATTTCCTGCTGTGTGAGATGATCGGGGCAAAGCCGCTGCCTGTGCTGAATGTGGGACTTGCCTGTCAGTATCAGTCTTATGAACTGGTGGAAATGGATGCGCCGGAATTTCAGGAATTTCTGAAGGATGCGCTGGATCTGATTGAGTTTGCCAATGGCTCGCCGGAGACGGAATGGGGCGGTCTGCGCGCAAGGATGGGCCATCCGGAACCGTTTGGCATGACGATGGTCGGCATCGGCAACGAACAGTGGGAGACGGAGCAGGTTGATTTCTTTGCGCGTTACCGTATTTTTGAGAAAACAATTCATGAAAAATATCCGGAGATCAGACTGATCGGTTCTGCCGGACCGGACATTACATCCGACCGTTACCGGGATGCATGGGAGTTCTATCGGGAAGCGGCGGCCGGAAACCCGGATTTCTGTTATGCGGTGGACGAGCATTATTATGTGAAACCGGAGTGGTTTTATGATCATGTTGATTTTTACGACGACTATCCGCGGAATGTGAAGGTCTTTGCAGGAGAATATGCGGCGCATCCGTTTGGCGGCCTGAATCATCCGGGCGCCAATACGCTTGCAGGTGCGCTTGCGGAAGCGGCCTTTCTGACGGGTATTGAGAAAAACGCGGATGTGGTGATTTTAGCCTCCTACGCGCCCCTTTTTGCAAGAATCGGATTTGCCCAGTGGGCGCCCGATATGATCTGGTTCGATGAGAGGGAAACTTATCCGACAGCAAGCTATTATGTTCAGAAAATGTACGGTGAAAATATGGGAACCGTACTTGTTCCGATGCATGGACAGGAGAAGGAACTGCAAAAAGAGCGTGTCTATGTCAGCCTTTCCTTTGACGAAAGGGCGGGAGAATATATCATAAAGGCAGTGAATGCGTCGAAAGAGGCGAAAGCGCTGGAACTATTCGATGCGGAGGAGAAGCCGGTCCGGGGAACGGCGGTCATAAAGGAACTGAAAGGGCCGGATGACGGTGCGGCATGCGGCAGTGTTGCATCCGGAGGAAAATGCAGCCGGCCGGAAGCCGTCAGCTATGAGGAACGCGATACGGAGATTTCCGGGACGCTTATGCTTGCGCCGGAAAGCTTTGTGGCAGTGCGGGTGAAGGAATAGGGATGGGATGATCTTGATGAGGACAAAAACAGAATGCCATTTTCGTTTGACATCTCCAAATGACGGGCATATAATTTGACTGATATTTCCGATCAAGCTTCAGGTGTCAAAAGGTGCGCTGAATAAACTGTAAAGGCAGATTGCACAAAATAT
>ERZ779637.1364-NODE-1364-length-10301-cov-4.233359_pt1 | contig 10301 bp, 11 predicted proteins | sample MGYA00514196_ERZ779637 | MGnify/ENA primary metagenome ERZ779637 (study PRJEB29562, sample SAMEA4376700) | mouse gut metagenome | isolation source: Cecum | study: EMG produced TPA metagenomics assembly of the A DSS colitis mouse model was used to assess the... | reverse complement strand
CGTATAACGGCTGGCAATCACGATCGCATAGTCGATATTGGCCCCCATCTGGATGCTGGCGGCGCTCCCCGCCTCCTTCCCGGCGGCGGTTATCCTCTCCAGGGCGGCCACTATCTTCCCGGCTCCAGTCTCGGCGGCGGTAGTCATAGCCCCCCAGGCTGTCTCGGCGTCGGATTTCATAGTGCCGTAGGTGGCCGTAGCAGACGCTCCCATCGCCAGGAAGTTTACGTCTGTGATTTCCTTTGCCGCATTAGAACTGTCCGTCACAGCGTCCGTGGCGGCGTTTGCGGCCCCTTCCACCTTGTTCTTGTAGTCGTTGGTGTCCACAACGAGGGAAGTTTCTTTGCTCGTCGTCTCGTCCAGGCCATTTACGGCCCCGTTCAGGTCATTTACAGCGGCCTCGCTCTCCTTCGCCCCACCGAACAGGCCAGCGAAGAAGTTCGCCACAGCTCCAACACCATCTGCAAGCCATCCGACCACAGACCCCAGCACGTCGGCTATGGTCCCCAGCACATCCCCAATGACGCCCAGAACAGGGGCGACGGCCTGAAGGATAGGAGAAATTGCGCCCAAGAGCTGGCCTATAGGAGGCAGCAGGGCCTCTGCTATCCGCTGTATCACAGGCACCATGGGCGTTATAATAGACGTGTTCAGGGTGTCGAGGATGTCCACCAGGGGCGGTATGACCGTATCGGCCAGCATCCCGATGATGTTGGCTACCGGCGGCAAGACCGTGGCGGCCAGGGAGCTGAATACCGAAATTAGAGGGGTGGCGGCCTGAAAGAGGGTCCCGAGTACGTCAATCAAGATTGGAAGGAGGGTCTGGCCCAGCTCCATAATGACGGGCATACTCTCAGCAAGCCCGTCACTCAGGACCGTTACAAGCTGCATCAGCATCGGCTCGATGGTCGGCCAGTTGTTGATGATAAGCCCGAACAGCCCCTCCAGCATAGGGGAGAACTTCGCCCCGGCGTCCCCCAGGAACTCGTTCCAGACCCCTTTGAGGTTTTTCGTGCTGTTCACCAGGCCCCCGGTGTCCTTCACGGCAGCCTGCTGGATTTTGCTGGATTGGTCGAGTAGGGTATTCATGCGGACCTGGGCCAGGGCGGCGTCGTCCAGGGCGTCCAGCTCAGCACCGAGGCCCATTTCCATGGCCTTCGCCTTCAGGGTGGCGTCGTCGATATGGACCCCGAACTCCTCCAGGGCGTTGGTGTTCCCGTTGATATAGTCCTGCATGACGGCCAGGGCCTCGGCATCATCCATGCTGAAGGCGTTCCCCAGGTCATAGGCCAGGGACGTGGTGATTTTAGACAGCTCGGTGGCCGCCTCTCCAGTGATGCCAAGCTCAGCATACATGGCCTTGTTAGATACCATAAAGCCCTGCACCTCAGCCGTGGACCTATGGACGGCGGCGGCGTAGTTCTCCACCCATTCGCCTGCATCGGTCCCGGAGAAGGAAGCGTCGAAGCGTTTCCCCATACTCTCAGCAGCTCCGGCGGCCTCCAGTGCGGCGGCCCCTAACTCTTTGAGCTTGTCAACGCCCGCTTTGATAGCCTCCAGGCCAATTACGGCGGCAAGCGCACCCTTCAGGGCGTCCTTGATTTGCGCCCCGGCGTCCCCTCCGGCATCGCCCATGTCGTCCAGGTCCTTCCTGGTATCATCGGCGGCGTCGCCCAGGTCCTCGGCGTCATCAGCAGCAGACAACAGAGCGGCCCCCAGCTTCCCCTTGATGGTTTTGATTGGGTGGGCAAGGGCCGTCCCGATGTTCTTGGCTCCAGACTTGAAGGAGGTCACAAAGGCCCCCACTTTCTTCTGGGTATAGCCTATGGCCCCGTCAAAGCCCGCATGGATGCTCTTTGCGGCGCTCCTGCCCTCACTCAGGGCTGTACCCATAGACTTCGCCACAGCCTGCCCAAAACCGCCTGCATCGGCTCCCATGCGCCGGAACGTGTCCCGGAACTCGTCGCCAGTCTCGTCGGCTCCAGCTCCGATGTCGTCCAGGTCCCGGCGGATGTCATCGGCGGCGCCTCCAGCTTCGTCGGCAGCACCTCGGATGCTGTCGGTCAGGCGGTCCAGACCTCCAGCCCCCACGTCGGCCCCGGCCTCAATATCGGCCCCCATATCCCGGCCAGCTCTTTCGGCGGCTCCCATGCTGTCGATGCTCTGTTCCAGGCGGTTGATAAGGTCATCCAGCTTGTCGATACTTTCATCCAGGCCAAAGTCGAGGCCAAACGTCATTTCTCGGCTGTCAGCCATTGCGGTGTCACCTCCTTATGCGCAAAAAGAGGGGGGCAGGCCCTCAGCCTTGCCCCCCACCTTTTGCGGGTTTCCACTCAGTATCGAAAAGGATTTTTGCCTCGACGGCCTCCCGGAACTCCCCGATGTCCATACCCAGAAGGTCAGAGTAGGACAGGCCAGGCCCGGTGAAGACCATCAGCCAAAATTCTTTGTTGCGCTTGGCCTTTTTCAGGGCCAGCTCGACCGATTTCTCAGTCTCGAAGAAAGTGCTCGATGGCCTTGATAAGTTTCTCCGGGGTCTTCACGTCGTCCTTATCGTCAAAGTAGGCCATGCCCTGGGTGGCGACCTCGGGAGGGGAGATGACCACATTCTTAAACATGGTGTCCAGGTACTTGCTGGTGTCCCGGCCCCGGCCCCCAGTCATCCCGCACTCGTCGTTGGTCTGGAAATACCAGGTCGGGGAAACGCTCTGAAGGGTGAACTTCTGGCCCTCGACGGTGACTTCTTTCTGCTTTGCCATATACTTCCTATAGCCCCTTTCAGTCAATGATTTTGGTCTTCTCGGCCACGCCATGGTGCCGCCTTACCGCAGCACCATGGACGGGACGTAGATGTTGACGGTGACAGTCCCCTGTTCCTTGGCCCGGTTGGCGTCGGGCATCTTCAGGCCCCGGCAGTTGTCACCGGCCATCACAAAGCCGTCGCTGTCGTTCTTATCCTGGACAGACACGCTGACCATCTTCCGCTTCGCCTCCAGGTCCCGCAGATAGGACAGGCTGGCGGAGGTGGACATCAGGGTGAGGGCGACGGTACCCGTCTCGTCGGCGTTCTCAGAGTAGGCTACATCGCCCTTGGCACCCACGGCAGGGGTCACGCTGTCGCTGTTCCTCGTCAGGTTCACAACACCGTCGGAGGCAAAGCCGGTGATGACCCGGCCAGCCACAATGACGTTGACCTTCTGGGGGTCGTAGCTCGTTACAGTCTTGTTGCTCATAGCTCGTTTATCCTCCTTTCAACTCAGGCGCTCAGGGTAGCCCGCAGGACGCCCTTGACCTTGACGGAGTGGACGGCACCCTCCAGCAGGGCCTCCCACTCGATGTCGGGCATCTGGCGGGACCGGGCCTGCTCGTCGGTAGCCTCAGACCTCTTGGGGACGACCACGTTATAGACCCCCTGCCGGCTCTCAGGGTCCCTGGCGATAATGCCCAGGTCCACAGCCCGGTTGAGGGCCTTATACACACCATCGGCAACGATGGCAAAGCCCTCGTCGGTGTAGCCGATGGTGGCGTTCTCCAGGAAGATGTCGTACAGGTTTTCCCGCATGGTCTTGGCGATGTAGTCAGCCCCGATTTGCACGTCGATGAACTCCCCGTTCAGACAGGTGCCGTTCTTGACGTACTCCCGCTTATACTCCACGGTGAGGAAGTTGACATTCTCCTCGGCCAGGGCGTCACGCTCGGCGGAGGTCAGGTCAGGTACAGAGATACCCTGGGGCCGCTTGAACTTCCAGGTAACGCTCTGGGGGTAGAACGGCCCCACGTTCCCCAGGTAGGCGGCGTCCGCCCACTCGGTCTGGAGCTTGTCCGGGTCAGCATACAGGACGATTGCCCGGGCGTTGCTGGGGTTCCCCTCCTTCTTGGAGGTCTGCCCGAAGTACAGCTTCCGATGGTCCTCAATGCCGGCCCCCAGCTCCGCCTCGGTAGGCTCCGAAGCCTCAGCCCAGGCGGCCAGGGCCTCGGCCACCTCCGGGGTGGTTTGGTCGGTCATCAGGATATACCAGTCGTCGTCCTTCTCCCGGATTTCCTCCACAGCAGCCACAAGGGCGGTGGCCTTGGCCTTCTCGTCGTCCCCGGCAGGGGCCTCGATACCAGCGATGCGGACCTTGCGGATAAGTGTGGTCGCCAGGGTCGTCTTGCCCTGGTTGAACAGGGCCGCAGCCATGGCCGCCACCTTCTTGCCGGGGTAGTCGGTATTGATGACGGTCAGGTCCCGGTACGTCTTCATCTCCTTCTTGCCCTCGGTGGACAGCAGCAGGATGTCCAGCGTTTCAACGCCCTTGGGCTTTGCGTCGATGTCAACGACGACAATTACGTCATTCGGCATGGATTTTTTCCTCCTTCTTGGTTTGTTTTGTTACGGCACCATCAAGCGTGGTGACCTTCTCAGCATCAGTGCGGACATACCGCAATCGGACATCAAAGCCAAAGCGGCGGCCCATCTCGTCCAGCTCCAGAGCGTCACGGGGGGCGGCGTTCGTGACCTCCACGACGGCGAAGCCCGCCTTCTGGATGGAATACCTCCCCCCATGCAGGAAGAAGCCCTGGGCCTTCCCTGCAAGCTCCTGGGCCTCGTCAGCCCCCAGGACGTAGAAGGGCCTCCCGTCCTCTCCCACTCCAGACCTGTTGATGCTGCAAGCAGTAAACGACAGCGTGGCGGTTGGCTGCTCGGTCCTCACCGACAACGCATAGCCTTCCCCCGCATCCTCCGTAGAGAAGTGGCCCAGGCTCCCGTCCGGCGTGTAGTCGGACAGGATTTCCCAAACAATGAACGGGGGGGCTTCCTCCGGCTGGACCTGGTTCGCCAGCAGGACGGGACGGCCCACATACTCGGACAGCGCAAGCACCAGGGCGTTGCGCTTCTCCACAAACGTCATTTCGGGGCCGCCCCCTTCCTCGCCTCCACAAGATACCGTTTCATCGGGTGGATGCTGTTGTGGCCCAGCTCTTGGGTGACGGTGTAGGTCACACCCGTATCGGGGTCAAGCACCTGTCCCCCCACGCTCAGGGCATAGCCGTTTGTGTATATCTTCTCGCTGTGGTCGGTCACAGTCCCCGCCAGCTCCCGCCGGAGGTCCTTGTCACTGACCGGAAGGACAGCCCCCTGGAAGGGGGTCCGGGAGGGCATATCTGGCACCCACTGGCCGCCCTTGGACTGGTCGTAGCCCCCGGCGGCCTTCAGCTCGTACATGGTGTGCAGCAGCCCCCTCGGGATGGTCGGCTGTGCCATTTTCGTGAAGTTCATTCCAGGCCCTCGACTTTCCATGTGATAGAATTGAACATCCGTTTCGTAACGGTCAGCGGGCTATTCGCCCAGCTCGGCGCCCGCTCCTTCTGAATATTCCCCTTGGGGGTGAAGTTCCCGCTATCCGACATAAACTCGTGGATAAAGTCCACAGCCTTCCCGCCTATCCACTCAGCAGCCTGGGCCGCCGTCTTCCTCCCGTGGATGATAGCGGCCACCTGAGACTGGCAGACCTCCGCCAGCCTTTCCCGGTTAGCATCAAAGCCCGCTCGGATGAAGGACCGCTCGGGGATGGTGACGGAGGGGAGAAGCAGGAACAGCAGCTCGATTTCGTCCTGCTCTCCGCCCCCGGCCCCTTCTTCCCCTCGCTTCTTCCTCCGCCGGCGGCGCTTCTTCTGCTTGGGGATAGCGGCCAGCAGGAAGCCGTTATGGGACCGAAAGAAGAAAAGCCCCTGGGTATCGAAGTCCCTGGGGCTTTTATCGTAGGACAGTTTATTGATGGGGATGCACAGATTTTTGGCGTTCTTGGCGTGGATGGTGGCCCCGTACTCATGGACACGGGCAATAGTCAGGATTTCGCTGTCAGCGTCTCCCTGGATGCCGACATGGATGGTGCAGGCCCTCAGCTTCGCCAGCTCCGCCCGTATCCTTCTCAGCTCAGGCAATACCTGGTCGTTCAGCGTCATGCCCTGTCACCACCTCATGTAATGTCCAAGGGTTTCCATCCAGGACGCCCGAGGCTCCTTGTCAAAGGTCCAGCTTACGTCGGAGACGGAGAAGGCGGCAAGCCCCTGGGACCCATTCGCCAATACGGAAAACTCCTGTTCAGCAATCCCCCAGACAATGGCGGTGATGTCCCACGGGAGGTCGCTGGGTTCCTCCTCGGTGGCGTCTTTGGGCAGGATATACCCGGCGGTGAACTTCACCTCCAGGGACCGACTGGGCATCTTCACGTCGTTTGCCAGCCCATAGCGGAAGCCCCGGAAGGGCCAGCCCTCGTCTCGGTACAGGACCCCGATATTGCCCTCCATCGTGAAGTCGTAGGTGGCAGGGTCAAAGGGGACCCCTGAAGCCACGTCCTTAACGTACTCCACAGCCAGGATGGGGTATTGCTGAAGGACAAGTTCCTGGGCGTCAGGGGAGGGGTAGCGGTGGACATAGGTGGCCCGCCCGAACTTCCTCCCCGTGATGGTTTCCACCCATGCGGAAGCCGCATTGATAAGACGGATAACATTGTTCTTCACGGCGGTGCTGGCATCAGCCTCGTCAATCCCCAGCCGCTCCAGAGTATCGGCCAGGGTCGTCATGGCGTTGTCGGCCAGTCTTACCGTCGGCTCGTTGCTCGGGGCAGGGGTCTGGGTCCCGGCGTCAGGCATAGGGTCGTCGCCTCCTTTCACGGCAAACAGGGGGGAGGGCTATTCGCCCTCCCCCTCCTTCGGCTCCTTCTCTCCCTCAGCAGGCGGGGCGCCCTCGCCCTTGGCCTCCTTGGGGGCCTTCCCCTTCTTGTTAGAGGCGGGCTTGACCGCCTGGGGGGGCTTATATACTCTCGCCATCTGAAGCACCTCCTGGGCCGCTCAGACCGGGGCCTGGGCAGGGTCGCCCAGGACCACGGCACAGGACGCACCCTCGCCGGCGGCATCCCCGCTGACAGTCAGCTTGACGAACTGCTTGCAGCCCACCAGGTCGATGTCGAAGTTGGCGATGTCGCCCGCCTTCAGGTTGGCAGCCTCAGCCCCGCCGCCCACGAACAGGCAGGCATCCGGGACGGCCTCGAAGGTCCCATCGGCGGTGTCAGCATGGGTGACGGCCACCTTCATGGCACCGTCGGAGGCAGCCTTCACAGCGCACACGGCGGACAGGAAGCCCGCCCGGTCGATAGCCTCCCCGCTGGTGTAGGGGATGGCCTTCACGTTCTGGATAAGCTCACGTTTCATCGTTCTGTTCTCCTTCCTTCAGGCTCAAAAAGCCTTGATATTGCTGACGTGGATAAAGCTCTCCTTGTGGCGGGCGGCGATGTCCACATACATAAGCGCCCGGGTGGCCGCCAGGTTCTCCTCGAAGGCGTTGTGCTGGACCCCAGCCTCGTCCACCCAGGACCCGTCCAGGGTAGTGTACGTCTCCAGGCCCATCTGCTCACCGACCAGCAGGTCGGACCAGTTACCGAAGGCCAGCTCGGTGGTGCCGCCGTCGCTGGTGGTGATCTGATTGCTTACCAGGTAGGGGAAGCCCAGCAGCTTACCGCCAGTCATCTCGTCCCGGTAGATGTAGGCCCCGGTGGTGGTCTTCATGTTCATAAAGAAGCCCTCCAGGACGCTGTTCATAGCCCAGCCCAGGTGGGCGTCGTCCACGTTCTTCGCCAGGACCTTGGAGCGGACGAAGACAGGGAAGTCGGCGGTGATAACGCCAGTGGCGGAGGCCAGGTCGGTGTTATTCAGCTTGGTGGCGTCCAGGTGCTCAACCTCCTTATCGGCGAACACGCCAAGGGGCTGGAACTCCCCACCCTTGCCGAACATAGCGCCGAAGTCGAGGCCCAGCTCCATGCGCCGGGTCAGGTCATTGGCGAAGATTTGGTCGGCGGAAAAGTCGGTGGACATCAGCAGCTCCCGGGTCTGGGGGACGATAGCCTCCAGACGCTTGGCAGACAGCTTGATGTTGCCGAAGGCGGGCTGGCTCTTGGCAATCTTCCGGCCCTCACCACCCCACGTCGCACGAGCGCCGGAGGTCATCCGGGGGATGTTCAGGTTGCCGTTCGCCATGGGGACCTTCTGAGCGCCCAGGCCAAAGATGACCGTCTTGGCGTACAGCAGCTCCACGATGTCGGCCAGGTACACCTCGGGGATAAGGTAGCCGCCCCCGGCGGGGTTGGTGGCGGACAGGGCCTTGAACTCCCGGGACATCTCGGCGTCGTCGTACTTCTTCCGGGCATAGAAGGAGGCCATATCGGGGTCGTGGCGTCCGAAGACATCCAGACACTTAATGGCCCGGGCAAGCTGGATAGCGGGGGGGATGGCCTTCTTGGCGGTCCCGCCGCCGGAGGTCCCCCGGTTCAGGTAGATGGCGGAATACTTCCGCTGGGCGGGGGCGGGCCGGGAAGCAGGGGCAGACTTGCGGGAGGTGGGCTTGGCAGCAGCCTTGCGGCCCTTGCCTTCCTCCTCGCCCTCGCCGGACTTCTCCTCGTCCTCGGCAGGCTCCTCGTCGCTCTTACCCTCAGCCTCGGCGGAAGCGTCGATGATTTCCGCCACGGCCTCCAGGACCTCGTCGGCGGTCACGTCGCCCAGCTCCTCGCCGGCGTCCTTCCGGCCCTTGCGCTTCTCGGCGACCACATCCATGGCCTGCTCGATGATGGCGGCGATGTCGGCGGGGGCAGCCTCCACAGCGGGGTCGCCCTCGTCGCCGCCCTCGCCCTCGGCCTTCTGTTCCTCCAGGGCCTCCTTGACACAGCCCTTGATTTTCTCCATCAGCTCGTCGGCCTCCATCTTCATGGACTTGCGCTCAGACCCGGCGGTGGGGCCGCCCTTCTTGGTGTTGAACTTCATAGCGTTCTGTTCCTCCTTTTTCGTTAAAGCATGATTTCGATGGTGGTTTTCCCGGCCTGGGACGTGGCCTTGCCGGGATTGCCTTTGCCTGCCCGTCCAGCGCCGCCAGACGGACGTTTAACGGGGCCGGGGTCATTCTTCCCCGCCCCCTCGGTGGCCTCCTTGATGATGCTGTCCAGGGCTTTCGTGGCCGCCTTCATCGAGGCGCTGGCCTCCTTCAGCGCCTTCAACCGGGCGCTGCTGATTTTGCGGCCAGCCTTCAGGTCGCTTGCCGCTTCCTCAGCCATGGCCTTGGCCCTCTCCACAGGCTCGGCGGTGTCCTTGTAGTCGGTCACCACCGCCTGGGGGTTCATGGCCCAGGTCACGAGGGAGGTTTCCCACAGCTTCAGCTCCCGAAGGTGCCGGATGCCAGCCTCGTCGTACTCGAAGACAACGGGGTCGTACCCGATGGACAGCTCCGTGAGGACGCCATCCTTCAGCAACACCTTGACGTCACGCCCCATCGAGGTGTCGCTGATTTTGGCCTTGATGAACAGGCCATTGCTGTCCTCCCTCAGCTCCAGGGGGCGGCCAATGGGAAGCCAGCAATCATTGTGCAGGGCGAGTATTTTCACCCTCTCCCAGCCTTCGGCGATTGTCTTCGTGAAGGCTCCAGGTTCTATGACATCGCCGCCGCTGTCCACATTCCCGAACACGGCGGCGTAGCCACTGAAAATACCTTCTTCCTCGTCCAGCTCAGCCTTGAAGGAGAAGTGCTTGTACTCGGTCTTGGCCCCCTGCCGCTTCACACCCTTTACGATGGAAGCCTCCCACGCCTTCAGACCACGGCCAGGGGCATAATAAGACGGCGAAGTGCGGAGGTGGGCCACCGCAATCTTCGCCGTCAGCACAGGGTCGTTATTGGTGATGTCGGTATCAGGGGAGGCGGTGCCGTGTTCCAGCTCCGCCGTCATCCCCAGGGCCAGCGCCTTGGCGTCGAACTTCTCAGCCGCCAGGTCGATGCCAGCCCCTTTTGCGGCCTCAGCCGCCTGCTCGGGGGTAAATTCCATTTTCGCTCGGTCCTCCTCGTCATTCGTCATAGGTCAGGAAGCAGTGGCAGTTGACAACCTCCTCGGGCTTTCCACAGTCCGGGTCACAGGGGAAGCGGCAGCCATTGGGGAAGGTAGCGTCGATGGGGATGCGCTTCCCATTCAGGGCCTTGTGGCTGTCACGGGCCACAGAAATGTTGGTAACGTGCCAGGTCTTCCAGGAAGCCCCGGCCCGCTTCATCATATCGAAGTTGCCAGACAGCAAGGAGGAATTGCACTCCTGGGCGGCAATGGTCCTCGCCCTTGCGCTGGTGGTCTGCATCTCCTGTTGGATTTGCCCAGCAATCGTGGCCCGACTGTCCCCATTCTCCAGGCCAGCAGACACGATGCGGCTTATCTCCTTCTGGGTGGTCTTGGTGATGTGCCGGACCCTCGCCCCGCCTCTCAGCTTGGCGACGGATACCAGCTCCGGGCGCT
>ERZ779637.1363-NODE-1363-length-10314-cov-4.110440_pt1 | contig 10314 bp, 14 predicted proteins | sample MGYA00514196_ERZ779637 | MGnify/ENA primary metagenome ERZ779637 (study PRJEB29562, sample SAMEA4376700) | mouse gut metagenome | isolation source: Cecum | study: EMG produced TPA metagenomics assembly of the A DSS colitis mouse model was used to assess the... | reverse complement strand
CAGCGCGCCCTTTTAACACTTCCGCATACGCGATTTTTCAGACCGAAAAAGATGTATCATATAAAGCCGGCGAGGCATTAAAACTAGTACAGCATAATAATTTTACAGTCAATGGAAACATATTGACATGTAAAAGAGGTGGAACCTATACACTGCGGATCGCTGGAAATACTAAAGGCGGCGGGCATACAGCTACCGTTAAGACTATCATTAACGGCGTTGAAAATAAGATCTGCGATCTAGCTTATGTACCGGCCCTTACCGAAGCGTCAATTACACTAAAAACAGGAGATACTTTTTGCGTATCTATAACAACCCCCACTCTGACGGCTGGATATGCGCAGCATATGGTCGTGTTGTGTCAATCCTGAGTCAGACATATTCAAGATAAAAACTTGTCACATGTCCGTTGTACGAGGTTGTAGTTGAAAAACATACATAATCGTAGATACTGCAGTCTAACACTGTATCGAATCCACTTCTTTCTGCAGTATATAAAAGAGTTCCATTTGTTTCAGTGATGCTATTCACTCCGAATACTTTCATAGTTGCAGTAGATTCTATCATCCAAATGTGCATTTTTCTGGCAAGTGTAGGAAAGTGAATAAATCTATTTTGTGCACCAGAGGGGCAAAGGGATAATTGGAACTTGCCGCGTAAGTTATCCAATAATTTTTTTGATGCTGTATCGGCACCTAATTGGGCGTAGTATCTTACATCTGCGCCATTCCCTTCTGCAATGATTTTTATTTCGCCAGGCAGTTTAGTTATTAATTTATCATTTAATGCAGTAGGGGAGAGGTAAACAAAAGAAACTTATAAATATATTAGACCGGGAAGGCCGGAGAAAGGAAAAAATATGGTCAATCTAACATATATAGGACAAACAAAGAAATATGAAGTAGAATTCAGCAGGATATCTGAACATGTCGTGCAAGTCTTGGGAGAGCTTCCGGCATCTGATAGCGGCTTTACCGTATCAAGGATCGGTAAGAAGGACGAATGGGATTATAAAGGGTATACGACACTGTACAGAGAGCTTAAGGGCGGTTTGCAGTTTTCGGATGACGAGAGTATCTATGTTGAGCCAAAGGAACCGGATCCTGTACCGGATCCTGAGCCATATATCCCAACGCTGGAAGAAGTAAGATCAGATAAAAAGCAGGAGATATATGCAGCATATGACGCAGAAGTCGCAGCAGGCATTGACGTGGAACTCTCTACCGGAACACAGCATTTCCCATTACAAGGCGAGGACAGGGAATTTTTGATGGGAAAACAACTGGAATTATCGGGATCTGATGCGGAGATAATCTCATATCAAGATTCTGACAATCATTGCATGCTGTTATCACGGAATGATATGCAGAAGATCATAACGGCAGCCCTTGCATTTGTTAACGTTAAGACTACATACAGGAATAATCTTTGCGAATGGGTGGACCAGTGCGGGACAAAAGAGGAGGTGGCACAGGTAGCTTATGGCGTATCTATTCCTGAGGAGCACCAGAACGAGGTATTTAAGATGTACCTTGCGCAGCAGAAAGGGGTATAAGGCATGGAAACATTACTCTTTTTGATAGGGGGACGTCTTTATACATGGATAGAGATCTTATGGCGTGGATGGACACACTATAGTATGTTTATCCTGGGCGGCGCCGGTTTTGTTGTATTGGGGCTTCTTAATGAGTATAAAATTCCGTGGCATTGGTGTCTGCTGCGGCAGTCTTTAGTAGGCACCTGCATTATCACAGTGTTTGAATTTCTTACGGGGTGCATAGTAAACCTATTCTTTGGCTGGGGAGTATGGGATTATTCAGACCTGCCTTTTAATCTGTACGGTCAAATTTGCCTATATTATTTTTTGCTATGGATCCCGTTATCTGCGGCCGGGATTGTATTTGACGACTGGATCAGATACATCGTCTATATAAACGTAAAAAAATGGAGTCCGTGGACGCAGATGAAGAAACGAGAGAGACCTCATTATAAATTTATATAAGTAAAGGATGGGGAATTAAAATGATCATGCAATACATAGCGGTGCACTGGGTGGAATGGCTTTTTACGACGACTACCTTTGTTCTTGGTTTTTTGTACCGACAGACAGCAAAAAAACTAAAAGAAGAGCAGAAGAAAAATAAGGCCGTTGCAGATGGTGTACAGTGTCTTTTGCGGGAAAGTATAGTATCCAACTATAACAAGTACCAAGATCGTGACTTCTGCCCTATTTATGCGAAAGAATCAATAAAAAAAGCATATGAGGCATATCACGCATTAGACGGCAACGATGTTGCAACACAACTATATCATACACTTTTAACAATGCCGGAAGAGCCGGAAGAAAAGGAGAAAACGCATGAAAAAGAAAATTGAAAAAGGAACAATTGTAAGAACTACAGTACTGGCCTTTGCACTGATCAATCAAGTGTTAACAATCAGCGGATACAGCCCATTACCATTTACAGATGAAGACTTTGGCCAGGCAGTATCTATGATTTTAACGATTGGAGCCTCTGTTTGGGCGTGGTGGAAGAATAACAGTTTCACCCAGGCCGCAATCGCGGCGGACGAGCAGTTACATAAGAATTAATGATGAGGTGATATCATGACAGTAGGAATTAACTGTGGACATACAGCCAGCGGCGCCGGATCAGGCGCTGTTGGAATCATCAAAGAGAGTGAGCATACAAGGCTTGTAGGACAGGCCCTCATGAGTCTGCTCCGATCAGCAGGCGTTACTGTGATCGACTGCACGATCGATCAGGCAAATACGCAGCAGGAATATTTAGCAGCCGCTGTTGCGCTGGCAAACAGGCAGGACCTTGACTGGTTTATTAGCATACACTTTAATGCATCTAAGAGTCATGAGGGGCATGGTGTTGAGGTCTATACATACGAGGGCAGGCAGTATCAAGATGCAATTGACGTATGCGCGAATATCGCAGATCTGGGCTTTACAAACCGCGGTGTCAAGGCCGGATCGGGATTGTATGTGATCAGGAAGACAAAGGCTAAGTCTATACTGATCGAGTGCTGTTTCTGCGACAATCAGGGGGATGTTGATACATACCGGGCAGCAGGCGGCGCGGATTCGATGGCAAAAGCAATTTGTGATGCCTTACTTGATAATATTGTCATTCCTGTGGTCGCGGACGGTGAGACGGCGATCATGGGCAGCAGTGTTGCAACGGCAAAGCAGCTAAACGAGCATTTACTATCTGTAAATCCACGTACGGTAGGATATCTGCACCTTGCGTCTATTTTTCTTGATGAGGGGGCAAAAGAGGGAGTGCGCGGCGACGGCGCGTTTTGTCAAGCACTGATCGAGACGGGATATTTTAAGTTCGGCGGCGATGTACAGCCCGGACAGCATAATTATGCCGGCTTGGGAGCGACCGGCGGGGTGCCAGGGCTGACATTTGCGGATGACCGCACCGGGATCCGGGCACAGATACAGCACCTCAAAGCATATGCGACTATAGAGCCGCTTATGCAGGACTGCGCGGATCCGCGCTATAAATATGTGCAAAAAGGATGTGCGCAGACGTTTGAGCAATTATCTGGTAAGTGGGCGGTTCCGGGCTACTCAGGATATCCCGACCTTGCATCGGCCAGAGCGGCAAAGGACAGCTACGGGGATCACATCGTACAATTACTCAACCGGATAATTAAGGCAGACGTTGCGACGTCGCAACCGGACGAGATCGCACCAGATGGGCAGCTATGGGTCATCCAGGCTGGCGCATACAAGAGCCTGAACAATGCAAAAGCACTGCAGGGCAGGCTGGAAAAGATGGGGGTTATATCTGAGATCAACCTGTACAAAGTATAGTAAAAATGGGCGGCAGGTATCATATCATCATATCAATATCAATCCTGCCGCCTGTTCTATTCCACTTGTACTATATATAATTATAACATCTTAAATATGATTCTAGCGAATCATATGTTTCTCCAATTACTACGTCATTCATTGTTACTATACTAGCTACTTCATCTCCATCTTTTACGCTTTCCCATAATTTATATGTATATCCATCTGATAGTAAACTATCAATCTCATAATAGCATTCTCCATAAAAATAATTTTCCATCTTATTATAGGCCCTTAATGCCTTTTTACATATACTCCGGCCTTCTTCGCAATCATTCTGCTCGACCATGACACGTAGTGTATCAAGCCTGCGAAGCCGCTTCATAAGTTCTTCTGCATGTAATTCACTTGTCATAACATCACCATTTGTAAATGTATATTTTTTCATATCCTCCTTACTTTCTCCCTGCATTGCCCGGCAGGGACGGGCTGAAAAAGATTTATGTTACAGATTAATGATACGATGACATCGCACTGTGCGATTTTCTTGATATCTAAGCTGCTACCATACCTCTCTCTGACGTCTTCCTTGCTTACTCCGACAACATAATTTGAGAAATAATTTCCGTCGATATTGTGCGTTACACAAAAAATTTTTACTTTTTCCATGTTTCCCTTCTTTCTCCCGGCGCAACCCCGCCGGGCGGGTGGTGTGGTTATTGTGCAAGTCTGAAAATGGAATACAGATATTCTCCATTTTCGCCTGATATAATTTCAACTGTTGTCAGTTCTTCAAGTGCCTTGCTCATTGGCGTTCCGTATGTTCCGCGCTCCCAAAGTCCAGACCTTTCAGCCATATTCCAAAAACACCCAATTTCAATTCCTTTGCATTGTTTCTTCTCGAATGTTTTCTTGATAAAATTCTCGCACCATTCAACTTTTATATTCTTCATTTCCCATATCCTCCGTTCCTTTGATAAGCTTATTATAAACCAATAATGGTTTATTATCAAGCAAATTTTAAACTTTTTTTGGACTATTTTTTCTTGACATTTTTTGTGTGTATAACTACAATAAAAGAAAGGAGGTTTCGGGATGCTGGTATATAAGATAGATGTGATAGAGACTCTTAAGGAATCAGGGTATAATAGTACAAGAATATTAAGAGAAAACATACTCAGTCAGTCTGCGATGCAAAAATTGAGAACCGGAGAAATGGTAGGGATAAAAACGCTGGAACAGCTTTGCGAATTACTTGACATGCAGCCTGGGAACATAATAAAGTATGTCGAAAATAATCCAAAAAAAGTTTAAATTATCTATTGACTATAAACCAATAATGGTTTATACTTGTATTATCAGATGAGGCAAGGAAATCTGATAATAACCCGAAAGGGAGAAAGGAGCGCAGATGGACGAAATGCCAGTATTCAAAAGTTTTTTAAGGGAACAGCTGGAAAACCAGAAAGAACTGGAAAAAGCAATCAAAGAAAAGGACTTTGAAAAATCAGAGGAATTGATTGCAAAGATGATTGACCGGACACAAAAAGGAATCGAGGACAACTAAGGCGGTCGGGAAACTGAAAAGGGCGGCGGAACACAAGCCGCCCGATTCACGAGAACATTATAGCAGATGAAGAAGAGCAGATCAAATAGAAAGGGCAGTTTGTCTTTAGATAAAATCAATAAATAATCACATCTGGTTAGCGATATTCGCGATATAATTAAACACCCATGTCATGACAACTGGAGTCAGTTTTGTAAAAACAAACGCCAGAATAGCTATGAAAATTAGTTTTATGATAAGTTCCAAAATAGTATCTTTTTGCATATTTTTTCCTTTCTGCCCTGATTTTAGATCTGAGCGTATCTTGCTAAATTTATCGATGTTATAATATTTTTTAATCCCCTTTAATTAAGGAAGATAAAAATTTCTTGCATAATGTTGTGTGTCATATTATAGTTGATTATAGCTTTATTATAGCATATGTATATTGATATAGTTGAAAAATAAAGGAATTATGAATTATAAACCTCGACTTTTAATCAAGTTGTCTGGGGTTCGAATCCCCAGTGGTTCATTATAAAGAGAGCCTTAATAGTGACAGGGATTCGACCCCTGTTTGATATCCCCAGTGGTTCATTGGAGGAGAATCTTAATAGTGAAAGGGATTTGTCCCCTGTTTGATATCTCCAGTGGTTGTCGTAAAGAATCTCTGAAAATACTGCTAGTATAGTATTTTCAGAGATTTTTTGGTTTGCCCAAAAGGTTTTGCATGTATATCATATTCTTTGTAGATGATGTTTCATGACTATTTTGGTGCAAGACGGTAATAGATGAAAAATGATAATATTTATTGGTAATAGAAATAGAGTTTATTTATATGATGATTTTTATAACAGTGATATTTTTTCAGTAGGAATTTGTAATAGAGTGTGATACTATTATGTGTGCATAAGACAGACTTAGATTATGTACAAAGAAAAGCGGTCAAAGAAGGAGAAAGATCGGGATGGTCAAGATCAAAAAACAATGTTCGGCACTATTTGATCATATTAGTGAGTGTATGGCGCCAATCATACCCATTGTGCTGGCAGGTGGAATTTTTAAAATGGTAGTGCTGTTGCTTACCACGTTTCATATTTTGTCTGGATCAACAGAGGTGATCCTCTCTGCAATCGCAACAACACCCTTTTATTTTCTTCCAGTGTTGGTAGCTTATTCGGCAGCAAAACACTTTGAGACTGATCCGGTGATTGCGATTATCAGTGTATGTGCCATGTTGCTGCCAGACTTTACAGAGCTGATGGAGAGTGGAGGGAAGGTGACCTTTGCTGGAATTCCGGTAGTACCGGCCACGTATGCTTACAGTGTCATCCCTACTATCTTATTGGTTTATTGTATGTCACATATTGTGAGAGGGCTTAAAAAGGTGATCAAAGAGAGTCTGCAGCCGTATTTTTTGGCAGCCAGTGCGATATTTCTTACTGTTTTGTTGGGAATTCTCGTAATTGAGCCAGCTGTTAGTCTGCTCAGCAATGCGTTGGCGGATGCCTTAAACAGTATGCAGACAGAGGTACCGGTTCTGGCGTGGGGACTGTTTGCGGCATTGTCTCTTCTATTGGTTTCTACGGGTATGCACTGGATTTTTATGACACTGGCGCTGACACAGATTGGTCTTACCGGAGTAGATTATGGGATTATGGCAGCGCTTTTTATTTCCAATATGTCTTTTGGAGGATGCGATCTGGGAGTTTTTGTCAAAACAAAGCAGCGCGATAAGAAGGCAATGACATTCAGTGCCATGGTGACAGTATTGATTACAGGTATTGCGGAGCCATCCATATTTGGTGTATGCTTTAAGGAGAAAACGCCCATAATTGTGAATGTTTTGGGTTGTCTGATTGCAGGTATTGTCCAAGGAATTTTGACGGTACACTGTTATATTTTTACGATCTCTAGTGTTTCTTCGATTTTGATGTTTTATAGTATAGAGGAGCCAGGAAATTTAATGAAGGCTGTGGCTATTGGCGTGACAGCGTTTGTGGCCAGTTTTATAATTACGGCGTTGGTATATCGGGATGTAGATGAGGAACGGGTACAAATATGAAAAAGATTATGTTTTTTGAAGGTGATATCGAGACCCAAGGGTATTTTTCGAGACAGATCGCGGAAGCAATGCAAAAGATTGGCCATGAAGTTTTTCTCTATAACCTGGGAAACCCCTGGAACAGTACTGAAAAATTTTTCCGCTTTTTTGAAAAAGGAAATACGGTGTTGATTAATTTTAATTTTCATGGTATGAGTGGAGAAGACTATTTTCTGGATGAGAATAATGTAATGATGTGGGATGCACTGTCCATACCAAGCTACAATATTGTTGTGGATCATCCGATGTATTATCATCATTTCCTGGAAAAGGTTCCGCGCAATTACCATCATATCAGTATAGACCGGAATCATGAGAAATATATGAAACGGTTTTTCCCAGAGATTGCCAGAGGACCTTTCCTGCCGTTGGCGGGGACCAAACTTTATCCGAATAAGTCGAATGTGCCGATATCCCACAGGAAATATGATGTGATAATGGTGGGGAATTACTGTGTACCGAAAACATTTGAGAAGTTTATCAGAAGAATTGACGACGAATACACAGCCTTTTACTATGGGATGATTGATGATCTGCTGGCAAACCCGTATAAAACGGTGGAGGAAGTGGCTGAAGCGCATTTGAAAGCTGAGTTGGCTGAAGTGCCGGAAGAAGAATTAAGGAAAGCGATGGCGGCGCTCACATTTATTGACCTATATGTACGCTATACTCTGCGGGGGAAGATTGTGCAGCTATTGGTTGATGCAGGGATCAAGGTACATGTGTTCGGGGATGGATGGGATCTGTTGCCTTGTAAACATGGGGAGAATCTAGTTCTTATGAACCATCTTGATTCTGTAGGATGTCTGAAAAAACTATGTCAGGCTAGAATTTCCCTGAATGTGATGCCCTGGTTTAAGGATGGGGCACACGACAGAATTTTTAATTCCATGTTAAATGGGGCAGTCTGTCTGACGGACAGCAGTGTGTATCTGGATGACATTTTGCATAATGGCGTGGACTGTAGCCTTTTTGATTTACAGCAGTTAGAAAGTCTGCCAGAGATCACAGAGAAACTGCTTGCAGATCCAGACCAGATGCAAGCGATCGCCGATGCGGGATACAATTTGGCGAAAGATGGGCATATGTGGGAACACAGAGCAGTTAAACTCCATGAACTGATCGAGAAAGAACCGCATATGGTTTGACATAACCTTCTAAGTCATTCGTGGGTTTGTGCAGTCAGGCAGCACGAAATGGGAAGGAAGATGGAGTTGGGACATAGATATGGAAACAACAGTTAATAAGAGAGGATCTATTGGATTTGCGTTCCGGCAGTCTGTGCCGGTCATGTTGGGCTATATTTTTTTGGGAATTGCTTTTGGACTTCTGCTTCAGGATGCGGGATATCATTTTGGGTGGGCATTTTTGAGCAGCGTTGTTATTTATGCCGGGAGTATGCAGTTTGTTTTGGTGAGTTTGCTGACTGGTGGGGCAAGTTTGTTTTATGCTGCGGTTATGACGCTGTTTATCAATGGCAGGCATATTTTTTATGGGTTGTCTTTTGTGGAAAAGTATAAGAAGATGGGAGTGGCCTGTCCTTATATGGTTTTTTCCCTGACAGACGAGACTTATTCACTGCTGTGCAGCATAAAGGTACCAGAAGGAATGGAAGAGAACAAGGTTTTTTTCTGGATTTCGTTTTTGGACCATTGTTACTGGGTTATAGGATCTGTGATGGGTGCATTGGCCGGGAGCAGGATTGGGTTTGACTCTACAGGAATCGATTTTTCTATGACAGCTCTTTTTATTGTGATCGTGGTAGAACAATGGCAGGAACAGAAATCACATTTTGCTGCTCTGCTAGGAGCCGTGAGTGGTGTTTCCTGGCTGCTTATTTTGGGTCCAGACAGATTTATCCTTCCAGCATTGTGTTCCTGTGTGATTGTCCTGCTTGTGGTGCAGGGACAAGCCAAAGATTTCATGATTGAGAAGAGGGGGACGATGTGAAGATGGCAGACAACAGGGCATATTCTTTGGCGGTTATTGCAGTAGTGGCAGTTTGTACAATACTGCTGCGCGCCTTTCCGTTTTTGGTCTTTGGAGGTAGAAAGGAAATGCCAAGGATGGTACAGTACTTGGGTGCTGTGCTTCCAGCTTCAATTATGGCCGTATTGGTGGTATATTGTCTGAGGAATATGGATTTTACATCAGCAGAGCGTTTTGTACCATCTTTGGCTGCGGGCCTTCTGGTAGTAGGGCTGCATTTATGGAGGAAGAATATTCTGCTCAGCATCGGTCTGGGAACGGTGTGTTATATGGTTTTGGTGCAGATGGTGTTTCCAGCCGGGTAGAGTGTCATGAAACAAGGACAGATCATATAGATAGGAAAAGGATGATGTTACGTGCCGTGCTGTGAGTATGGAGAAAGGATTGGGAATGTTCAAGGATATTTTGATCAGACACAGACAGAAGAGAAATGAGCGTATTAAGAGACTGTACGAAAGACAAAAACGACTTCAGGCCTTGTTAAAAGAACATGGAGCAGATATTTTGAATTCGGAGAATTTTCGGAATACGAAAAAGCACATTCAGCATGGGAATATGACAGTGCATAATCATGTCATGGATGTGGCACGTTATAGTCTGCTCTTGAACAAGAAATTTCGGATCGGGTGTAATAAGCATGACTTGGTCAGAGGTGCGCTCTTGCATGACTATTTTCTCTACGACTGGCATGACAAGGAGTATCTTTCGGAGCGCAGACGTCTGCATGGTTTCTGGCATCCAGGCATCGCGCTTAGAAATGCAGAAAAAGAGTATGAGCTGAATGATATCCAGCGGGAGATCATCAGGAAGCATATGTGGCCTTTGTCTGTTGTGCCGCCCACATGCAGGGAGGCCTGG
>ERZ779637.1361-NODE-1361-length-10327-cov-9.147196_pt1 | contig 10327 bp, 9 predicted proteins | sample MGYA00514196_ERZ779637 | MGnify/ENA primary metagenome ERZ779637 (study PRJEB29562, sample SAMEA4376700) | mouse gut metagenome | isolation source: Cecum | study: EMG produced TPA metagenomics assembly of the A DSS colitis mouse model was used to assess the... | reverse complement strand
CAATCCGTGGTATCATAGGGGGCAAAATACCTTTTGACCCCAACATCATGTTATATTGGCACAAATACTCTGGAACCATAAAACGAATTTGTATTTTGATTGGAGGAAATTATGATCTTAACAGAAAAAGAGACAGCAGCAGTCAAAGATTTACAACAGCAGGAGCAGACTTGTATCGAGAAGTATCATCGCTATTCCTGCGAGGCAAAGGACACTGTTTTAAAAGATTTATTTAAAACGCTGGAAAACAAAGAACAGGAGCACTTTAACTCGCTTCAACAGGTACTTGGCGGTTCTGTTCCATCTTGTAACTGCAATGATTCCGACGGCAAAAATTATAATCCAAAGGCCACATATGATAAAATGAACAATTCTGAAGACAAAAAGACAGATAACTTTCTTGCAACAGATTGTATTGTGTCTGAAAAACTTGCTTCCTCAGAATACAATACAGATGTGTTCTGTTTCAAAGATTCCAGTATGCGCAAACTTCTTGCAGACATTCAGATTGAGGAACAGAATCATGCAGAAATGCTATATAAATACAAAACCGTAAACGGAATGGCATAAAGATTATACTATCGGTCAAAAAATTAGTTCCTATCCATTTGCGATCATTTTGTGTGAATCGCAACGATTGATGCGCACAAAATACCACAAAGCAGGCATTTTTACACTGGCTTCGCACCATGCACTTACTGCATGGTGCAGGTGTGAAAAGCAATCAATCTTGTTACTTTTCACACCCGCGCCAAAGTAGTGGGAATCATGCGCCAAAATGCTTGCCTTTTAGCATTTTGTGTGCAAAATCTGTTATAATTCACACCTCAATAACTTATAACATGATAAAAACTGGCGTGGGTGTGAATTGTAACTCAATCTTTTTAAAATTCCGATTTATATCGCCACAAACCATTGACACATCTCCCTTTTTTGCGTTATAATAATTTCACTTTATCACATAAAAGCGTTGAAGTTCTAAAGTGTTTATGTGATATTTCTTTTGCATCTTGTAGTAATACAGTATTGCAAAAGATAATCGTCTCTTAAAATCTCTATATACTTTTACAGCAGATTTTGAGCGGTTATCATATATTTAGGGAGGAGCATTTATTATGCTAGTCAAAATTATTTTATTAATTCTATTTTTTGGGTGTATGATTGCAGTCGGATTATATGCTAGAAAAAGTGCAAACAGTATGACTGATTTTGTGCTTGGTGGACGTAGTGTTGGACCATGGCTCTCAGCATTTGCTTATGGTACTTCTTACTTTTCCGCAGTTGTGTTTGTGGGATATGCTGGACAATTTGGTTGGAAATATGGTTTGGCTTCAACATGGATTGGTCTTGGAAATGCAGTGATTGGTTCACTACTTGCATGGGTTGCAATGGGCAGGCGCACAAGAGTTATGACACATCATTTAGAAGTTGCGACAATGCCTGACTTCTTTGGAAAACGCTATGACAGCAATGTATTGCGTGTTGTGGCTTCTGCAATTGCATTTGTGTTTATGATTCCATATACTGCCTCTGTTTACAATGGACTTTCACGGTTATTTGGCATGGCGTTTGACATTCCCTATACAGTGTGCGTAATCACAATGGCAGTGCTCACAGGAGTGTATGTTATCCTTGGCGGTTACATGGCAACAGCTATCAATGACTTTATTCAAGGAATTATTATGTTATTTGGTATCGTGGCGGTTATCGGTGCAGTGCTCTCTGGACAAGGCGGTTTTATTGAGGCAGTTAGAAAACTGTCCGAACTTCCGTCGGATGTGCCTGTTACATTCGGGCAGCAAGGAGCATTCGCTTCCTTTTTTGGCACAGATCCACTAAACTTATTAGGGGTTATTATTCTCACTTCTCTTGGAACATGGGGATTGCCGCAAATGGTACATAAATTCTATGCTATTAAAAGTGAGAAAGCAATTAAAACCGGAACGATTGTATCGACATTTTTTGCAGTGATTGTCTCAGGTGGTTGCTATTTCCTTGGCGGTTTTGGACGTCTGTTTGATGCACCAGAACTATACAAGGCCGACGGTTCTATGATGTATGATGCCATTATTCCAGCAATGCTGTCAACGCTGCCAGATATTTTGATTGGCATTGTTATTATCTTAGTACTCTCGGCTTCTATGTCAACACTCTCCTCATTAGTGCTGACATCTGCTTCAACGTTGACACTCGATTTTATCAAAGGAAATATTGTAAAAGATATGGATGATAAAAAACAACTTATTTACATTCGCGTGTTAATTGTATTTTTTATTGTTGTGTCTGTCGTGCTGGCATTGAATCCGCCGACCTTTATTGCACAGCTTATGGGAATCTCTTGGGGTGCACTTGCAGGCGCATTCCTCGCACCATTTTTGTATGGACTTTATTGGAAAGGTGTCACCAGAGCAGGTGTCTGGGCAAGCTTTATCTGTGGTGTTGGTATCACAGTATCTAACATGTATTTTAAATTTATTGCCTCGCCAATTAATGCGGGTGCAGCAGCGATGATTGTTGGATTAATTGTTACTCCTGCGGTGAGTCTACTCACTCCCAAAATTAATTCGAGTCTTGTGAATAAAATCTTTCAGTGTTATGACAATACTGCAAAAGTATCCAGCAAAGAATATCTAAAAGAAGATTAAATCATAATAATAATCTATTATAATACAGCTATAAAAAGTAATATAATCGTTACTTTTCACACCCACACCAAAGTAGTGGGAATTATGCGCCAAAATGCTAAAAGCTTTCGCATTTTGTGTGCAAAATCTGTTATAATTCACACCTGAGTAACCTATAGGCTGATAAAAACTGGCATGGATGTGAATTGTAACATATAATCATTCAATCCTCATATAATTTTGATTAATACACTCGACAAAAGTACAAAAAAAGACTATAATTAGAATCATTCTAAAAATATGGACATTTCATAAGACAATGGAACATTCATACGATTAGCAAATAGAATGAACTTATAACCATAGACACTCAAGGTCTTCTATACTTTATGTTGCAAGGTAGATTGCAAGGCTCTATTTTTATAAACATTTAGAGTCTTTTTGTACCAAATGTTGCAAGGCAGATTGCGAGAGGCTATTTATCAATTAAGGAGGAAAAATATGGAAGCAACAAAATATGCAGGAACACAGACAGAAAAAAATTTGGAGGCAGCATTTGCGGGAGAATCACAAGCAAGAAACAAGTACACCTACTTCGCTTCTGTCGCAAAAAAGGAAGGCTATGAGCAGATTTCCGCTCTATTTTTAAAAACAGCGGACAATGAGAAAGAACATGCCAAAATGTGGCTTAAAGAGTTAAAAGGAATTGGTAATACAAAAGAAAATCTTGCGGCCGCAGCCGATGGCGAAAACTATGAATGGACAGATATGTATGAAGACTTTGCTAAGACAGCAGAACAAGAGGGTTTTCCTGAACTTGCGGCGAAATTTCGACTTGTGGGGGCAATTGAAAAACACCACGAAGAACGCTATCGCGCACTGCTCCAGAACGTAGAAACCGCCACTGTTTTTGAAAAAAGCGAAGTCAAAGTATGGGAATGCCGGAATTGTGGGCACATTGTTGTTGGAACAAAGGCACCCGAAATTTGCCCAACTTGTAATCATCCACAAAGTTATTTTGAAGTACACGCAGAAAATTACTAATTAGAAACTGTTTCCGAATAACTTATATTCTAAGTTTCTTAGGTTTCACTTGGGTGCCCGTGTGCATAAAAAATCCCACAGAAAATCCTGCGGGATTTTTTTATAAAATTCTTATAATCTCTTTAACAGTTCCTCTCTTGCTGCCTCATATCCAGGCTTTCCAAGAAGTGCAAACATATTCTTCTTGTAGTTCTCCACACCTGGCTGATTAAACGGATTTATACCTAACAGATATCCGCTTAAGCCACACGCAAACTCAAAGAAATAAAACAATTCCCCTAGATAAAACTCGCTCACTTCTGGCATATTTACCATCAGATTTGGAACTTGTCCATCTGTGTGTGCAAGTATTGTTCCATTCATCGCACTCTTATTCACGAAATCCACTGTCTTACCTGCCAGATAGTTCAGTCCGTCAAGGTCCACAGGCTCTGTGCCGATTGTGATTTCTTCACGTGCTTTCTCAATATTCAACACTGTCTCAAACATCACCCTAGAACCGTCTTGAATAAACTGGCCCATAGAATGAAGATCTGTTGTAAAGTCAACACTTGACGGATAAAGTCCCTTCTGGTCCTTGCCCTCTGACTCACCAAAAAGCTGCTTCCACCACTCCGATACATAATGCGCGCTTGGCTCATAATTGCAGAGAATCTCAATCGCTTTGCCTTTTCTCAACAGAATATTTCTAACTGCAGCATATTTCATCGCATCATTTTCTTCATATGGAAGCTCCAAAGCACGCTTTCTACCGCTTGCAGCACCTTCCATCAACTTGTCAATATCTGCACCGCTTACTGCAATTGGAAGTAAGCCAACCGCTGTCAATACTGAGAAACGCCCTCCAACATCATCTGGAACAACAAAAGTCTCATATCCTTCCTCTGTCGCAAGGTTCTTTAAAGACCCCTTTGCCTTGTCTGTCGTCGCATAGATTCTCTTTGCAGCGCCTTCTTTTCCATATTTCTTTTCCATCATTTCTTTAAATACACGGAACGCAATCGCTGGCTCTGTTGTGGTGCCTGACTTACTAATCATATTAATAGAGAAATCTCTGTCCCCAATCACATCAATCAAATGCTTGATGTAAGTAGAACTGATTGAGTTGCCAACAAAATAAATCTCTGGTGTCTTGCGAATGCTCTTGTCCACCATGTTATAAAAACTGTGACGCAGAAACTCAATTGCTGCGCGCGCACCTAGATAAGAACCACCTATCCCAATCACTAACAATACTTCGCTATCACTTTGGATCTTCTTTGCCGCCTCTTTGATTCTGCCAAATTCCTCCTTATCATAATCCACTGGCAGATCAACCCAGCCTAGAAAATCATTGCCAGCGCCAGTCTTACTAACAAGAACCTCCTTTGCATCCAGCGTGAGTTTCTTCATATACGCAACCTCATGGTCACTGATAAACTGTGCTGCCTTTGAATAATCAAATGTTACTTTACTCATCTGCTCTTTCTCCTTTACAAAAAATATTGTATCGTCGTTCCATGCATTTTATTTTAGCAAAATTTCCCAAATAAATCAATTATAAGACAAAATTTTTCTAAATTTTGACGAATATTTAGTTACTTTTCACACCCACACCATGCACTTGCTACATAGTATCGGAGCCGGCATATGCAGCAAGTGTTACAATTCACATCAAATCTTGTGAAAGGAATCCGTACTCTGGCGTGGATGTGAATTCAAATAAATATTTAGACACGATTGCCTATGATTGTGCGTAATAGCTCCTCTAATTCGTGCGCTTCCTCCTGTGAAAAAAGTGGTGCTTTTTTCTCTAAATTCGTCTCTAATTCTAGCGTGGCATCTGTCACTTCCTGCTCTGGTATTTCCTCCGCAGCCCGAATCTCAGATTTAGCACGTCGATCCGCCTTGGCATTTTTCTCTTGCGCAAGCTCCCACAAAAGCTTTTCTTTCTCCACAATGCCATGCTCTAATCGCTGCGCAACTGTATTTTCTAAGTAATCTGTCAAATTTGTCTTTAACATTTGCCTGCGCCCCGGCATGTCCACAATCGACATTGCACTCAAATATAGATAAATACCAAACAGACTGATAATATAAAATGGAAGCAGATCCACAAACCGCCGTCCTTCAATAATACCACTGAACACACCAAAACCCGCAATAAATACGCCCGCTAACATTAACTGTCCTGAAAGATGTTTCATAAAATTAATGCTCATTCCCAAGATACGAATCCGATTGATGTACTTATCTACAAACACTGATATGTTCGCCACACCGCCATTTAGCTTGTAGCAATTAATAAATCGTTCCTTGCATTGATTGAGCAGTTTATTGTCCACCCCAGAAAGTGTATCTGCCTGCTGTATCATTCTTTGGTATATCACGCCAATCGCCACCTGATATAAGATACCGATTGCCATAAAGACAAGTGTTAATAACATCGTCGTCGTTTCCTTTGACATTATGATATCTCCCCCTTTGATTGAATTGAAAATCCGTAAAATACTCACTGTGATTTTAAGTATAATCATTTCCATGGATTCCCACAAGACGTTTTGAAGGAGAATCGTTCGACAAATTCGTACAATACTTGTTTCATCATTACGGAAAATACTGTAATGTTACGAATTTTGACTTTTTACTATCAATATATAGTCTTTATGCGCTACACCTCTGAATAATTATCACCAGCGCTCCCAATATCACACCTGCCACAGTTATTGTCATTAGCGAGGAGTACAGAACTTCTCTAATGCAACACAGAATTAATATTAAAAATGTCAACACTCTCCTCCACAAGTTTTAATTCTGTTTGCTAAGTCTCTACTACAGCTATCTCCACATTGCCGCCAAAAAACTTTACACTGTCTTTTCTCTCTAATAATTTATTTTAAAACTATCTCCATTGACATAGATTGCCTTTGATTTTGTCACTGTCAGACGCTCATCTGAAGTGAAACTGAGCGTCTCACCATCGCAAAAATACATTCCTTCTTCTAGCATCCAGTCACAGACATTATAGAGAAAATCATAAATTTCCTGTAAGCTATGGCTGCTGCCAATCACTTCAATTTCGTCCCTTCCAAACTCTGTCAATCCATATGTATAACCGCTAGTCCCATTCTCATCTTGAATTAATCCCAAATACACCCACAACGGAATTGGCATTTCACTCGTTCGCAATTTTTCAGCCCACTCATGATAAAACGCTGGTTGATACACAGTTCCTGTCGTATAAATACCAAGAGCATCCGTCTCAATACTGCAAAGATTCATCACATCTGTAAAGAAACTTGCAGCCTCAATTGAATTTCCATCATGGTTCATCACTGCCACAATCATGTGCGCACGATGCTGTTTTGTCATCGCCACAGCCTCTCTCCACAGAAAATTTCCTTCTGCATAAAATTCTGCTTGGCCATCTGGGACAGGTGCATCCACTAGTGACATTGTAATCATATTACTTCCTACCTCAAACACCAAAATGCCATCTTCACGTTTGTAGTTTTCCTCTGCAACAAGAAAAGCTTTTGTTACGGTATCGCAAAGTGCATCAAAATCAATATCTGCATCTTTCAACAGAATAGAGCCAACACGCACTGCGTCTTGCTTTCCAGTCTCATCCCACTTTTCTTTGCGCTCCTCACTGCTCATGCTATCAAATTCTTCTTTAGTCATACCGCGTCTTTCCAACTCTGCAAAAAAACGACTTCGCCAATACTCTTTCATATATTCAATAATTGCAATACATTTATCTTTAGCTGTTGCCTCATCATATTCCTCATACTCACTAAATGTATGCCCACATTCGTCGCCATCTGCATCAAATCCAACGACACCAACCTGCCACTTTGCCAACAAATCTGGCTTAAATTTTAGAATTACATAATCGTTATCGTCGTAGGTAAAAGTTCCTGATGCTTTAATCTTTGCTGGTTTCTTCCCTAACTCATTTTTATGGCTAAGCCACCTTGTCATAATTTCGACTGCTTCTTTTTCATACATTTTATGCACCTTTATCCTTTCTATTAACGAACTGCACTCATAATAAATCCCAAAACACACATATAATACTATTTTTCAATTTTATCATACTTTAATACAATTTGAAAGCGAACAACACAAATCTTCCTGCAAATCGAACAATACACTTGAATCATTTTTTCACAAATGCATATTCACATTACAACTGGTGCTAACTCCGCACCATGCAGCAAGTATATAGTGCAAGTGTGAAAAATAATCATATTTTCAACCCATAAAAGACCACCCGATTTGTATCTTGTCATGCTATGAGCTTGTATGTTATAATGAGAAATACTTTTAATTGCAGGTGTGCGAATTGATTCTATCGTTAGAAAAACTGACTCGTATGCTGAAAAAATTTACAAAGTAATCAGAAAAGGAGTTTGCAAACGATGAAAAAATTTTTTGAAGAATTTAGGAAGTTTATCAGCAAGGGAAATGTGATGGATATGGCCGTCGGAATTATTATTGGCGGTGCTTTTACAAGTATCGTTTCCTCGCTAGTAAACGATGTAATCAATCCAATCCTTGGTTTGTTTGGCGGCATGAACTTCGACCAGCTTACTTGGAATATCACTGGTGATGTCACATTGTATTACGGAAAATTTATCACTGCTGTAGTTAACTTTTTAATTATGGCACTTATTGTATTTCTAATGGTCAAGGTTATGAACAAAGCAATGTCCCGCATTCAAAAGACAGAACCACCAAAGACTCCCACCACAAAAAAATGCCCGTTCTGCAAATCTGAAATTGCAATCGAAGCAACCAGATGCCCACATTGTACTTCACAACTTGAAGAGCAAGATTAAAGTAATTCTGTCAGCGCAGCAAACTGCGTTAATGTGAGCGCCTCGCCGCGAATTGTTGACGGCAATCCCATTTTTTCTAGTGCAACTAAAACGCTCTCCTTTGCAATTGCTAATCCAGCGGCGTTGACAAGTCCATTGACAAGCGTTTTTCTGCGCTGGTTAAAAGATGCGCGAATAATATCAAACATCTTTTTTTCATCTGAGACTGTTATCTGTGGTTTTTCAGAACAAGTAAGTTTTATAACAGCACTGTCAACATTGGGGCGTGGCATAAAACAACCTGCTGGAACAGTCATCATAACTTGCGGCTTTGCATAATAGTTCACGGCTAGAGAAAGTGCCCCGTAATCTTTTGTACCTGGTTCTGCCTGCATACGCTCTGCCACTTCTTTTTGCACCATAATTGTAATACTTTCAAGTGGGACATGACTTTCAAAAAGCCCCATAATAATTGGGGTTGTAATATAATAAGGAAGGTTCGCTACCACCTTCACTGGCCTGCCATTATTTCTTTCCTGCACAATTGCATTGATATCCACCTTTAAAATATCTTTATTCAGAATGGTAATATTGTTATATGCCGCCAAGGTATCCTGCTCAAGAATTGGAATTAGCTTTGAATCAATTTCCACTGCAACAACTTCCCGCGCACGTTCACACAGATATTGTGTCATTGTGCCAATTCCCGGACCAATTTCCAAAACACAATCTTCTGATTGCACTCCCGCCGCATCAATAATCTTTTCAAGAATATTTGCATCTATCAGAAAATTTTGTCCATATTTTTTCTGAAAATGAAACTGATATTTTTGTAATACTGCAATGGTATTCGTCGGATTTCCCAGCGTTGCCATAACTTTTCTCCCTTCTTATATCTGATACATCTGTCTGGCATTCCTCTTTGTTATAGACACGACCTCATCATAGGACATTCCTTTTATCTCTGCAATTTTCTGCGCAATATATGGTAAGTTTTGCGAAGAATTTCTGCTGCCGCGTTTTGGCTCTGGGGAAAGATATGGACAATCTGTTTCTAATAAAATGCGCTCAATTGGAATCGCTGTCACAACCTCTCTTAATTTCTTGGCATTTTTAAATGTAATCACACCACCTATGCCAATATAAAATCCCATTTTAATATAAGCTTCTGCCATCTCTACACTGTAGGAAAAACAGTGAATTACCCCACCAATTTCCTTAGCATTATGCATAGCCAGAATATCATAAGTATCTTTTGCAGCCTCTCTGGAATGAATAATAACTGGCTTTTTCATGTTTTTTGCCAGCTCTAACTGGCGTGCAAACCACACCTTTTGAATCTCATGCGCCGGTTCCTCCCAATAATAGTCCAATCCAATTTCGCCAATTGCCACCACTTTTTTATGTGCACACTGCTTTTCAAGTTGTGCAAAGGCTTTCTCATTTAGTGCTGCTGTCTCACTAGGATGTACCCCTGCCGCTGCGTAGACAAAAGGATATATTTCGGCAAGTGCAATGCTTGCCGCAGTGCTGGACAGGCTTGCACCTACATTTACGATATATTCAATCTGATTCTCTTGCATAGAGGCAAGAAGTGCATCCCTGTCCTCGTCATATGCCGCATCATCATAGTGCGCATGTGTCTCAAATATCATAACCTTCTCCCCTATATTGATAGCCTCCCATAATCTTCTTGCAACATTTGTAATAAATGGCAAATACTTTTGCCGTTATTATAATAATCGATATCCAAATAGATGTCAATCCAATTACAAATCATTGTATCTGTTGTAATATTTTGGGTTACTTTTCACACCCGCGCCAAAGTAGTGGGAATCATGCGCCAAAATGCTTGCC
>ERZ779637.1360-NODE-1360-length-10335-cov-16.551654_pt1 | contig 10335 bp, 9 predicted proteins | sample MGYA00514196_ERZ779637 | MGnify/ENA primary metagenome ERZ779637 (study PRJEB29562, sample SAMEA4376700) | mouse gut metagenome | isolation source: Cecum | study: EMG produced TPA metagenomics assembly of the A DSS colitis mouse model was used to assess the... | reverse complement strand
GGAGATAAGCGGGATCGAACCGCTGACCTCTTGAATGCCATTCAAGCGCTCTCCCGAGTTATCGGTAAAGCACCCCCACAATGGCTTTTTCGAGGTATTTCCCCACTGGACTGACGCAAAGTTCCCTTTTGCCTGTATTTTAACCACGGTGAGCCCTGCTGTCAAGTCTGAGCGCTGAATGAGTCTGTCCTGTCACTGGCAGGGCGTTTTCTTTTTAAGCCAGATCCTCCGCGTGGTATTCGTTGGGGATATCCAGTCCCAGCTCGAACTGTGCGAAGTTGATGTTGAACTCAATGTGGAGCCGGTAGCCGGAGTAGACGTTGATCTTTTTAATCAGGTACCCAGCGACCATTTTCTTGACTGCCACATCGCTGCTATCAAAGATCTCCGACCAATTCATAATACTCTGGTAATCTCTTCGAATCTCATTGGTGCGGCTGTTGCTCTGTTCCATCTCTGCATTCAGGGCGCTGACCTTTTCGCTGGCAGCCATCATTTTCTTTTTGGCATCTTCAGCCATTTCTGAGATTACACTCTCGGGTAAATTGCTTTCCCCTCGAATAATTGCCATCAGCTTCGACTTTACCGCATCGTATTCCCTGGTAGCCCTTGTGAACTCCCGCTTTGCTGCGGTGAGTTGGTTTTTCACATCCGCCGTCACATTCATCTGCGTCCGGGAGACGATCTCATCCTCACGGACAGCTTTCATCCTGTCGAAGATTTGGTGCAGCACCTCCGTCACCATGCCGTCCAGAATGTGCATCGTGTATCCGGTCTGACCGCTGCACTCGGCGCGGTGGCGGGTCTTGTTGTAGCAGACGTAGCGAATACGCCTGCGGGCTACCTGCACTCCATTGGCATTTTTACGCACTGTGCCGTTAGTGGTCAGGGTGAGCCTGCCGCCGCAGTGGCCGCAGAACAGGTTGCCGGAGAGCATAGACTGTCCGCTGGTGTTCCTGGGCAGGGTACGCTGTTCATTGAACTCGTTGACCCGCTCTGTCATCAGCTTCTGTGCCAGCTCAATTGTGGTGGGATCAATGATCTGCAGTTCAGGAAACACCTCCGACTGGCTCTCCCCGCTTCGCAGGACTCCCATGTAGGTGATGTTGTGCAGGATGTGACCTACGGTGGCCTCATGCCAGTTACCTCCGGTCCTCGTCTGGATGCCTTGGCTGCTGATCAGGTTGGCGATCTTGCACCGGCCATAGCCAGAACCAACGCACAGGTTGAACATCATGCGTACCACACGGGCCTCATCCTCATCGATCTCCAGCTTGTAGACCTCATGCTTCCTCTTGTTGAAGATTCCGCTGGGGGCCAGCCGGTAGCCATAGGGGGCGCTGCCGCCCCGGAACCGGCCCTCCTGCACCATCTGGCCCAGGGCCGTCTTGGTGCGGATGGAGGTTTTCTGGCTCTCTCCATCTGCCTGCCAGTACCGAATGTAGTTGGTGAGCCGGTCTGTATGGGACTCAAACCGCTGCTCTCCCTCGTTGACACTCCAGACCCGGATTCCATGTTTCACAAACCACTCCACCACAAAGGGCGTCTCATCCGATTTGCGGCCCAGGCGGTCAAACATGAACACCAGCAGGATGTCGAACTTGCCCTGCTCGGCCCTCTCTTTGAGAAGCTGCAGTTTGTCCCGGTCATTGGCGCTGACCTTGTAACCGGACACGCCGTTTTCCTGCTCCTCATGCACGATGGTCCAGCCCATCTTTGCGGCAAACTCCCGGCAGGCTTTGCGCTGGACAGGGATATCCGCCTGATTCTGCTCATCGTGGTCTACTTGTTTGGTTGTGGAAACACGATATAAACAATCGACTCGTTCAGCCATTTGTATCCGTCCTCTCTAAAATTATGTTCCAGTCGTGTGAGAGAATCGGACACCTGTCAATATGAAGTTTTCAAGGTGCGCCTGGCTTTTGCCAAGCAAATTATCTCACATCTTACGCCTGATATCCACTGGTTTTCCCGAACACTCTCAGTGCCGGAAATATGGGAAACGGGGCCGCCCATCTGACTGGACGGCCCCACTTTTCTGATCACCGCTCCTGTTCGGAGCGCTTTTTTCCTTTTTCCCGGACTGGCGTCAGCTCCATCAGCTGTCGCACGCGCTTCTGCACATGGCGCTCCATTGCCGTCAGCCTCTCCTCCGGGAGATTCAGCTTGGGGTGGCGCTGGAACGTGAAGCCGATCAGCCTGCGCAGCTGCTCCCTCTGGAGCGGCCCCATGACCTCCCGGCAGACGCTCTCGAAGCTGACCCCGTAGGCCGTCCCCCTGGTCTTGGCGTAACTGTCCAGGTCCTTCCAGTCCTCCGGCATGGCGAAGTTGAACAGCGACAGCCCATTGTCGAACACGGGAGCCGCACCGAGCAGTTCCCCGCTGTGATTGTTCCGCAGAACACCGAAGTTGCCGAAATGCCGGTCCTCGTTGTAGATCACCGCATCGAACACCAGCATACTCTTGATCTCCTCGTATGCTTCTGGCCCAAGCTTTTCATAATACTCCAGGCAGGCTTTCAATCCGCCCTCCCGAACGATCCGGCCAATGGAAATGTAGGCCGTGTCAATGTCTGTAAACAGCTTACAGCGTGATGCCAGGATACCTTTCCAGTTCTCCAGATCGTAGCGTACTGCGTGGAGCCCCATGGCCTGGGCGATCTGACTGGCATAGAACTCACTGTACGGCTCGTTTCCCGTATTGGCCGCACCGGAGGTACCGCCTTTGTACAGATAGATACCGTCTCCCTCAATAAAACGCCAGCCCTTTGGCAGCATTCCGTTGGTGGTCAGCTCCGGCGAGGTAGTAAAGGCGGCGTCACTCTGCCCGATTCCCGTATAGGCCACCAGGGATAGAATTTCCGAGAACCGATTTTCATACAGGTTATACTGTGCAAAGGTTCCCGCAAAGCCTTGGGGTACGACCCAGAAGCTGTCGTTCAGGGACAGGCCCTTGCATATATCGATGATCCCTTTGGTGTCGTTGATACTCAGGCCGAAGGTCTTGAGAATTTCGGCAACGTAGGCGCGATTTTTGGGGATCACCCGCCGCTGCAGCCACTTCAGCAGTCCCGTGTCACTCAGTTCCATGTCCAACGGGAACCGGCTGCGCTCTGCCTGGTTGATCTCATGGATCTCGACTTTCAGGCCCTCGATGCCATGCTCGGACAGGGAGAACGTCAGCAAGTCTGCATCGTAGAGTCGAAGAATATATTCCTGCTCCATATTCCGTCCTCCTTGCGTTCTTTATTTTATTATAGCGAATTTTCAGCGGAAAGTAAACGAGGATTTTGCGTCATGACTCTTTTTCGTTAAGCGGCCCCGCGTTTCGCCGTGTCCTGCCGGATAAACGAGTCGATCAGGCAGTTTCGGACACGCTGGGCAGCTGTGGCGTCTGGCTCCTTTGCGAAGCTGAGACTGACAGAATGACCAGCAATGCGGAGTTCCACCATGTTCTCGTCACTGCAGCTCTGTTTTTCTTTTTTTGCTCTCATGATGCTGCCTCCATAAAATAATCACTGTCTTTCACGCTGCGGATAAACCTTGCAACATCCTCCAGGCTGCCAGTGACCGGCATCTCCGGCAGGGCGGCCAGCACATCCTTGCTATATCGCTTACCTTCGGCGGCCCGCTCATCCAGGATAGCCACCACGCAGGTGTCAGTCTCGGTACGAATGGCCCGTCCGAAGCCTTGCTTCAGCTTGATCTGCATCTCCGGCACCACCACCGCCCGGATGAACAGGCGGAGGCTGGGATGATTCTCCCGCTCTTTCTCCTTCAGAGCGTCCGGGACGGCGAAGGGCAAACGGGGAATGATCAGCAGGGACACGCAGTCCCCAGGAAAGTCGAAGCCCTCCCAGGCGGCCCCCGCCGCCAGCAGTACACTGCCGGGGCTGGTCTTGAACTGTTCGGTGGTATGGATAGCACTGCGGCCCATGGTGAACAGCGGATAGCGCAGACCATGACCCGGCAGGCGCTCCTTCACCGCTGACATGGCGGCGTAGGACGTAAACAGCGCCAGGGCGTGGCCCTGGGCCGCGTCCAGCAGGGCGGCGATCTCCTTCGCCAGCTCGTCATAATAGGCTGCGGCCTTTTGTCTGGGTGGAACCTGCGGTAAGTACAGCAGACAATTCTTCTGGTAGTCGAAGGGCGAAGGGGCCACAGACTCCGTGACCCGGCTGTCGGTGAGCAGGCCCGTTTCTTCTTTGAAGCGACGAAAGTCCTCGCCCACAGCCAGGGTGGCGGAGGTGAGGATGGCGGGCCGGCCCTGCCGCCAGAGCGTCTGGCGGAGCTGGGCGGTCAGATCGGAAATGGTAGCGCACAGCATGGTGCCGCCGTGAGTATCCTCCTCCGTGTAGAAGACCATATCCGGGTGGCCCTGGTGGAACAGGGACACTGTTGAAGATACGTTCTCCAGCCGCCTGCGGGTGGCAGGGGTGAGCAGGCTGTGGAGCTGCCGGTCGATCACCGTCAGGCTCCGCTCCGGCGCGGCCAGCGATGTTTTGTAGTGGTCGAAGGACCTGTCCTCCGGCGGGCGGTCCAGCTTCCGCAGCAGGGCCTTGGCGCTGTCGGTCAGGACTTCTGCCGCCAGCAGGAAGCGTTCCCCTCGCAGACTGTGGGTGAGGGCGCGGATGTCCTCCGCTGACAGGGTCACCCCGAACATCTGGCGGGCCGTCTCCGGCAGCTTATGGGCCTCGTCCACGATAAGGGCGCAGGTGTCCGGGAGGATTGACCTGCGTCCGCTACCCCGGTGGATGGCGTCCGCCAGCAGCAGGTTGTGGTTACATATCTGGAAGGGATACTGCCCGGAATCGCACTTCTCCAAAAAAGAACGATACCGGCAGGTCTCCTGCGAACAGTCGCAGATCTGGGGGACGCAGACGCGCTCCCGGTCATAGTGGCTGAGATGGGCGATCTCGTCCATGTCCAGCTCATTCCGCAGCGCAAGCAGGGCATTCCCGGCCCTCCAGTTTTTCTTTCGGAGATCCAACTGGCCCAGCCGCCGTTCCAGACGGTCATCGCAGACATAGTGGGACTTTCCCTTTCGGATCACTGTAAGGAGGGGCTGTGTGATCATACCGTCCTCCGCCAGCAGACCGGACAGCAGGGGGAGGTATTCGTCCCGCGCCGCGGTTTGGAGGACGATGCTGGAGGTGGAGATCAAAATAGGCCGGACGGGGAGCCCGCTGGCGGCGCGGAAGCGGTGGTACACCGTCCCCGCCGCCAGATAGGCGTAGGTCTTGCCGATCCCCGTCCCGGCGTCGCACAGGGCGATGCCACCCTCCAGCATGGCGTTGAGCATTTGGTGGCAAAGGGCCACCTGGGCGGGACGCTCCGCCATGCTCCGGGTTGGGAGAAGGTCTTTGAATATGTGGTCGATCTCGTTATGGGCGTTTTGCCTGTTATTGTCGTAATTCATCCGTAAAATTCCCCTTGTAATGGTTCATTTTCTATAGGTACTCATCGTATTCTCAGCTCGACCCCCGATGAGGTATAGGGAACAGTAACGGATAAGGCTTGGCGGACCTTCACAGACACATTCCAGGGGTCTCTACTGCTTTCAACCCATTGGGATGACGGGCAGCCTTGCCTTGGCTGCCCCGCACAGGCTTTATCGCGGCCCGGAGGACGCTCTCGCTCCCTCCAAGCCATGGCGCGCACTGTGCGTCTGTCCGTGTGGTGATCCGTACTGCTGGTGTTCAGTTTTCAAGGTGCAGGGCTTTCGCCTTGACCTTATTGTAGAGGACCAGAACGCCCTTTTTTAGAGTGGTTCAGTCACATTCTCGTGACAAAATGTCACAATGCACTACAGGCTTTCCTTGAACACCTCCAAGCGTTTGATGAATTCGGTTAAATCCGACTTCAGCAGTTTTCGTTTGCTCTCGCCTGACACAGCGTTCTCCTTGCCCAAGACGAGCAAATCCAGTGATACATCAAAAAAGCCGGAGAGTTGGATGAGCAGATCAACAGAACATCCTCTTTTTCCCGCTTCAATGTGGCTCAAAAGGCTCCGGTCGATATTCAGCACTCCTGCGAGTTTTTCCTGTGTGTAACCGTTTTGGATACGGAGTTGGCGGATACGTGCGCCGCTCTCTTTTATGTCATAAGCCATTGTGTGGCCTCCAATTTCAAATTTTGGGGGAAACGCAGTTTGAAATTGGAAATCACGGGTATTTCGCTATGTAAGGCTGCCATTGGTTCAGAGAATCGGTTTTCAAAAAAATATTTGTTTTTTTGAGCCTTTTGCGTTGGTGCGTATACCGAATATTGAAAATCTCCGACAGCTTTCTACAAAATTCCCTATAATTTGACAAAGAATTTTGTAGAAAGCTGTCGAGAGAAAAAAAGGGCGCAGACAACATCGAGGTTGTCTGCGCATTTGGGAAAATATGTGGCGGTGGAGGACGTTCCTCTCGCCATTTTGCGGGCTTAATCCGCATAATTTGACCATTTAATAGTGGTTTCTCCTGCTAAAAGGCATAAAAAAAGAAAAGGCGGCAAGGGATTTCTGCTCCCTTGCCACCTTTTGCAGCTCGATACACCGGATTCAAACAGTAGAAAAATGTTGATATTATTATGATTTCTGGCAGAACTTACTCAGTTTCCGCCACCGCCCACTGATAGGGCTGGTCAATGGGCCAGGACAGGCCCAGGCCGGGAAGTTCCAACGGCTGATCTCCCTCCATGTAGTACCAGATATCCAGCGCGTCCGGGTCCCCACCCTCGCCGGTGAAGCCCATTTGCAGCGTCTTTTGGATGCTGTCTAAAAGCGTCTCGGCCAGATCGTCCAAACCGAACATGAAAAATTCCTCTTTCTGCGGGTCTGGCGGGCCGGTGAACAGGGCCGATTCACTGGACAGGCACACACTCATGCCGCCCTTGCCGGAGATCACCGGCTCGGTCAGGGTCAGATTCCAGCCAGTCAGGTTCGCGATGCCCTGGATCAGCGTGTCCGGGGTCAGTTCCCCCTCACAGGTCATGGGATACTCGTTGAAGCCCCTGGCCCTGGTTCCGATATACAGCGTAGCTGTCTGTTCATCGGTCGGGGGCGTGGGTTCCTCCGGCTCCGTAATGATAATATCCACTTCTGGAGTGTCCTGCGGTTCAGAGGGCCCGCCGCCCTGGGGCGGGGCGGGCTGGTTACAGCCCGCCAGCGCCATGCAGAGGGTCAGCGCGAAAAGAATTGCGAGTTTTTTCAAGTATTTGCCTCCTGGTTTTCAATAAAGTTTTTCAGCATCTGCGCCACCTGCGCACGGGTTGCCAGCCCCTTGGGACCCAGCCGCCCGTCTCCGAAACCGTTGAGAATGCCGTGTTCCACGGCCCAGCGGATAGCATCCAGAGCGTAGCCGCTGATCTCGTCCGCATCATTGAAGTGCAGCTCCTTGTTGGTGGCGGCGGGACTCCTGGAGTAGCGCCAGAGGATGGCAGCCAGCTGTTCACGGGTGATGTTGTCGTTGGGGCCGAACAGACCACCGCCGTAGCCGCCCACGATACCATTTGCCGCCGCCCAGGTAATGGCGTCAGAATACCATGCGCCATTGGCAACATCGGTGAAGGGACTGCTTCCCGTTACAGCGGGCCTGCCCTCCCGGTTGTAAAGGATCTGCGCCAGCTGTGCGCGGGTCAGGTTGTTGTTGGGACCGAACAGACCGTTACCGTAGCCGCCCATCAGGTTGTTCCTCAGAGCATAGTCCACGGCCTCGTGATACCATGTCCCCACGCCGCCCAAGTCGGTAAACGTGCGGGAGGGGCAATCCACTCCGCCGTCACAGGGCTTTTCCGTATCTCCCGGCAGGGGCGTGAAAGTGGCTTTGACGGTCACGGCCCTGCTGGGCATGGTGAAGGTGTACTTGCCGCCGCTCTGGGCAGTCAGTTTGATCTCGTTCCCCCGGCTGTCGGTGACGGTCAGGGTATCCAACACATAGCCGCTGTCCGGCGTAACCGTCAAGGTGATGGTGCTGCCGCTGGAGGCGCTGGAGGGACTGGCGGTCACTTTGCCATGCTCCGGCTTCGTTACCGTGACCGTGTAGCTGCTGGAGCCGGAGCTGCCTCCGCCTGTGCCGGGGCGGCCGGGGTCGGTGGGCTTTTCAGGATCAGGGGCGGTCCAGCCCACGGAGATGGGAGACAGGCCCGTGACAGTGAACCGGATACCGTCCGCCGTGTTGGTCACAGCGGGCGTTTCCGTCGTGCCGGGAGTCTTGCCAAAGTCATTGGTGGTGAACATATGCACCACTTTGAAGCGGTAGCTGCTGTCGGTGCCGGTGGGATAGGGCAGAGTGACGGTCAGGCCGCCCGCCGGGAAGTTGCTGGCATCTGCCTTTTTCCAGCCGCTGCCATCGTTTACCATCAGCGTCACATCGTATACTGCCGTGTTTCCGGACAGGATGCCCAGTTGGGTGATGGCGGTCCGCATGGCTGTTGTGATCTTTTCCGGCGTATTCAGACTCTCCAGATCCTTGAACGCATCCGGGACCTCCGTGATCCCCTCCTTGACCTCCACCTTCATCTCCATTGAGCTGACGGTAACCACACAGGTAGCGGTATGACCGCCGTCTGCCGTAGTCACGGTGATGGTTGCAGTACCCTCACCAACGGCGGTAACTTTTCCAGTGCTGTCCACCGTGGCTACCGAGGGGCTGCTGGAGGTCCAGGTGAGGCCCTTGTTGCTGGCGTTGCTGGGAGTAATGACAGCAGTGAGTTTCTTTGCATCGCCCGTTTTCAGATACAGACTGGATTCATCCAGGCTCACGCCGTCGACAGGAACGGATGGGGTAGTCCCTGCCTCAACCGTGACCGTACAGGTGGCGGTTTTTCCGCCATCCGCTGTGGTGACGGTGATGGCTGCGTTACCCGCACTGACGGCGGTAACATTTCCGCTGCTGTCCACCGTGGCCACCGAGGGATTGCTGGAAGACCAGGTAACGCTCTTATTGGTGGCGTTGCTGGGACTGATAGTAGCAGTAAGCCTCTTTGCGTCGCCTGTTTTCAGATACAAACTGGACTCATCCAGCCTAACGCCGGTGACCGGAACATCAGGTTCAGGATCAATCGTGCCCTCCGGCATGATCTTCAGCACATAAGTGCTGCTCTTCCCATCGTTGGTCACGGTGATGGTGATGATGTTGGTCACGTCCGGGCTAAGGGACACAGTGCCAGCGGCCACATTGTCCCTGCTCTCCGCATTGGAGAAGTTGACCTTGGCGCCCGGGGACTTCGCCATGGCGGTCACCTGGGTAGAGGACACACCGGGGTTGATGATCGTCGCCTCGTAGTGTCCATCAGAGGTCTGTTTCCACTGGACGCTGTTGATGTCGGCCAGCAGACCCGCGCAGAACAGGCTGCCCAGCTCGGTGTTGGCCTCGCCGCTCTCCTCGATGACCAGATCGGAATAGGGCACTTTCTTCACCTCTTTTCGTTGCTGTGTATGTTCACTTGACTTTTGTTTATACTTTGTATATACTGCTTTTGGGAGGTGTTTCTCATGTATGCTACGATACAACGGTGGGGCAACAGTCAGGGACTGCGAATCCCCAAGCCGCTGTTGGACGCGCTTGGACTGCGGGAGAACGACCGGGTCGAACTGATCCAGTCCGATGATGGCATCCAGATTAAAAAGGCCGCAGCTGGACACCGCAAACTGGAGGAACGGCTGGTTGCCTTTTACGGCAAGCCTGTTGACGAGATTCCCCGTCTGGAGACACAGGAGATCGACTGGGGCAAAAGGGCAGGTAATGAGGTGTGGTGACCGTTTTTGAGCAGGGGGACATTGTCTATCTGGACTTTGATCCCCAGGCCGGCCATGAGCAGAGGGGACGCCGTCCGGCGCTTGTGGTCAGCAACAACCTGTTTAACCGCGTCAGTAGCCTGACGATGGTCTGTCCAATCACCCACACTGACAAAGGGCATCCGTTTCACATCCGGTTAGATGATACAACGAAGACTGACGGGGTGGTGCTCTGCGACCAGGCGAGGATGCTGGACCTGAGCAGCCGCAACGCTTCCTTTGTGGAGAAGGCGCCCGCGCCCCTGACAGCGGAAGCGGTTGATATGATTATAGGGTTTGTAGAGATACGGTAATTTGAGCGAAAAAGAAACGAGCTGCCTCCGTGCCTGGAGGTAGCTCGTTTTGTGTGGCTTCTGGAGAGGAGATTATCGGAGCTGCTGGACCTGCTCCTCATGGTCGTCCGGCTTGTGGCCGCTCTATTGACTTCGGCCTAAAAAATTTGCAGGAAATTTTGAAATTCTTCCGTTGATAGACGCAACAGACCGCCAAAAATCCGACTGATAGGTGAGGAGGGACAAGCCTCCCACCGACAACTGAATACACAGTATTCCA
>ERZ779637.1355-NODE-1355-length-10369-cov-15.209618_pt1 | contig 10369 bp, 7 predicted proteins | sample MGYA00514196_ERZ779637 | MGnify/ENA primary metagenome ERZ779637 (study PRJEB29562, sample SAMEA4376700) | mouse gut metagenome | isolation source: Cecum | study: EMG produced TPA metagenomics assembly of the A DSS colitis mouse model was used to assess the... | reverse complement strand
TCCACAGGCGGCGGCGCTTCCCTTGAGTTCTTAGAGGGCAAGGAGCTTCCCGGCGTGGTAGCGGCTGACGACAAGTAAACGTTGCGATAAGCAGAGCTATTTTGAGTCTCTGCGGAGTGAATAAATATAATTAAGATGAAGGAGATTACTACAATGGCTAGAAGAAGAATCATCGCCGGTAACTGGAAGATGAACATGACTCCCAGCGAGGCTGTTGCGCTCTGCGCGACTTTAAAGGATCTGGTAGTGAACGATGCGGTTGACGTAGTTTACTGCGTGCCCGCAATCGACATTGTGCCCGTGGCTGAGGCTGTGAAGGGCACCAACGTACATGTGGGCGCAGAGAACCTCTATATCGAGGACAAGGGCGCGTACACGGGCGAGATTTCCGCTCCAATGTTGAAGGATGCGGGTGTGGAGTACGTGATTATCGGTCATTCCGAGAGAAGAGAGTACTTCAAGGAGGATGACGCTTTCCTGAACAAGAAGGTGCTGAAGGCACTGGAGGCAGGTCTCGTGCCGATTCTGTGCTGCGGCGAGTCCTTGGAGCAGAGAGAGATGAACGTGACTATGGACTGGATCAGACTGCAGATTAAGTCCGATTTGGCAGGCGTTACCGCTGATCAGGTGAAGGGCATGGTTATCGCATACGAGCCGATCTGGGCGATCGGAACAGGCAAGACCGCTACTTCCGATCAGGCGCAGGAAGTCTGCAAGGGCATCCGCGACTGCATTGCTGAGATGTACGACGCAGCTACCGCTGAGGCAGTGCGCATTCAGTACGGCGGTTCCATGAACGCGGGCAACGCGGCAGAGCTTCTGTCCAAGCCCGACATCGACGGCGGACTGATCGGCGGCGCTTCCCTGAAGCCTGACTTTGGTCAGATCGTAAACGCGTAAGCGGCGGTTTTCAGGAAGAAAAAGAATATAAAGTGAATGAAAACTCACCCCGATGCGGAAATGCAGGTCGGGGTGAGTTTTGTTGTTGTGGCGCATTGGCGGATAACGTGGTACGATAGAAGAAAACGGCAGAGGAACCGGAATAACAGGGAAAACGGAGACATTATGAGCGGCATACAGAGATTAATTGCGCGGTTGAACAGGCTTACCATCAGGCGGCAGCTCTACCGGATCTATACAGTGGTAGTAGTTGTCCCCATTCTTTTGATTGGGGGATTTTTGCTTATTTATACGAATCATCTGATGCAGAACTATTATACGGATCTGCTGGAATCCGACAACTATCGGGTTAGGAACCTTCTGTTTGACGTGACAAGAGAGGTCTACGGCATTTCCAGAGATATCTCCTTTGATGACGGTGTGCGGACGATTCTGACGGATGACTTTGAGAGCAGACAGGAATATATGCGGGCGGTTGACAGGAACGAGGTGTTGAACCGCTATGCGAAGACCTATGCGGAAGTCAGCGCCATTGACATTTATACGGACAATCCGAGCATTTCCGACTACAAAGAGTTCAAGCAGATGGACGGAGACATTCGGGAAACGCAGTGGTATCAGCAGGCGATGGAGCAGGCGGGCGTCTTCTGGAAGGCGATTTCGTGGGAGGACGGCTACCGGGACAGCAATTGGGATCTGTGCCTTGTGAAACGGATTCAGCTCGTCAACTCACCCTATCAAGCTGTGCTGGTTATCCATATTGCCACTAATTATCTGTGGATCTGGGCAGACAGCACAGAGTATGACAGTATGCTGTCGGTGGACAGGGGACCGGTTTTTTACAGCTCGTCCACGGAAAGAATCGGAAGGGCACAGCCGATCGCGATCGACTATGAAGAGTCTTATTTTCAATATACAGGTCGTGAGAAGGTGGGAGGAAAGCAATGCTTTGTCAATATTTCCACACTGCATGCCTATCAGTCAGGTTCCAAAATATATATCTGCGTGATGGACGGGCACGGGTATGCGAATATCAGAAAGGTGCTGTGGGTATGCGGGCTGATCATTGTGACGGCGCTTCTGATTCCCGGTATTCTGATTTATATCTTTACAAATTATTTGACGGGGCGTGTGCGGCTGCTGCGGCAGGAGATGCATAAGGCGAGCAACCAGGACTATGAGTTGATTCCAGCGTTTCAGGGGAACGACGAATTTTCAGAGGCGTTCGGGGATCTGCAGGTCATGGTTGGCAATATTAAGGCGCAGGAGGCGCTTGCGTATGAAGCGCAGCTCAAGGAACAGGAATTGTTGATCAGGCAGCAGGAGATGGAATTTAAGATGCTGGCAAGTCAGATCAACCCGCATTTTCTCTATAATACGCTGGAAACCATACGCATGAAGGCGCTGACTGCGGGAGATCGTGAAGCGGCGACGGCGATTAAGCTTTTAGGCAAGACCATGCGCTATGTGCTTGAAAATATTGGAACGGCATATACCACGCTGGAGGCGGAACTAAAGCATGTGGATGAATATATGGAGATACAGAGGCTTCGTTTTGGCAGCAGAATCGGCTATCAGAAGAACATAGCGGAGGAGGTGGAGTTGTCGCAATGTTTCATTCTGCCATTGCTTTTACAGCCTGTGGTGGAGAATGCTGTCATACATGGGTTGGATGAGACGGAGGAAAACGGGATGATCGTCATTTCTGTCTATACCAAAAAGCCGGATAATACGGAGTTTCTGCTGATCGATGTGGACGACAACGGCTGCGGCATGTCGGAGGTGGAACTCAACAAGCTGCGAACGGATATTGAGGTTCGCGATATGAGCCGGAGCAAGAGCATCGGATTGTACAATATCAATCAGCGCATGAAGCTGCATTACGGAGAAGGATACCGGCTGCATGTGAACTCGGAGCAGGGAAAAGGGACGAGAGTACGGCTGATGATTCCGATGGAGATGATGGAGAATGTCAGAAGATAAAAAAATGACGGTATTTTTTATCCATTCTTTTCGGTATTTTTAGATTCTTTCTTTTTTTATAATAAATGCATCAGGGAAATGAGCGGCTATGTACATTTTCACTGGTGCATTTTCTTTTTCCTGAAAACTGTGAGGAAAGGGTGGCGGGACATGAGTGCGAAAAAAGCGCAAAAAGAGAAGATTATGAAACAAAAGTTCAGTATGCAGCTAATGTACAAACAGCGGTATCTGTTGTTGATGTCGCTTCCGTTTGTGATCTGGCTGATCATTTTCAAGTACATACCCCTGTGGGGATGGACGATGGCTTTTCAGGAGGTAAAACCTAAAAACCTCTCGAAACATATCTGGGAGAGACCCTTTGCGGGATTGGATAACTTTATTAAAGCATTTCAGGATCGTATTTTTGGGCAGACCTTGATTAACACCATCGGACTCAGTATTCTGGGAATTGCGGTGGGAACGCTCATGGCAATTATCTTTGCCCTGATGTTAAATGAGATTCGGTTTGTCAAATTCAAGAAAGTGACGCAGACGATCTCCTATCTGCCCCACTTCGTATCGTGGGTCGTTATCGCCAGTATCGCGAAGATGGTTTTAAACGACGGCGGTATGTTAGACACACTGTTTGGAACGAAGCTTGGATTGATGAGTACCAACTCGCCCCTATTTTGGCTGACGGTCGTGCTGATCAATACATGGAAAGAGGTCGGCTGGGACGCGATCGTGTATCTGTCAGCTATGGCGGGTATCGATCAGGGGCTGTACGAGGCGGCAAAGGTGGACGGCGCGAACCGGCTCCAGCGCATCTGGCACATTACCCTGCCGGGTATTAAACCGACAATTGTCGTGCTTTTGATCATGGGCATCGGAGGCGCGCTGAATGTAGGCATGGAGCGGCAGATGCTCTTAAGCAACGGTATTGTACAGGATCACGCGATGGTGCTTTCATGGTTTGCATATGTCAGAGGTATCGGCAACAGCAATTACGGTCTCGGTACCGCGATCGGTATGTTCCAGTCGTTAGTCGGCATTATTCTGCTTTTCCTTGCAAATAAGGTGGCAGGGTGGCTCGGCGAGAGCAGATTGATATAGGAGGGAGAAGTCATGGCAAATACGAAATCAAATCGAATCAAAAGCCGCGATAATATCCTGGATTATATATTGCTGGCGGTATTCCTGCTGTTGATCGTCATCACGGTATATCCGTTTTTAAACGTGCTTGCGATCTCGTTTAATGACCCCATTGACACGATGCGCAACATCAACTTTATCATTCCGAGACAATTTACCTTAAGCAATTACATTTATGTGTTCAAGGAAAATAATCTGGGGCACGCGTTTCTACTGTCGGTCTTAAGGACGGTGCTCGGTGCGGGCGCGGGCGTGCTCTGCACGGCGATGCTGGCATATGTGCTCAGCAGAAAGGACTTTTACTTTAACAAGCTGTTTACCACGCTGTTTGTGATTACCATGTATGTCAGCGGCGGACTGATTCCTGAGTACTTGCTGTTAATGAGGGATTTAAAGCTGGGGAATAATTTTATCGTCTATATCATTCCGGGATTGATCTGGGTCTACAATATGATTCTGGTGCGTTCTTTTATCGAGGGACTGCCACTTGCACTGCAGGAGGCGGCGAGAGTGGACGGCGCAAATGACTTCGTGATCTGGGCAAAGATCATTCTTCCCCTGTGCCAGCCGGTGCTGGCAACGGTGGCGTTGTTCTATGCGGTAGGACAGTGGAACTCCTTTATGGATACCTACCTGTATGCCAAGGAGCTTCCGACTTTGCAGTATGTACTGTATGAGATAATGGAGAAGGCACAGATGAAGATCGACCCCCACGCGGCGGATCAGATGAAAAACGCGGTGTCACCTCTGTCGATACGAATGGCGGTTACCATTGTGGCAACGGTGCCGATCATCATTGTCTATCCGTTCCTGCAGAAGTATTTCGTGGGCGGCATGACAGTAGGCGCGGTGAAGGATTGATACGGTATTTTTATGGTGGCATTTCCGTATGACGCCATATCAATATAGAGTTGCATGTTGAGAGACAGAAGGGAGAGAAAGTATGAAAAAAAAGAGGATTTGCGCATTGTTACTGACAATGGCAATGACAGCAGGCACACTTGCCGGCTGCGGAGGCGGCGACGATGGCGGGGCTGCCGTAACTGATGGCGGCAGCGCGGCGACCGATGAGGGGAGCAGCAGTGATGGCGCATCGGGAGAGGCGATTGAGCTGACATTCTTCTCGGCGGATGCGAATCAGGATGATCCGTGGACGGATCCTGTGGCGCTTGCGATTACGGAAAAGACCGGCGTAAAGTTAAAGACGACCCGTCCCGTGGGCGGCAACGATGAGTCTGAGGCGGTTGCGCTGATGATTGCGGAGCAGAATTTTCCCGATATTATTTTTGCGAAAGGTTCTGCCGGCAACCTGATCGACGCGGGCGTGATGATGGATATGACCGATTTGATCGAAGAGTACGGTCCCAATATCAAGAAGCTTTATGGCGACGAGTTTGAGAAACTGAAACAGTCGGCGGACGATCCGTCTATCTATCAGTTTTCCGCATACGCAGTGGGCGGTGAGAAGTTTAAGCATTGCGGCACCGCACAGATCCAGTGGGATGCGCTGAAGGCAAAAGACTACAAGCTTCCGGAAACGCTGGAAGAGATGGAGGCGATGATCAAGGATTACATTGCGGCGAGTCCTACCACCGAGGACGGTCTTGACCGTATCGGCATCAGCCTGTCCACCTCCGACTGGCACTGGATGATCACACTGGGCAATCCGGCAGGCTTTATCGCGGACGGCGCGCCGGATAACGGGCAGTGGATTATCACGGACGACAATAAGGCAATGTACAAATTCCGCTCCGAGAAGGAGAGAGAGTATTTCAGATGGATGTGCCGCATGTATAACGAGGGCATTCTAGATCCCGACTTTGCGACGCAGACTCACGAGGATTACATTGCGAAGATCGCGTCCGGTCGTGTGGTGGCGCTGTTCGATTCGGACTGGGATTATCAGGACGGCGAGAAGGTGCTCAAGGCGGACGGCAAGTATGGTTCCACCTACGCAGGTCTGCCGCTCACCATGGATAAGGAAACCAAGTGCGCTTCCCTTATGTATCAGGGTCTGACGACGGGAACCGGTGTCGGCATTACGACGAGCTGTAAAGATCCGGTGGCAGCGATCAAGTTCCTTGATTTCCTCTGCTCCGATGAAGGACAGGTGCTCAACAAATGGGGTATCGAGGGCACAAATTATTTTCTTGATGACGAGGGACACCGTTACAGAACCGAGGAGGAGATCAAGCAGTCTCAGGAGGATCAGGATTATCAGAAGAAGACAGGCGTAGGATTCCACAACTATCCGTTCCCGACCTATGGCGACGGTATCGAAGATCCTACAGGCAGCACTTACACGACGACAAGCAAGGACGCAGTGATTGCCGAGTATAACGAGGAAGAAAAAGCAGCGTGCGAGGCATGGGGCGTGCAGCTTCTGGTAGACATGTTCCCGCAGGCGGATGAGTTCAAGACACCTGATTACTCTCCACTCTGGGCGTACGCGACTCCGATTGAGTTCACGGAGATCGCAGATAAGCTGGATGAGGTTTCATGGTCCGCGCTGATCAAGTGCGTGACGGGAAGCGAGATGGCGTTCGACGAGAATTATGATGCGATGATCGCGGAGCTGGAGGCAACGGGCATGAGTGAAGCCGAGCAGATGATGACAGATATCATTGCGGAGAAAGTGGCGATCGTACAATAGCAACGTGAGAAGTGTTTCTAAAGCTTGGCAGCAAAGACTGCCTCGCTAAGAAACACTAAGTCTCACGTGGGAGAATGCCCCAAATGCGGGCATTCTCCGCATAAAAACAGCCGCATGGGTGTCCGTGCGGCTATTTTAGACTTGAGGATTACGAATTTTCTAGGGGGGGGGTAAATTCCCGGCTCCTCGTCGATCCCCTGTCCTTTCCGGAATTCGGCGGGACTCATTTCCATATATTTTCTGAATTTTTTGTGGAAGTAATCTACGTTTTTATAACCGACCTGTTCCGCAATTTCATATACTTTCAGCCTGTTTTCCAAAAGAAGTTTTTTTGCGTGTTCGATGCGCCTGTGATCCACGTAAGAATTGAAGCTTTCGCCAACGCTCTTCGTGAAGATTTTACCAAGGTACGCGCTGTTGTAGCCAAACAGCGGGGCGATGGTCTCCAACTTGATGTTATTATGAAAATTGTGGTCGATATAGAAGAGCACATCGGCTAAAATCGTGTCTTTGGAGGAACTGCCAAGGGCATTCATAGCGGCTTCGATCTGCTCTGACAAAAAGCGCAGGATCTCGTAGAGATAACCGCGGCTGTGGATATACTCGATTGCCTCCGAATTGTTGCGGAAGGAAAGTCCGGCGGAAGGGTAATTGCGCATCAGGTTTTCTTTGATCTGCAAATATAAGTCGATCAAAAGCAGCCTGATATCGTCGATCGCATTGGGGACAGTCATAAGTCCCAGCTCGATTTCCTGCAGGGTGTCCACGGTCATACGCCGGTTGTATGCGCCGATATAATCTGTCAGTCGGTTTGCATAGTCGGCAACGGTGTCTGCATCCCATGTAAAGGGAGCGGGGGCGTCAGATTCCGGCGACGAGTTCTCGTTCGTGTGCGGCAGCGTGTCATACCCGGCGGTGTGCTGTCCGGGTAGGCAGAAAAAGCGGCGTGCCAGTAATGCGGACGCGTCCCCATAGGACAGATGGATATCCCCCAACGCGCGCACAGGTCTGCCATAGGCGAGAAACATGGAATCCATAGGGCTGCCTTCCTGAGAATCACCATGCTCAAGCCGCTCCAGAAATTCACCGAGTTTGTTCAGCCCGTGGACGCCTTTTAGGAGAACCACGTCCCTGCCGTCCGTGTTCAGATGGTCGAAGATCATGTTGTCGCGGTTCGTCACCTTGAGCATTTCCGCAAAGGTGTAGGGAGCGGCTGAGGATGGCGCGTGAAAATCCTCACATACAACGACCTGATAAACCTCCGCCGTCAGGCGGAAAATTCGGCAATCCTCCTCAGAGAGAGGCACTTCCGGCGCGCTGTGCAGAAGCTCCTGCAGGACCACATTTTTCGCCTTGTTTTTGTACTGTGTGAAATGGCTGGAACGCTGCTGTTCCTCCGAGAGCTCTTCCCGGATCTGCGTGACCGTCTGAATCAGTTCGTCCTCGTCGATGGGCTTGGTGAGATAGAAACGCACACCGCTTTTCATGGCTTCCTGTGCGTATTTAAAATCAGAGTAACCGCTCAAGATAATGCACTTGCCCTGAAAACCGGCTTCTCTGGCGCGGCGAATCACTTCCGTGCCGTGCATGCCCGGCATTTTCACATCCAGCAAAACAAGACCGGGATTGAGCGCAAGAATCTGTGAGAGCGCTTCTTTTCCGTTAGACGCCTCCCCGCACAGGGAAAAGCCCAATTCTTCCCAGTCGATAATGCATTTTAATCCGTCTCTGATGGACGCTTCGTCGTCAGCAATAAATAATTTTTCCATACGAATATCATACCATCAAAAAGGTTTTCAGGCAACCAAGCGGCTTATTCCACATATATTTTGAACACGACGGGAAACTCGCTGCACACGGTTTTTGCCGTGATATGAAGTCCCGATTCGTCGATGGAGTAAGTCGGTTTTTCATCAAAGCCAAGTGCCCGTACATTCCGGATGATGCCGTGGAAATGCGGTTTGTTGGGGTCAGCGGAGGCAGCGAGAGAGCGGATGGTGACAGAGCAGCTTTCCGGACAGCGCATACAGGCGGCATAGATACAGCCGTTTCCCGCCGTAAAACGGAAGTCCTGTTCGGTGTACGCGGGGGCGGAGGTGTCGGAGAACTGTCCTTCTGTCTCCACGGTGGGACCTTCCGCCGCGTACCGCCACGGCTTGGAGTGATAGACCGCCTCCCCGTTTACGGAAAGCCAGTCGCCGATATCCCGCAGGATGGATAAATCTTCCTCAGCAAAGCCGCCGTCCGCTTTGGGTCCGATGTTCAGCAGGAGATTGCCGTTCTTGCTCACCACGTCGATCAGATAACAGATTATTTCATGGCTGCTTTTGTAGTCTAACGATGTGGTGTGACACCATGAATTGCGTGCCACGGCAGTGTCGGTCTGCCAACAGTAGGGCTTTGCGTCCGCAAACTTGCCCCGCTCCACATCCACGATACCGCTTCCGAATGCCATGGCGTCATGTTTGTAGCAGATGGCGGTCTCCTGTCCCCACTGCGCAGCGCGGTTGTAGTAGTAGGCGGCAATCTTGCGCAGATAGGGTTTGTACGCCTCATGCTGAATCCACCAGTCGAAATAGAGGAGCTTCGGCTGGTAGCGGTCGATCAGCTCGCAGGTGCGAAGCAGCCAGTCTTCCAGAAATTCCCGATCGGGGTAAGGCTTGGCGAACAAGTCCTGATGGTCCGGTTGGGTGCGTTCCGAAGGCCAGTAGAAATCCCCGCAGGAGAGAGGCTCTTTGATATCGCTTTCAAATTCTCTTCCGCAGCCCATAAACCAGTGGTGCTCCGCCCGGTGGGTGGAGGCGCCAAAGAGCAGTCCCTGCTTTTCAAAGGCGTTTTTTAGTTCTTCCAGAATATCTCTTTTGGGTCCCATGCTGGCGGCATTATATAAGGAAAGATCGCTTCTGTACATCTGAAAGCCGTCGTGGTGTTCCGCCACGGGAATCACATATTTCGCGCCTGCCTTAGCAAAAGTTTCCGCCCAGAAATCGGGATCGAACTTTTCCGCCGTAAAAAGAGGGATGAAATCTTTATAACCAAAATCTTTATGGGGACCGTAGGTTTTGATGTGGTGTTCATACTCAGGGGTTCCCTGTATGTACATATTGCGGGAATACCATTCGTTTCTGTATGCGGGCACGCTGTACAGCCCCCAGTGGATAAAAATGCCGAATTTGGCGGGCGAAAACCACCGGGGCGGCTGCAAGGACGTGAGGGACGACCAGTCGTCCGTGTAGGGACCACGCGCGATTTCCGCTTCAATATGTGACAGATAGTTTTGTTTTTCGGTTTGGGTAAACATGATTCTCCTCCCGGGGTTATTTGTATAGTTAAGTTTTTCTTTTGCTTACCATATAGTCTATCACAAAAATAAAGTATATCCACCATGATTTTGACAAAGGGAAAGAACTGTGCTAGACTGTCACTATAACTGAATACGGCGTCAGCTGCAGCCGCTTCGGCGGCGCACGGAATAGGGTGAAAAGCCCTGCGAGTCGGTCACTGTGAAGCCTTGTGAGAGGATAAGTCAGATACGTGGCAGTCTGACGGCATTCTGCCGAAACCGGAACTGCGTGATTTTCGGTCTTGCTGCGTCTGTGGCAGGACTTTCTGCGTTCTGTGCTTCGGTGCAGGACGTTTTTTTGCGCGCATAAGCAGAGTCAGAGGACATGCTGAGTAGATGCCATGCTTGCATGAGCAGCT
>ERZ779637.1354-NODE-1354-length-10378-cov-4.179696_pt1 | contig 10378 bp, 9 predicted proteins | sample MGYA00514196_ERZ779637 | MGnify/ENA primary metagenome ERZ779637 (study PRJEB29562, sample SAMEA4376700) | mouse gut metagenome | isolation source: Cecum | study: EMG produced TPA metagenomics assembly of the A DSS colitis mouse model was used to assess the... | reverse complement strand
CCGGGAAAGAACCGGCGCTTCCTGCCCGTCTTCCGTCTTCTGGGCCACACCTTCCTTCTTTTCGCTTTCCTCCCCCTGCACGAGCTTTAAATCAAGTGTCGTCTGCTCCAGCCTGTTTACCAGATGATTTTCCAGATAATCAATCAGGTTGGTACGCAGTATCTGTGTTTTACCGGAGATATCGACCAGAGAGGAAATCACGAAATAACAGTATAAACCAAGAAAACTGATGACATAATAAGGAACAATATACAGAACGGATTCTCCCGTAACGATTCCACTGCAGGCGCCGATTCCGGAAAGGAGAATGGATAAAAGCACGAGCTGTCCGGAAAGATGCTTTAAGACGGACAATGAAAACCCGCCTATTTTCAGTTGATTCATATACTTATCCACGAAAACGGGAATATTCGACATTCCTTCATGCAGTTTACAACAGCTTGAAAATTTCAGTTTCAGCTGCTGTAACGATTTATTGGCGGTAGACGACATATTTTCCGATTCCCAGATCAATCTGTGACAAAGCACACCCATGCTGATCTGACATATAATACTTAAAGAAAGCAAGATCAGAATGGGAATCATAAATTCCGGATGTTTCAAAACGAATTGCAGCATATCAACGACCACACCTTTCTTTCCTTTTCATAAATCCATTATAGGCAGGGAGGAAAAGAATCTCAATAATTCCCAACGTGTAAGGCATCAAGAAGTTTCTTCATATTTCTCGCTCATTTCTGCCCGTAACACTGGAAACTGTCATAAATTTATGATATAGTGAGGACAATGGTACAATACCGAATAAAGGAGGTCTTTGTTATGATATATAAACCACAGGGCGTATGCTCTAACACCATCGATATTGAAGTCGAAGACGGCATCATTAAACATGTGGCATTCACAGGCGGATGCAACGGCAATTTACAGGGAATTTCCAGTCTGGTCACCGGCATGAAAACAGAAGACGCCATCCGAAAGCTGAAAGGAATAAAATGCGGTTTTAAGAGCACATCCTGTCCGGATCAGCTGGCCTGTGCGCTTGAGAAAATCGCAGCCGGCGCAAATTAAACAATATCATCCCAGGAGGCTTCTCTTATATGAGTAAAAAAATTGTATTGACCGGCGGCGGCACTGCCGGACATGTAACGCCTAATATTGCCCTGCTTCCAAAACTGAAAGAATTAGGTTACGAAATTTTTTATATGGGCTCCTATGACGGCATAGAAAAAAAACTGATTGAAGATTTCGATATTCCATACTATGGCATTGCAACAGGAAAATTCCGGAGATACTTTGACCCGAAAAACTTTTCAGACCCCTTTCGTGTGCTCAAGGGAATGAGCGAAGCGAGAAAGTATCTGAAAGAGATCTCCCCGGATGTTATTTTTTCCAAGGGCGGTTTCGTCAGCGTACCGGTCGTCCGGGCCGCTTCTTCTCTTGGAATCCCCTGTGTCGTTCATGAATCCGACGTAACGCCGGGCCTTGCCAATAAACTCTGTATCCCCAAAGCTCAAAAAGTATGCTGTAATTTTCCTGAAACCTTCAAGCTTCTGCCTTCCGATAAAGCCATTCTGACCGGCTCTCCTATCCGGGAAGAATTGCTGAAGGGAAATAAAGAAGCCGCATATAAATTATGCGGATTTGATTCCACCAGACCGGTTATCATGGTAATCGGCGGCAGTCTCGGCTCCGCGGCGATTAATCAGGCGGTCCGGGATTCTCTTCCCGCACTGCTCAATGACTTCCAGATCGTGCATCTGTGCGGCAGGGAGAAAATGGATAATCTCCTGTTAACAACCAAAGGCTACAAACAATTTGAATACATTAAATCCGAATTAAAGGATATCTTCGCGATGGCGGACATCGTCATCTCAAGGGCGGGCGCCAATGCGATCAACGAGCTTCTGGCGCTTAGAAAGCCAAATCTTCTGATTCCGCTGCCTTCTACCAGCAGCCGGGGTGATCAGCTCCTCAATGCGAAATCCTTTGAATCACAGGGATTCAGCATCGTAATCGATGAAGATGATCTGACAAGCAAGCTTTTGGTGGAAAAAATACAGGAGCTGTACTTTACAAGGCTCACATACGTTAATGCAATGAACAAAAGCTCACAAAGAGATGCGATTGGAACAATTACTTCTATCATTGAGGATGTTGTCGCGGAAAGAAATAAATAAAATGAAAAAAAATGAAGTTACCTTAACCGAAGAACAAATGAGAAGCCGTGCCGCAGAAGGCTATTTTGTCAGAGATCTGGAGAAAGACCGCGTCTATTGTCCGACCGGAGAGGTTCTGCGCAAAAAATCCACCAGAAAAAACGGCGATATACGATATGCGAACAAAATGGCCTGCAAGCAGTGCGATTTCAAAGACAAATGCACGAAATCTGTCTGGAAGGAAGTCGATTTTCCCGAAAAAGTCTGGGAAATGCGCAACATTAACTGGCTGAAAGCCGAAAAAAGGACAGATTAAGAAAGATTGACATTTTCCGGGTTACATGTTATATATTTATTAGGCATTTGCCTAATATAATGAGAAAGCAGGCTTCCTTCGATCATGAAAAAAGCTACCAGTAAAAAAACATCTCATCATAAAAAAGCCCTGAAAAAACCGGCCGCAGAAGATATTCTGGATCTGGATGAAAACTGGGACGAAGACCGGGAGTTCCGGGACAGTATTGCCGACGAAGACGACTGGGATGAAGATTTTGATTTTCCGGTTAACAGAAAAATTCTGCTCGGCATCGTAGTAGCTGCCGTTCTTGTTTTGTCCGGTATGATTACTCTCTTTTGCCTGTCTTTAAGAAAGAATGACCGGGAACGGGAAGCTTCCGCGCTGCAGACAGAGGCCGAACCGTCGGAAAATCCGGAAGCGCCGGACATATCCGATGTTTCCACGGAAGAAAACGATACCTCCGTTCCGGCAGTTTCCGGCGAAGCGAACGCAGATGCGGATACTCCAACGGATCAGGCTAAACCGCCTGCTCCTTCGGTATCCTCAGATCTCCGGACCGAGATTTCCGTAGGCGCGCTGGATGATGCCCAGGATCCGCAGAACTCCGGCGCGGCAGGCAATGAAGAAACAGGGGCCGAAGTTACCGTTTCCGGACACAACGAAAATGAAACCGCCAATACCACACTGGGAATTGATGTTTCCAAATATCAGGGTACCATCAACTGGGCGGAAGTCAAAGCGTCCGGCGTGGATTTCGCTATGATCCGTGTCGGATACCGGGCCAAATCTACGGGTGAAATCTTTGAAGATCCCACTGCCAGATACAATATGCAGGAAGCACAGGCTGCGGGCATTCAGACGGGCGCCTATTTCTTCTCTTCTGCCATCACAGCAGAAGAAGCCAAAGAAGAAGCGGCCTTCACTGCCAACATCATTGCCAAATATAAAATTACCTATCCGGTCGCTTTTAACTGCGAAGACTTCCGCTCTCCGGACAGCCGGCAGTATGGACTGGATGCCGCTCAGCGGACGGAACTGGCCTGTGCTTTTCTGGACGAAATCTCCGCGGCAGGCTATACGCCCATGTTTTATGCCTCCAAAGGCGAACTGGAGGGCAATGCCGAATGGGAAACGGACAAGCTTGCTTCGAAATATAAAATGTGGGTGGCGCAGTATCCGGAGAAACCCTATCCGGAAACCGCTTCCTCCAGCTATTCCGGCAGTCATGACATGTGGCAGTACACCAGTCAGGGAACCGTCGCCGGCATCTTGAGAAAAACGGATGTCAACGTCGCTTATTTCGGCTATCTGCAGGAAGCCGAAGCAAAGGATGAAACGCCCGCGGAAACGGTAACCGCTAACCCGGAAGTGGGAATTATTTTCACCGAAGTAAATGAAATTGTTACCGCTAAACAGGAAACAAACCTTCGCTCTGAGCCGAGCACCTTAAATGACGACTCCATTGTCGGAAAACTGGTACATGGCGATACCGCTACCAGAACCGGAATCGGACACAATGGCTGGTCCAGAGTCATCTATAACGGACAGACGCTCTATGCGGTCACAAATTACCTGACCACCGATATGAATGATACCGGAAAACAGGCTCCCCCACAGGGTCCTGTTTATACGCCGGTCAATGAGCAGGTAACGGCCAAAATGGAAACCAACCTGCGCTCCGAACCGAGTACGGCAAGCGACGATACCATTGTCGGTCTTCTTCGCAACGGAGAAACGCTTACGCGCACCGCCATCGGAGATAACGGCTGGTCACAGCTTACTTATAACGGACAGACTGTCTATGCCGTCAGCAGTTATCTGCTTGTGCAGTAAGGCCGGTCTACCCGGCCTCCCGCAGTCTCTCCACAATGCTCTTCTTTTTCATGTTCCGGTAAGCAAGCACCGGCGTCAGCACCGCCACGACCGCAAGCTCCGGAAGCATAATGACAAACGGCAGAAAGCGGAAATGATACTCGAAGAACAATACTACCTGATTCACCGCTTTTAAAACAATCCATGACAGCGGCGCGCCAACAAGCAGAGCAATCATTCCTGAAATGCCCACATAGCTGATACCTTCCCAGATCAGCATTTTTTTCAGCTGTTCGTCGGTCATACCGATACTTTGCAGCATGGCAAACTCCCGTTTTCCGGAGATAATCTCCGTCACCATGGCATTGATGAAATTCAGAATTCCAATCAGAGCGATGACAGCGCAAAGGGTAATTCCAAGAACTGCAACCACCGTCATCATGCTTTCAAACTCTTTTCGAACAGATTCTTTGGACGCATAACCCATTTTCGGATACGCATCGCTGTATTCTCTGACCGCGCTCTCAAAAGCCTTCTGATACCCATCTTTAACCTGATAGGATACGGCAAACAGCTCTCCTCTTTCCGTAATTTCCTGCAAAGGCAGAATGACATCACAGCCATTTCTTGTATACCGGTGCAGATTCATACTGAATGGAATCTCTACAATCGCCATGACCTCATACTCCTTTGACGCCATGTTCTCATACCGGATACTCACTGTCTCTCCGGCTTCATTCTTTACTTCATAAAATGTGGAATCTTCCGCAATGTGTTCCACCATCACCTTATCCCCCGGATGATAAACATGGTCCCTGGCCGAAAGCTGTTCTTCCCCACGCAATGTGTCGAGCAGAATATAATTTCCGCTCATGAATTTCTCCATATCCAGCGTGCCCTCCAGAACCTTCAGATTTTGAAGCAGTTCCTCACTGTATCCATAAAAAAATCCTCCCATATTATCTTCCTCACCGCCAAGCAGCCGATCCGGTAACCCTTCATCATTATCGGTCCTTTTTAATTTTCCCTAAGGATCCAGCTTCCTGTATTGTTCCCGCGCGTTTTCATCCACTAAAAGACGGCTTCCGTAACAGACCCACATTTCACTTCTGCTTTCAATCCCTTCCTGTGCGTCCGCCAATGCCAGATAAGCAGGGTCTATGGCAACTTCCCCGTCTCTTGGCGAACTTATGATATTGATATGTCCCAGCAGATAGTCTCCCGCAATTCTCTGTTTTAAATACTGATCCGGAGAAAAGCTGCTTACGGCAGTTATGATCAGCGCCAATAACCCGATGCTGAAAGAAATCGCCGCAATGACCGTCACCGTAGAGCGTTTATTTCTCCCCATATTGGCGATTGCCATGGAAATTATCCCCAAATGCCTGCGCCGTCTCCCAACGCCTCTATCGTATATTTTTTGCTGTCTGTCTTTCTCTACGCCCGGCTTTTTTCCGTTCTTCTTCCCTTCTCCCATCCCGGTATATTTCACAGCTTCAATCGGTGAAACGTTTCCCGCAATTTTTCCGGGCTTACGACAGCTTATGAAAACCGTAAATACGGAAAAAAGCGCGCTGAATACAAAAATGTGCGGATTGAGCTTCAATTCTGCGTCGATACCTTCATACCCCGTATACTCCATAGAAAAAGGCAGAATCAGTTTTCCGATTCCATAACCAATAATCAGGCCGATCGGAATTCCAACTGCGGATAAAATAGCTGCCTGCCGTCTTATAAGCCTGCGAATCTGCTGCTTCGTCGTACCAATTGTTTTCAGCAGCCCATAGAAACGGATGTCGCTTATGACAGAAATCTGAAAAATATTATAAATAATCAGATAACCCGTCACCAGAATAATCACGATCACTGACATTAGTAAAATCACGGCAAAAGGGTCCGCTGATTCCATGCGACTGCTCATATAAGCCCAGTTTACACCATAATCAAGCTCCGTTTCCGGTTCATATCCTGCATTCCGTATTACTGTACGGATTTTTTCTTCCAGCTCGGATTCGTCATAAAAAAAGAAGTTTACCGCCATCAATCCGGCACCCGCATCCTCCGGATGCAGTTCTTTCCATTTCAGGAAATCTTCATCCGTCAGGCTGCCCTTTAACTCTTCCCAATATTTTTCCGACAGAAAAACCTCACTGGCATGTGCTACATAATCGCCCTGATAATACCCGCTTACCACAAACTCTTCCTTTACTTCTTTTCCCAGAAATGAAAAGGAAACCGGTATTTTCTCACCAAGCGCATGGGGCAGGCCCAGCTCATCCAGAACAAAAGTATCCACGAGGATTTCATTTCTTTCAACGGGCAGATGTCCTTCCTCCAGCGTAATAAACAAATCCTTCAGCCAGGATTCCTCCTGAAGACAGCGCAGTTCCGTCGGGCGCTTTATAATATTATCCGCAATCCCGATCAGAATCGTATAACCGGATTCTTTGATCAACGGGTCCTGAATGATCTTCTCATACTGTTCTTTCGTTGCCGCTTTCAATCCCGCGTGAAATCTTCCTCCGACTTCCCGCATCGCACTTTCCTGTGTTACCTGTATAATACCGCTCATCAGAGAAAACACCGCCGTAAAAAGCATTCCGGTCAGAACAACTGCCATGATCATAAACAGATTTCTCATTCGGTTATTTTTCAGGCTTCGTGCCGACAGTCTGCGGACTGCCGCTCCATTATTATTTTTCATCGCTGCAGATCCTCCCGTCTTCAATATGAATTACCCTGTCACAAAGCTGTGAAAGCGCTTCGTTATGGGTAATCATGACGATTGTCTGATGAAACTGCTCCCCGGTCAGCTTCAAAAGCCCCAGGACCTCCTGGGTTGTCTTGCTGTCCAGATTCCCGGTCGGCTCATCTGCCAGAATGATGGCCGGCTTCGTCACAAGCGCGCGGGCAATGGCTACCCGCTGCTGCTGGCCGCCCGAAAGCTGTCCCGGAAAATTGTTCAGCTTATTGTGCAGGCCAAGCATCCGGACAATATCCTCCACGAATCTCTGATCTGTCGGCCTTCCATCCAGCTCCAGCGGAAGAACAATGTTTTCATAAATGCTCAGAATCGGAATCAGATTATAGCTCTGAAAGATGAAGCCGATCTTCCTTCTTCTGAAAATAGTCAGTTCCTTCTCATTTAACTCAAAAATTTTTCTGCCTGCCACGGTTACACTTCCGCTCGTAGCATAATCCAGACCGCCCAGTATATGAAGCAGCGTAGATTTACCGGAACCGGATGTGCCCACGATGGCCGTGAACTCTCCCTCCTCAATGCTTAAATCCACGCCATCCAGCGCCTTTACCTGAACGTCACCGCCTCCATAATACTTTTTCAAATTTTGTGCTTCCAGTATTTTCATAAAAATTTCTGCCTTCCTTTCCCTATGCAAATGAAGATCTGCCTATTCACACGCTCCTTTTACGTCTTCATTTTATCAGAGACTTCTGACATTATACTGACAAAAAGAAAAAAAGTTATGACAATTTTGTCAAAAAAATCGCCGCCCGAAAGCGACGATTCAGAAATATTTATATTGTATTTTCCTGCCATCCTGTAACTCAGGCCACAGCCTCTCCTGCTTTATCTTTGGAATACAGCACTTTTAAAATAATCGGTGTCATAATGGATGATATAATAATCAGTAAAATAACCGATGTAAAGTAAACAGGCGTCAGCAGTCCGGCCGTCAATCCTTTCTGCGATACGATCAGCGCAACCTCGCCTCTCGTCATCATGCCAACTCCGATTTTCATCGAATCCAACGGATTAAATTTACACAGACGCGCCATCAGTCCACATCCGACAATCTTCGAAATCAGTCCCACCAGTACAAACGCGATGGAGAAAATGAGAATACCCATGCTCATATTGTCCACATTTGTCTTCAGACCGATACTCGCAAAGAAAATCGGTCCGAACATGATATAGGAATTGGTATCCATTTTTTCCGCTATGTATTTGGAATCCCGGATGGAACAGAGAATGATTCCTGCCACATAGGCTCCCGTAATATCCGCAATACCGAAATATTTCTCCGCAACATATGCCATGCCGAGACATAACGCCAGCCCAGCGATCGGAATACGCCTTGTATGTGGATACCTGGTATCCACTAATTTGAAAACCTTATAAATGATAAATCCGACCACAATCGCAAATACGAAAAACAGCACCGTATTTACCAGTACAGCCGACGGTTTCGATTCCGGATTCTTAAAGCCAATCACGAAGGTAAGCACAACAATGCCGATGACATCGTCAATAATTGCCGCGCTTAAAATCGTCGTTCCGACCTTGCCCTTAATCTTGCCCATCTCTTTCAGCGATTCTACCGTGATGCTCACCCAAGTGGCCGTCAGAAATGTACCGACAAACACCGCCTTGTAAAATCCGTCCGAACCCCATGGCGACATACCGTAAAACGCCATATAAAGCAGCGCACCGCAGACTAACGGAATGAATACACCCGAACAGGCGATCAGAACCGCAATCGGTCCTGTTTTAACAAGATCCTTTAAATCCGTTTCCAGTCCCGCTGAAAACATCAGAAGAATAACACCGATTTCCGCCATCTGCGCAAGAAAATCCGATTGATTCACCCATCCCAAAACACTCGGTCCGATTAAAAGCCCCGCAATAATTTCTCCCACAACCTGTGGCGCTTTGCATTTTCTGGCAATAATGCCGCATAATTTCGCAAAAATAATGATAATCGCCAGATCCCTGAATACTAAATATGACTCCACTTTTCTCTCCCTCTTTCATCCTGTCTATGGAACGATCCAAATTCCATACGCTATTTTATATCCCGCTTCCTGTTTTGTCAACAAAATACAGGCCATCCTCTCAAATCCGCCATGTCTGCGGCTCCTCCGCTCACCCATTTAAAAGAAATACATGAAAACTGCTGCCATGCCCCGGACTGGAAGAAACTGTAATATAACCCTTTTCATGTTGTAAAATGAGCTGCGCCAGATACAGACCGAGGCCGCTTCCCTCCTGTTGCTCCACGTTCTTTCCGCGGTAAAAGCGCTGAAAAATCATCGGATATTCTTTTTCCGGTATTCCGATACCTTCATCGGAGATGGTAATCCTCGTATAAAGATCCATCTTATCAGCCGTAATCCGTATCTGACTGTTTTCCGGCGAATACTTGACCGCATTTTCCAGAATATTTGTCATCGCTTCCGCCGTCCACTTCGGATTATGGTAAAGGATAAAGTCCTGAAATTCTTCTATTGATAAAAGAATCTGTTTTCCGGAAGCCTGCGCATAAACAGCGCTTACCGCTTTCGCAATGGTTTCTTTGATTCCCGCCTTTTCAGCCCGGAACCGAATCATGCCGTTCTCAAGCCTTGAAGCTTTTAAAAGACTGTTCATCAGCCACTGCATCTTCCGGACCTGACTTTCGGTATGTTTCAGAAACTCCTGCCTCTGTTCTTCCATCAGCATATCGCTCCGCAGCAGCTCCGTATTCATCACGATGTTCGCAAGCGGCGTTTTCAACTGATGGGAAAGATCCGAGATCAGCTCCATAATCTGATCCTTTTCCTCCACTGTCTTTTGCTCTTTTAACTTTACGCTGTTCAGAATCAAAAAAAGCTGGCTCGTAATTCGCGACTCCCGCGTTTCACGAAGCTCTCTGTTCCATATCCTGTCAAAATTTTCATTCCGGAAACTTTCCAGAATCACATCCAGCTTCTTCCATTCCCTCAGAAAATAACCCGTCACAAGGAACAGACACAGAAGACACAATGCCATACCAATACCAAGTATCCATACGGTCATTTCCGTTGTCATATCTTATCCTCCCACAGATAACCCATTCCCTGAATCGTACGAATACAGTCACATCCCAGCTTCTTACGAAGCCTGCTGACATTAACCGAAAGCGTATTTTCTTCCACGAAATTTCCGTCCGCATCCCAAATATGCCGTAAAATCTGCTCCTTCAGCAAAACCTGATTCTTATTTTCCAAGAAATACTGTAACAGACGAAACTCCGTCATTGTCAAATCAACTTCCTGCCCGCCCCGGAATGCACGAAATGTTTTCACATTCAGAGTTATTTCTCCGGACGAGCGAACCATTTCATCCTCCGCA
>ERZ779637.1353-NODE-1353-length-10379-cov-15.739442_pt1 | contig 10379 bp, 9 predicted proteins | sample MGYA00514196_ERZ779637 | MGnify/ENA primary metagenome ERZ779637 (study PRJEB29562, sample SAMEA4376700) | mouse gut metagenome | isolation source: Cecum | study: EMG produced TPA metagenomics assembly of the A DSS colitis mouse model was used to assess the... | reverse complement strand
TGCCATCTTTCCAGCAGTAAGCCTTATGCTGCTGGTGCTAACTTAATGACATTGGTTCACGGCCTAACCGGCCGCAAACTGTAACGCATCCAACCCATTCCAAATGTCTACGTTCCACTCCGGTCGGCGCTTAGCAAACGTCCCCCGGACGTTTAGCGCCCTTCGGCGAGAGGCTGGATGCCTGAAACCGTAAAGTTATCGGCGAGTACTACGTACTCAATGCCCATGCAGCAAGGTGCAGGGCACCATGAATAGTAACGAATGTAAGTTACTATTTACGGATCAGGAATGCGCCAAACTGTGCATTCCGTGAGAACATGATTCGGGAGTGACGGTCAGATATGCTGCTGTCTGGCCAGCATAAACGTTTGGACACAGAATCTTCTCATTTTAAACATAGTTTTTCCTTATTTTTACCATAAAATGACACTATGCCCGGTAGGCCGATACCGACATCTTCATATGTGCTTCTCCTCATAAAGCATCTTACACGACATCGGTCTCGCTTATCGGGTATTTATTACCAGAAAATACTGGACAGGTCTGCCTGCCAGAAACACGATACAGGAGGTTGCTGCCATGAGTTATCGGCACGAATGGAAACATATCATAAACTTATCCGACATGATCATTCTCCAAGGACAGCTTCCCGCTGTCATGACACCGGATCCTTACGCCATAGGCGGAACGTATGAGATTCGCAGTCTGTACTTCGACGATCCCACCGACAAGGCGCTCCGCGAAAAATTGGACGGCGTAAACAGGCGTGAGAAATTCCGCATCCGCTACTATAACGGTGACACCTCTTTGATCCACTTGGAGAAGAAAAGTAAGATTGGCGGTCTGGGAAGCAAATCAAGTGCCGTCTTAACTAAAGATGAGGCGCTGGCGATCGCAAGCGGCGACTATACCTGGATGTGTCACAGCACGGATCCTCTTGTAACGGAATTCTACTTTAAACTGTCGACACAACAGCTCCGTCCCAAAACAGTCGTAGACTATACTAGGGAACCTTACCTGTTTCCCGCCGGCAATGTCAGAGTAACGATTGACTATAATATTCGCACCACCCTGCAGTGTACCGGCTTCCTGAATCCTGAATGCACCACCATTCCTGCAGGAACTGCCCCTATCATCCTGGAAGTCAAATGGGATGCTTATCTGCCCGATATCATCCGGGATGCGGTACAGCTCGGCACGCGAAGCGCCTGCGCCTTTTCCAAATACGCAGCCTGCAGACTTTATGGATAACCCTATTTTAATTTCATAGAATGGAGAACAGATCATGACTTTTAACGATATTTTCAAATCAAGTTTCCTCAACAATATCACCAGCATCAGTATTTTTGATATGGTGCTGGCGCTGCTGCTGGCATTCGGCGTCGGCATGTTCATCTTTTTTGTATACAAAAAGACCTTTTCCGGTGTTATGTACTCTTCCAGTTTCGGCGTAACACTGATCGCCCTCACCCTGATCACCACCCTCGTTATTCTGGCTGTAACTTCCAATGTGGTGCTTTCCCTTGGTATGGTGGGCGCGCTGTCTATCGTCCGCTTCCGCACTGCCATCAAGGAACCTCTGGATATTGCCTTTCTCTTCTGGTCGATCGCTGTAGGCATCGTGCTGGCCGCAGGGCTGATACCTCTGGCCGTGATCGGCAGTCTGCTGATTGGTGTGATCCTGCTGATTTTCGTCAACAGGAAAACACATTCCAATCCTTACATTGCCGTGATCAGCTGTACCGATCACGCAAGCGAATTGCAGGTACATGAGTATCTGAAAAGTCAGGTGCGACGCCTCGTAGTCAAAAGTAAGACCGCACAGAAAAACGCCGTCGAATTGAACCTGGAAGTCCGCCTGAAAGACGACAATACCGACTTCATCAACACACTTGCGCAGATGGAAGGCGTAAACAGTGCCGTTCTGGTCAGCTACAACGGCGACTACATGGGATAACGGGACAGCAGACAATAAGGAGGTATCGGATGTCTACCAGCAAACATATTGACAAGATATGCTGCATTGTTCTGGCCGTCACGCTGGCTCTCACCCTGTTCTTTATGAATGCAGGCCGGCTGGGCGTTCAGACGGTGAGCGCCGCCGTTGGATATGCTTCCCGGCTTTTCCAGGATTCCGAGGTTCATACGATCGACATTGTCATGGACGACTGGGATTCTTTTCTCGCAAATTGCACGGATGAGGAGTATGTTGACTGCACTGTTATCATTGACGGAGAAGCATACCGCAATGTGGCCATTCGCGCTAAAGGCAACACTTCCCTATCCTCTGTGGCGTCCTATGGCAACAACCGCTACAGCTTTAAGATAGAATTCGATCACTATGATGATTCTCTGAATTACCATGGACTTGACAAGTTATGCCTGAATAATATCATCCAGGATAATACTTATATGAAAGATTACCTCGTCTATCAGCTGATGCACGAGTTCGGCGTTGATGCCCCGCTGTGCAGCTATGCTTATATGACGGTAAATGGTGAAGACTGGGGTCTGTATCTGGCTGTCGAAGGCGTGGAGGAATCCTTTCTGGCAAGAAATTACGGAAATGACTATGGAGAATTATACAAACCAGACAGCATGAAAATGGGCGGAGGCCGCGGAAACGGGCGGGGATTTGATTTTGAAAACTTCGATCCTGACAGCCTCGAAGATTTTCCGGATATGCAAAATCCCCCTGATATGTCAGATCGCCCTGGTATGTCAGATCACCCTGGTATGTCAGATCGCCCTGGTATGTCAGATCACCCTGGTATGTCAGATCACCCTGGTATGTCAGATCACCCTGGTATGTCAGGGGGCAGGCACTTCTCGAAGGGCACGGGCAGCAGTGATGTATCCCTTATTTATACTGATGACGAGTTTGAAAGTTATTCCAATATATTCGACAATGCCAAGACCGACCCATCCGATGCTGACAAAACACGGCTGATCGAAGCGCTGAAAGATCTGAATGAAAGCGAGAACAAAACGCTCGAAGCTACGGTAGATATAGATGAAGTCATCCGCTATTTTGTGGTCCATAACTTTGTACTCAATTTCGACAGTTACACCGGCGCCATGATCCATAATTACTATCTGTATGAAAAGGATGGACAGCTTTCCATGATCCCATGGGATTACAACCTCGCTTTCGGCGGTTTTGAATCCGGCGGCAGCGCTACTGCGCTGGTCAACTACCCCATCGACACCCCTGTCTCCGGTGGCTCTGTCGATTCCCGACCGATGCTTGCATGGATATTCGATCATCAGGAATATACAGAACTTTACCATCAGTATTTTGAGGAATTTCTGGACGAATATTTTGAGAAGGGACAGCTTGCTTCCCTGATCGACTCGACTGCCCGGATGATCTCTCCTTACGTGGAAGCCGATCCGACGAAATTCTGCAGCAATGAAGAATTTGAGAAGGGTGTCTCCACCCTGCGCAGCTTTTGTCTGCGGAGAGCGGAGAGCATCCTGGGACAATTGGAAGGAACGATTCCCTCTACTTCCGAAGGCCAGACGCAGGACAATTCTTCACTGATCGACGCCTCGGATCTGGTAGTCTCCGATATGGGCACTATGGGAGATCACGTCACTCCGTCGGCTTTTGATAGAAACGCCCAGACAGTTCCTCCGTACGCAGCGCGTTGACAAACGCGGCCGGATCCGCGTCCTTCACGGCGCGGATCACCCGTTTGCTCTCCTCCTTGGAGACAACGGAATATACCACCTGCCGCTTCTGATGCTCATAAGATCCTTCCCCGCTTAAGACTGTAGCCCCATGCATGCTCGCCAGATTGATCGCCTGGCAGACCTCATTGGGCTTGTTGGTCACAATAAAAAGAGTCTGCTTCTGATACCGCTTATAAAGCATATGCAGGATCTGCGTTGACGCATATTGATAAATGATGGAATAAAGCGCCTTATCCATACCAAACAGCACACCGGCCACACCGATGATCACTATATTAAAAGCCAGAATAAAATTCCAAGAATCTACACCCTTTTTCTCGGAAAGATAAATAGAAATAAAATCCGTACCACCCGTAGTAGCGTTCATGAGCAGACAGATGCTGATCACGAATCCATTGATGATACCGCCGAAAATACTGATCAGCAGAATATCATAAGTGATCGCCACCTGCGGAATGATGTCTGTCAGCACGCTCGTCAATACGATCATCAGACAGGAATACAGTGTAAACTTCTTACCGATAAACCGGAAGCCTATGTAGATCGGCACCAGATTCAGCAGCAAGTTTACCAGCGAATAGGGGATTTCCATGTTCAGAAACCGTTCAAAGATACTCTGGATCAGAACCGTCAATCCCGTGGCGCCGCCCGGATACAGCCCGCCCGCCTTGACAAATGTTTTGATATTGACTGCCATAATAACCGATGCCAGGCAGACAACGATGATCCTCTTACCGTCCTTCTTCAGATCAAAGGTCATAATGTTCTTCCTCCGTAGTCACCTTGATAACTTTTCTTATTATAGGCTTGCCGATTTGATCCTGCAATATGAAAAATAACGAAAAACATATCTTATGTCATTTTTGTGCAATCTGTGTTACCATGTTACTATATCGAGTTATTCTATCAGTTGAAATCATCAGGAAGCGTTTTGTGCTTTGGCACAAATTCTGCTGATCGCAGAGCAAAATTGGAGTATTCCTTCGGAAAACTCCTAAATTCTGCTCGCGTCCTCAGCGTAAAACGCTTCGGAATGGAGGTAAGAATGAAAGTACTAATGATCAACGGAAGTCCCCGTGTTAACGGCAATACTTCCATTGCACTGAAAGAAATGGAGCAGATCTTCGTACAAAACGGCATTGAATCCGAGATCGTGCAGATCGGCAATAAGGTGGTCCGGGGCTGTATCGCCTGCGGCTCCTGTGCGGAGAGAGGCCGCTGTGTATTTGACGACGAAGTAAACCAGCTCGCGCCCAAATTCGAGGCAGCCGACGGCCTGGTGATCGCCAGCCCGGTCTACTACGCTTCCGCCAACGCCACCTTGATCGCCTGTCTGGATCGGTTGTTCTACAGCACTTCCTTCAACAAGACGATGAAAGTCGGCGCAAGCGTGGCAGTGGCAAGGCGCGGCGGCTGTTCCGCCACTTTTGACGAGTTGAACAAGTATTTTACTATCTGCGGTATGCCGGTAGCTTCCAGCCAGTACTGGAACAGCGTACACGGACGCGCGGCCGGTGAGGCGGTGCAGGATGGCGAAGGGCTGCAGACAATGCGTGTTCTGGCGAGGAACATGACTTTTCTGATGAAGAGCATCGCGCTTGGGAAGGAGCAGTTCGGACTGCCGGAGACAGAAGACCGGGTGTATACACATTACATACACTGAATGGTCTGCTGCAGGACACGAAGTGTCACGTCGGCATAGCTGTTAGTGAAACGGACTCATTTCCTGAAAAAGAGATTGTAAAAGGGGCCTCTACGGCCCCTTTTTATGTGAAATCTAAGAATCAAACTGCCCTGCATATTCTGTTAAGCGCCTTAGTAACCTTAATTGATCAGTTCGCCTTCCCCACATGCCGCAGATATCTGACCGCCTCCTCATATTCCCCGGCGTCCTTCAGGTGTTCCATCTTTCTTCCAAGATAATCCACATACCAGCTCTCCGGGACTCTCTGTCCCGTCGCAAGCTCATAGATTCCCTCTGCTGCCTCTTCCGGCCTAATCTGTGCCGATTCATGCCCCATATCTGTATCCATCCGCCCCGGATGGATCGCCAGCACCTGGAACTTCTCCTCCACACTCGCTCCTATGATCCCGGCCGCCTTCCCGGCTGCAATCTTGGAAAGAGAGTAAACCGGCATCCCATGCCAATGATGGTTCATCCTGCCTTCCGATGTAATTATGTAAAATCCCGGTGCAGCACTCTTTTGCAGAAGCGGGTAAAAGGCTTTCAGAACCAGGATCGGTCCTTCCGTATTTACGGCTATGGTTTCCCGCAGCACCTCAACGTCCACATCCATGATCCTTTTTACCTTATCACTTTCAAACAGCACTCCTGCATTGTTGATCAGCAGATCTATTGTCTCAAAGTCTTCTCCGACAGACTGCACACACTTATAAATACTGTCCCAGCAGGAAACATTCATCTCGTATAGATGAAGCCGCTCGTTCTGTCCGGCCAGCTGTGCCAGCTCACCGGCACGCATTCTGTCCCGCACAGTCGCGATCACTTCATACCCTTCCCGCATAAATTTATCGACAAGTCTTCTCCCTAAACCTCTTGCCGCACCTGTAATCAGAACCGTCATCCTAACACCTCCATAAATCCGCTTCGCGAAATCTCAAATCCGTACCTGCCCTGCAAAGTCGCAGCTTCATGGCTGCTATTCTTTTACCGCTCCCAAAGTGATACCCGTGATAAAGTATTTCTGTAGAAAAGGATAGATTGCCAATACCGGGACAAGCGCTACGAAGATCTTAGCGGCATTTAAACCCTGGTTGCTCAGCTGGCTTGCTTTTTGATACTGTTCCAGTGTCATATTTGTCATATTTAAGGTGACTACCATCTGCTGAATATAGGTCTGCAGCGGATACATCTTTTCCGTAGTAGACAACACCAGCCCCTGGAAGAACTCATTCCAGTAATTAACTACTGTAAATAGAGTCACTGTGGCAATGACCGGTTTTGACACCGGGATGACTATCCTCAGCAGAATCATCCATGCTCCTGCACCGTCCACAATGGCGGCTTCCTCCAACGACTTGGGAATATTCCTGAAGAAGTTCATGACCAATATCACATTGAACACCGGAACTCCGCCTGCAAGCACCAGCCCCTGCATCGTATTTATCATGCCATAATTCTTCATCGCAATATACCAGGGGATCAATCCGCCATTAAACAAATAGCAGAATATCAGAACCCACATGAAAAGGTTCCTGTATCTGAATTCTCTGACAGACTTGGAAAGGGGATAGGCCATGAGCAGGATCACTGTCAGGCTGAACCCTGTCCCCAGGATCACCCGTCCGGCAGAGATCCCTGCCGCCCGCAAGAACCCCATATCCTTCACGATCGCCTCATAGGAACTGAGCGTAAAATCCACTGGCCAGAGCGAAACACGGCCTCCCGCGACGGCAGCTTTTCCGCTGAGCGAAATGCAGAGCGTATACCAAAGAGGAAGCAGGCAGCTTAAGACCAACAGACATAGGACAACAATGTTAATGCCAAGAAACAGTTTTCTTCCAAAAGATCTTCCCTGTACCATTTCCTGCCCTCCTTAAAATATCGTATAATTTGCAAAACGTTTTGCCATCCAATAAGAAACAGCGATCAGGACGAAACTGATCACGGATTTCAAAAGTCCCACTGCCGTAGCCAGACTGTACTGAAAGTTCTTCAAGCCTGCCCGGTATACCCATGTATCCAGAATATCTCCCGTGGAATATACTGAAGGATTATAGAGATTAAAGACCTGGTCAGATCCTGCATTCAGCACGTTGCCAAGCGCTAAGATCGCAAGGAGAACGATCGTCGTCCGGATCCCCGGCAGCGTAATGTGCCAAGTCTGCTGCCACCGCCCCGCACCATCAATAGCCGCCGCCTCATATAGCCCCTGGTCGATCCCCGTAATGGCAGCCAGATAGATCACTGCGTTATAGCCGAATTCTTTCCAAACATCACTCCAGATGATAATATGCGGAAAAGCCTTTGAACTTCCAAAAAACAAAAACGGTTCCAGCCCCATCATGCCTCTGATCCCGTTGATCGGGCCGTCAAAGGAAAAAATACCGGCAAGAATCCCCGCCAGAATGACCCACGAAAGAAAATGCGGCATATAGCACACTGTCTGCACCAGTTTCTTAAATCCACTGTGTGTCACTTCATTCAGCAAAAGAGCAAAGACAAGTGGAAATATGAGATTCATGATCACCTTGGATACCGCTATATAAAAGGTGTTAAAGAACACCTGCTTTACATCTCCCAGCACAAACATATATCGAAAATTCTCCAATCCCGTGAAGGGCGATCTGAAAATTCCTATACCTGGGTTAAAATTTGTGAACGCCATATAAATACCGAACATTGGCACCACGTTAAAGAAAATCAACCATAAAAATCCCGGAGCCAGCATACAAAAATATGCTCCGTATCTGCCCTTCCTTCTTGTCCTGCCCATCTTCTGCTCCCTGCCCAAATCCTGCACCTTCCTTTGAAATCAACTTTACTTTTTGACATAGTCTGCGCAATCAAAGACCTCGCGGCAGTCGCCAAATGTCTGCAAGCAGCCACTCGGCTCGTTGCTCGCGGGAATAAATGCGCAGACCCGGCCAAACTCTTACCATTTTTACTGTTTGCTGTTATAGAACTCCGTCACTTCTTCGGTGATGATGTCGCCGCCCTGCGCCTTCCAGTTTTCCACAAACGTATCAAACGCCTCGATCGGTTCCTGGCCCATAATGATCTTCATAAAGGTTTCATTCTCCAATTTTTCCAGGTTCGCCCATCTCTGTTCCATCGTTTCCGTCTGAGAATAGATCACACTGTAAATATCTTTCGGTTCGTTGTCCAACAGAGCACCCCATCCCACCATGATGGAATAACTTCTGGCCCACGAACTGGGGTCTGTCTGTACATCCCAGGTGTCAATATCCATACTGTCGTAAGGCTCTTTCTTGACTTTCTTGATCGTATTCACGTCATTTTCCAGAAGTTTATATAGAGCAAATTCTTCTTCCGTAAAATCATCCACACTCTTTGTTCCTGCCAGCACCTCTCGCAGTGCCTTCACGGTATATATACTCTCATCCCGCATTCCCATAGGTGTTCTACAGGGGAAATTACCGATTCCGCCCTTTGAAGTATCAAATGTACTCTCATCACGGATCAACAGATTGTTCAACTTGACCGCAATCTCCGGATGTTCACAGTCTTTGCTCACCACCAGATACTTCGGCGAAGCGCCTGACGCATGCGGTTCGTACTTCCCGCTCTCTTCCAGTACGGGAATCGCATAAGCCTGGAAGTTCGCCTCGGGATCATTGGCGATCACGTCCGGAAGGCATGCATAGCCCATCCACCAGCCGCCGGAGAAGATTCCGACTCTGCCTGCCGAGATCGGTTCACTGGCATCCTGTCTGATTCCCATCTCCGGATCGATCAGTCCTTCCGCATACCACTGCGCCAGTTTTTCCAGAGCATTTCTTGTCTCTCCGGTAATAGATCCATATACCGGCTTGCCGTCGCCCCCAAGGATCCACCATCCCGGATAAGCGCCGAATCCATTAAAATAGCTGTCAAAACCATAATTGTTGGTGCCGTTATTTAAGAATGTCGCATTCAGAAGACCGTCACTCTGCGGACCGACGATCCCGATAGTGCCCTTTCCGCTCACATCGTTTTCCACAAAGGCTCTTGCAACCGCTTCTAAGTCTTCTATTGTCTTCGGTTCCTCCAATCCCAGCTTATCCAGCCAGTCCTTACGGATCCAGGTCAACTCGTAATCACCGTCGGATGTATACGTGAGGCCGTACATCCTGCCGCCATAGCTTGCATTCTCAACCGCAAGCCCTTCACTGGAATCCACCATGGCTCTCATAGTATCCGATGCATACATCTCATAGACATCCGTCATATCGGCCAGCTGGCCTGCCTTATACATCTGATTGAACTGTGTAGCATTGACCAGCATGGCATCCGGAATCTGGTTGCTGGTGATCGCCAGATTGACCTTCGTATCCCAATCCGATGTAGATGCCGTAAAAAGGTATTCGATATCCACATTCAGCTGCTCCTTGATGTACCTCGTATACTGATTATCCGTGTAGGAATCTCCTTCCGGAAACACTTCATTGGGATCCACTTCAAGCGCCACTGTAAAGGTGACCGGTTCCTCATATCTCCCAAAGGGATCTGCTGCCGCCGCCTCACTGCCTTCTGCTGCCTGTTCGGCTGCTGCTTCTCCTTCAGATTTCGTCTCCTCCGGTACCGGCTCAGCTGTAGTCTCTCCGGACGGCTCCGCTGCCCCGCCGCATCCTGCCAATACCATGGATACCGCTAAGATCAATGCCAATCTTCTCTTCTTCATATCCCATTTCCTCCTATATTCTAATCGTTTTCAAGAAGCTCAAATTTCACCATATACTCGTCTGCAGTGTCCATAAAAGCGTATCTCCCGCCCGGATATTCTCCCTTCTGGATACACTGTGCCCCATCTTCTTCCAGGCTCTCGATCTGTTTCTTCATACCCTTTACCTCGAAAGCAATATGATGCAGGCTGTCACCCTTCTCTTCCAGAGAACGCTTCCAGTCAGAATCATTCTCATCCGGCTCAATCAAAGACCCCGCTGCAAAGCAACGGGGTATCAAACTTGCAGCGCTGCAGAGCAGCGGGGTATTTGACCCT
>ERZ779637.1352-NODE-1352-length-10394-cov-6.608569_pt1 | contig 10394 bp, 8 predicted proteins | sample MGYA00514196_ERZ779637 | MGnify/ENA primary metagenome ERZ779637 (study PRJEB29562, sample SAMEA4376700) | mouse gut metagenome | isolation source: Cecum | study: EMG produced TPA metagenomics assembly of the A DSS colitis mouse model was used to assess the... | reverse complement strand
TTCCTGCAGTATTTGCAGAAAAGAATTACAATACCCATTGAAACGCTTTCCGGTATTGCCGCTTCCTATGCCGGAAGAGGGAAAACACAGACAGGAGGGGAAGAATTGACCGTCTGGATCGGGCAGTGTGAAAGCCTTGCGGCTTTATCCGGAGAGCCGGGAGCCCTGGCGGCAGTTATGGGAAAAATGATGAGGGAGGCCGAAATATATACCCAGGATCTTGCAAAGGCGGCGGCGGAAAAAGAAAGAATTCGGACGGAGCTGACGGTGGCGGCCAGACTACAGGCGGATATGCTTCCGGAAACAGAATCCGCCTTCCGTGATCGGACGGAGTTTTTTGTTTCAGCGTCGATGATTCCTGCAAAGGGCGTGGGCGGCGATTTTTACGATGCTTTTTTGCTTGACGGGGATCATCTTGCGCTGGTTATGGCGGACGTATCGGGAAAAGGCGTTCCGGCCGCATTGTTTATGGTGGTGGCGCGTACGCTGATCCGCAGCCATCTTATGAGAGGAAACGACATGTCTTTGGAGAGGACGGTCCATGAAATCAATAAAGGCTTGTGTGAAAACAATAAAAATAATATGTTTGTGACGGCCTGGATCGGCGTACTGACAATTTCTGCCGGAGAGCTTGTCTTTGTCAATGCCGGACACTGCCGTCCGCTGATAAAGGGGAAGGACGGCAGCTGCCATTATGATATGCAGTCCGGGGGACCGGCGCTTGCGGCAATGGAAGGGGCCGTATACCGGAAAGGACAGGCGCAGCTTCAAAAGGGAGACATCCTGTTTTTGTATACGGACGGGGTTACGGAAGCCACGGATAAGAGTAAGGAGCTTTTCGGTGAAAAACGTCTGAAGGAAACGGCGGAAAGAAAACAGGGCGGAACAAACCGGGAATTACTGGAAGCGGTGCAAAAGGACATAGATTGTTTTCAGCAGGGAGCGGAACAGTTTGACGATATTACCATGCTGGCGGTTGTCTGGAACGGAGTTGGGTTCGAGGAAATAACGGGCGTAGCCAGACTGGAGCGGCTCAGGGAATTTACGGAATTTACGGAAAATATCCTGAGACAGAATCAGGTATCCATGAAAGTAATTGTAAAAATACTGATGGCACTGGATGAAATTTTTTCCAATATCTGTTATTACAGCGGGGCAAAGGAAGTCACCATGGGGATTCGGGTAAAGCAGGGAGAAATTGCGGTCTGTTTCGAAGACGACGGCATTCCCTATAATCCTCTTGACAGGCCGGACCCGGATGTGGATGAACTTCTGGAAAAGAGACGGAAAGGAGGACTTGGCATTTATCTGGTAAAGAAACGTTCGGACCGTATGGAGTATGCGTACATAAGCGGAAAAAACCGGTTAACCATATACCAGTCGGATAACTGCCGGAAAAAGAAAAATGACATGGAAGGACTTAAATAGGGAACAACGGGATTTTATTGAGCCTGTTGCCGAAGCGGCTATGAAAGACTGGGAAAGCAGAAGAATCTGTCTTCCTTCCCTGGTTATTGCGCTGGCCGTTGAGGGAACCGACTGGGGAAGAAAGACAGGCAGTACGGGACAAAGGATTTTATTTCCCCGCAGACGGGATGGAATAAAAAGTTATGCTGCCATCCGGGACGAAGTCTGCTCTCATAACAATTATCTGGCCTTCTGGCGGGGAGAACGGCAAAAGGAGCCTAACTGGGCAAAACTGATCGGGCAGAAATATTATATTCTGGCTGCCCAATACCTGCAGGAAGCCGGATATCCCTACGATGATTCAGGAACGTATGAAAAAGAAATAATTGACCTGATTGAAGAATACCTGTTTATGCAGTATGATTTGTAAGATTTAAGAGTAAAGATGGGTATGGAAATCACAATGTTATTGTGATATGATTAGAAAACAATGATCTGAATTACTAAATCATAAAAAGGAGAAAGCCAATCATGAGCAAATATGCAGGCACACAAACAGAAAAAAATCTTGAGGCGGCGTTTGCCGGGGAATCACAGGCGCGGAATAAGTATACATATTTCGCTTCCGTTGCAAAAAAGGAAGGTTATGAGCAGATTTCTTCTTTGTTTCTAAAGACGGCGGACAATGAAAAAGAACATGCTAAAATGTGGCTTAAAGAGCTTAAAGGAATCGGAAGCACCAAAGAGAATCTGGCGGCCGCGGCAGACGGCGAAAATTATGAGTGGACAGATATGTATGAAGAGTTTGCCAAAACTGCCGAAAGTGAAGGATTTCCTGAACTGGCTGAGAAGTTCCGTCTGGTGGGAGCCATTGAAAAACATCATGAAGAGAGATACCGTGCGCTTCTGAAAAATATAGAAACGGCGGAAGTCTTTGCCAAAAGTGAAGTAAAGGTGTGGGAATGTCGTAACTGCGGACATATCGTAGTTGGCATGAACGCTCCGGAAGTGTGTCCCACATGTAATCATCCTCAGAGCTATTTTGAGGTACAGGCACAAAATTATTAATTCTTCAGTAGGTTGGCATGGAGGTATCATATGGATGTTTTAAAATATGGAAAAGCAATTTGTTATTCAGGCTACAGACAGGGGCAGAGCCCCAAAACGGAAGCTCCGTCCAGGGAACAGATCGCAGAGGATTTGGATATTCTGGTAAAGGACGGGTATCGGTATATCCGGATGTATGACCCGAATCTTCACGCAAGGAGAGCCCTGGAAATTATCCGGGAGAAGAAGCTGCCTTTAAAGTGCATGATCGGTATTGATTCCGATCCGGAGGAGAATAATCCGCAGTGTCCTTTTGTAAAACAAAATTTTTCTCAGGAAGAGCTTGATAAGAATCGGGAACGTAACGATGCGGAAGCGGAAAAGCTGATTGAACTGGTAAAAGAATTTGATGAAGAAGTGGCGGCAGTATCCGTGGGAAATGAGAATACGCCTGTCTGGGGGGCGCATACGGTAAGGCCGGAACGTCTGCTGGAACATGCGAAAAAGTTTAAAGGGGCTTTGAACAAACCGGTAACCTTCTGTGAAGGCGTTTTTGAATGGCCGCATTTGAAGGAATTAGGCGATTATCTTGATTTTATCAGTGTTCACAGTTATCCGCTTCACTATGGAGATACGGTAGATGTGGCAGTGGAATTGAATAAGAAGCATTACCGGACTGTTAAAGAGCTCTTTCCGGATAAGCAGATTCTTTTTACGGAGGTCGGCTGGACAACGAAGACAAACAGTGTTATGGCGCCGGGACAGGCATGTGTGGAGAATCAAAAGAGGTATATTACGGAATTGAACGAATGGCTTGACCAGGACCAGATTATCGGTTTTATTTTTGAGGCTTTTGACGAACCCTGGAAGGGAAGCACACCGGAAAAATCCGAGTGCAACTGGGGATTGTATTATCTGGACCGGACAAAGAAATGGTGAAAATGTACATACCTCCGGGAGTATTTACAGTAAAAACCACCAAAAACATGAAGATTTCTGAAAAACATTAGTAATCCCCCATTTTTTCTGGTAAAATAAAGGTATAACACAGAAACAGGAGGACGTCGGATTTTCAGAAAGAAGGTTGGTTATGTTTGACAAGGGAGAGTATGTCGTTTATGGGAGCAAAGGGATATGCGAGGTGAGGGACGTCACTACGCTGAATATGGATGGAGCGGCAAAAAACAGGCTTTATTATGTACTGTGTCCCAGCGGGAAGAGAGAAAGCAAGATTTTTGTACCGGTAGACAGTGATAAAACGATTATGCGCAGAGTAATTACCGGACAGGAAGCGGAAGAATTAATTCAGAAGATTCCGGATATTCAGGAGATTCGGGTAGAGGACGATAAACTCCGCGAAGAAAAGTACAAAGAATGTATGCGCACCTGCGAATGTAAAGACTGGGTGCGGATTATTAAAACGCTTCGTGTAAGAATTCAGAAACGTCTCGCTCAGGGCAAAAAGATAACCGTAACGGACGAACGGTATTTTCGCATTGCGGAGGACAACCTTTATTCGGAATTGTCGCTGGCCTTAAAAATTCCAAAAGAACAATTGGAACAGTATATTACGGACCATTTAAAATGAAAAATACAGCTTTGGGTATTTCCCGAAGCTGTATTTTAATTTATAATATAAATAATAAAAAGGAAACGGGGGAACGGCAATGGATATGAATAGAATTGCAGGTAAAGTAGACCATACTTTGCTTCGGCAGGAAGCGGTATGGGAGGAAATACGGCAGTTATGCGACGAAGCTCTGCAATATCATACGGCGTCTGTCTGTATTCCGCCTTCTTATGTGAAGCGGGCGGCAGAGTACCTGGGTGGAAGACTTCCGGTCTGTACGGTAATCGGTTTTCCAAACGGATATCAGACGACAGCCGTAAAGCGGTTTGAGACACAGGATGCGATCCGGAACGGAGCGGAAGAGATCGATATGGTAATTAACATCGGATGGGTGAAGGAGAAAGCCTTTTCGCTTGTGGAGGAAGAAATACGAAGCATAAAGTCCGTATGCGGCCCCCTGGTTCTGAAGGTGATTATTGAGACCTGCCTGTTGACGGAGGAGGAGAAACGGGAACTATGTGGGGCGGTAACCCGCGCGGGAGCGGATTATATTAAGACCTCTACAGGGTTTTCAACGGCGGGGGCGACGCCGGAGGACATACGGCTGTTTGCGGAGTGCGTAGGAGAACGCGTTAAAATTAAAGCGGCAGGCGGTATCTCTTCTCTGAAAGACGCGCAGGAGTTTTTGGAATTGGGAGCCGAAAGGCTGGGAACAAGCCGTACTGTTAAACTGCTGAATGAAGGAAAAAAGGAGGTTTGAGATAAAAAAAGGAAACCTTTCTGTAATTTGGACCACCGTATTGTATCAAAATGTTTTGTATAATATAAACACTAACGATGGGAGGGTACGGCATGAAAAAAAAGGATGCTAACGCAGGAAAAGAAAAAGAACCCAAAATGAAGAGAACTAAGGTCAAAGCAGCAGGTCGTACAGAGAAAGCAAAAAAGGCCTCAAAGCTGCATATGCCGAAGTTTATTAACAAACTGCTGCTTAACAGCGTGGGCAAAAGAATCGTTCTTCTGTTTTCCGTGATTGTAGCGGCCATGTTAATAATGATGTTGATACTTCTTGAAAGAAGTATTAGTATAAACAGTCAGTACGGTGAACTGCTGACAAATGTTAACGAAATTATCCGTGTAAAAAGCGAAATGATTGAACAGCCGGCCAGACTGTCGGCAAATGCAATCCGGCAAAATAATATAGAAGAATCCGGCGAGGAACAGTTGATTTTGGAGTTCCAGGGTATTCTTACAAAAGTCGGCGAAAGTATTGAGGACGATAAGGCTTATGAGCCGAACCGGAAAGCTTTGGCTACCATGCAGAAAGCCGTTGAGAATTACCTGAATTACTTCCAGCAGATGAAAGAAGCCTGCTGAGAAAATTATTCTACGGCAGGCAATCAGGCAATTTTTTCCATGACCGACGGAGCCGACCATATTAAAGATTATGCCAATAATCTGGTAGAGCTTGAATTAAACCGCGGGCAGGGTATCAAAGCACGGATCGATAAGAATTTTTCCGGTATGGTAACAAATATGATTATTGCTTTTGTTGCGGTGCTTCTTTTCAGCCTTGTTTTGATGATTGTTCTGACAAAGAGTGTGGTAGGCCCTGTAAAACTGTTGAATAAGAAATTGGCCGTGATTGCGAACGGAGACCTGACCGGAGGCGATATCCAGGTTAACAGCGAGGATGAAATGAAAGCGCTGGCTCTTTCCTTTAATCACATGAGCGGCAGTCTGAAAGAAATTCTTACCAATGTCTATGAGGCCAGCGATGCCATCGATGTTGCGGTAAAAGTGGTTAATGAAAAGATTGAAGAAAACGAGCAGTACAGCGAAAAGGTATCCGAAACGGCCCAGAAGATGACTGAAGAGATGAAGCAGCAGATTCAGGAAACGGATTACGCAATGGAACAGGTAGAAGAAATGAATACCATTTCCGATAAAATTATGGAGAATGCGGACCGTATTAACGAGAAGTCTGAAAATTCTCTGGAAAATGCGCGTAATGGTAACGAAAGCATGACGAATTATGTAAACCAGTTGCAACAGGTTAATGTCGTTATGCAGGAAACCTCCGAGGTGGCGGAAGCGCTTCACGGAAGCGTGGGTGAGATGAATACCATCCTGAATTCCATCGCGCAGATTGCGGAACAGACGAATTTGCTATCCTTAAATGCTTCCATTGAAGCTGCAAGAGCGGGAGAGGCCGGGAAAGGATTTTCAGTGGTGGCATCGGAAATCCGCAGCCTCGCAGAGAATGTAAAAGCGTCCGTAGGAAAGATTTCGGATATTATTATGCAAGTACAAAAAGGCGTTGTCCGTATGACAGATAAGATGCGGGAAGGTCTGGAGCAGCTGGAGAAGGGAAATGAACTGGCGGAAGGGACCAAGAAGAGTTTCCAGGAGATTCAGGATGGTAATCACGCCGTAAATGATGAGATCGTAGAAATTCGGAAAGGACTGGGAGAACTTGCAGGCGTAATGAAGCAGGTAGAGGAAAGCATGGGACGGATTGACAGGGCGGCCTCCGATAATTATGAGGTTACGGCAGAGATCAGTTCCAGTGCGGAAAACCAGTATGAAAATCTGAATGAAGTCAAAGAACATACGATTCGTCTGCGCGGGCAGGTTGAGCATTTGGATCGGGTTGTCGGCAGATTTAAGCTTTAATACATAGCAGTTTCATACGTAGATAAGGAAAGATGTCCGAAGGCAGAGCCCGGGCATCTTTTCTTGTGAAAAGAATAAAAGTCTGTTATAATATGCAGAATATTAAAGGTTATAAAGAAGGGATGTGTGGCTTTGCATAAATGTAAAAAGGATTTTCTAAAAGCCGTGAAAGAAAGGAATCTGCTTTATGACGGAGCTTTCGGTACTTATTATGCCGCTAAAAGCGGTTCGGGAGACCTGCCGGAACGGGCAAATGATGAGAATCCCTGCCTGGTGAAAGAAATTCATAAAGAATATATAATGTCCGGCGCACAGATTATCCGTACCAATACTTTCGCATCCGGATGCACGGCGCTTTCCTGCGGCGTGGAAGCTCTTAAGCGGAATTTGCGCAGCGCCTGCCGTATGGCGGCGGAGGCCGTTTGTGAGTCAGGAAAGGAAGTTTATATTGCCGGTGATATCGGCCCTCTTCCCTGTGAAGGGGAAGAAGCGGAGGAGGAGTACTTTTTGATTGCCAGTACGCTTCTTGAGGCGGGAGCCGATTTCCTGCTTTTTGAGACCCTTTCCGATTACAGACAGATTCTTCCGGTTATACGCCGCATCAGAAAAGATAACGGCGGCGTTTTTGCAGCGCTGCATTTTTCCGTGAATCAATACGGTTATACGAATAGAGGAATCAGTATCCGTAAAATTTTTGAAGACCTGGCTTCAGAGACGGATGTGGACGGATTGGGCTTAAACTGCGGCGTCGGTCCCGGACACATGTTAAAGATTTTTGAGAAGCTTCCGATGGTATCCGGTAAAGTTTATTCCGCGCTGCCTAATGCCAGTTATCCGAAGCTCATTCAGGACCGGATTGTTTTTCTGGAAAACCGTGACTATTTTGTAGAAAAGCTTTCAGGACTGGAAACAATGGGACTGGACTGCCTGGGAGGATGCTGCGGAACCACGCCGGAATATATCAGACAGGCCGCCAGAATACTTACCTGCGGGAAAAAAGAGCGGCATACGGTTTTGCAGCCGAGGCAGACTGCGGGAGAAAAACAACCGGCGCGGCACGCTTTTTACAGACGGGATCAGAAGCCGCTGATTGCCGTGGAACTGGCTCCTCCGTTCGGGTCCAGTGATGAAAAGGTTCTGGATGCGGCGTATTATCTGAAAGCGCAGGGAGTGGACGTGGCCACGTTTCCCGATTCTCCTTCCGGCCGCACCAGGGCGGATTCCGTTCTGATGGGAGTAAAAGTTATGGAAAAGAGCGGACTGTGCGTAATGCCTCATGTTTGCTGCAGGGATAAAAATGCTATCGCTATCCGTTCGCAGCTTCTGGGCGCCTATATGAACGGTATAAGGAATCTTCTTGTAGTAACCGGCGACCCTGTTCCCACGCTGATGAGAAAAGACGTTAAAGGCGTTTACAATTTTGACTCGGTGGGTTTTATGCGGATTTTACAGGAAATGAATGAAGAAGAGTTTGCACAGGACCCGTTTGTTTACGGCGGAGCGCTTAATCCGGGAAGAATCAATTTGAAAATCGAGACGGATCGGATGAAAAAGAAAATGCTGGCGGGGGCTTCCTTTTTTATGACGCAGCCTTTGTTTGTACAAGAGGATATACGGAAACTCAGGCAGATAAAAGAGGAGACAGGAGCAAGAATCCTGTGCGGTATTATGCCTCTTGTCAGCAAAAAAAACGCCCGTTTTATTCAAAATGAAATGGCGGGAATTCACGTAACGGAAGAAATTGTTGCACGTTATGACGGGGCGGTTACAAGAGAAGAAGGTGAGGCCGCAGGCGTTGCGCTGGCAAGGGAGATTATGGAAGTGACAGGAGACTTCGCGGACGGATATTATTTCAGTATTCCTTTTAACCGTGTGGAACTGCTGCCGCGGATATTGCAAATCTGAATCCGGACATAAGCACTGCTATATGTAAATTGGAGGTTTGTTATGGCTTTTGTGGAATTTCAAAACGTAAAGAAAATATACCATACCGGCGAGGTAGATATTGAAGCGCTCCATGATGTGAATTTTGAAATTGAAAAAGGAGAGTTTTGTGTGATCGTAGGCGCATCCGGAGCCGGCAAAACGACGATCTTGAACATCCTGGGCGGAATGGATACGTTAACGGAAGGCAGGGTTTATCTGGACGGGCAGGAAATATCCGGGTACGGCAAAAAACAGCTGACTTCTTACAGAAGATATGACGTGGGGTTTGTATTTCAGTTTTATAATCTGGTTCAGAATCTGACGGCCCTTGAAAATGTGGAGCTGGCGGCGCAGATCTGCCGGAATCCGCTGGATGCGGAAACCGTGCTTGACCAGGTTGGTTTATCGGAACGCAAGGCCAATTTTCCGGCACAGCTTTCCGGAGGAGAGCAGCAGCGTGTTGCTATAGCGAGGGCTTTGGCCAAGAATCCCAAGCTGCTTTTATGCGATGAGCCCACAGGAGCGCTGGATTATAATACGGGAAAGGCGGTTTTAAAGCTTCTGCAGGATACATGCAGAAAAAGCGGAATGACGGTTGCAGTTATCACGCATAATCAGGCGTTAACGGCAATGGCTGACCGGATTATCCGTGTGAAAAGCGGTACAATCGTTGAAATTTACCAAAATAACGATATTGTAGATATTGAGCAGATCGAATGGTAGAAGACGCGGGGGATTCAGATGAAATCTATGATGAAGAGAACGACTTTGCGTGAGGTGCGGCAAAGCTTTGGACGCTATGTGGCAATTCTTGCCATTATTGCGCTGGGCGTCGGTTTTTACGCGGGGCTTACCGTTACAAAAAGCGCTATGGTCCGTACCACGGATCAGTATCTGAAAGAACAGGAATTTTTTGATTACCGTCTCCTGTCCACGCTTGGATTTGAAAAGGAAGACGAAGTTTTTTTCCGGGAGCAGACGGATGTGAAAGCGGCGGAAGGCGCCCATTATCTGGACGTGCTTGCGGACGATGAAGCCGTAGTGCGCTTTCATTCAATTACGCAGACGGTGAACCGTTTAAGACTGCAGGAAGGACGTATGCCGAAAGCGGACGGAGAGTGCGTTGTCGATGCGAAATATTATCCTTCTTCCAGAATCGGAACCAAGCTTGTTTTGTCGGAAAATAATGATGCGGATACGCTGGGAAAGTTAACGGCAAAAGAATTTACGATTGTCGGAAGAGTGCAGTCCCCTTCTTATATGAACTTTGAGAGAGGAACGACTTCTCTGGGGAACGGTAAAATTACGGCTTTTATTTATTTGCCGGAGGATAGTTTTGATCTTGATTATTATACCGAAATTTATGTGGAATTTGACCAGGATGCGCAGATTTATTCGGACGCATATCAGGAATTTCTGGATGAAAGGGAAACTGCGTGGGAAGCCTTATGCGAAGAACGGGCGGAGGGGCGTTACCGTTCTCTTGTGGCGGAAGCGCAGAAACAGATTGATGAGATCGAACAGCCGGATACGTTTATTTTAGGACGCGAGACAAACATGGGTTATGCCTGTTTTGAAAATGATTCCAATATTGTGGCGGGAATTGCCCGTGTTTTTCCCGTTTTCTTTTTTCTGGTTGCGGCGCTGGTATGCATTACGACAATGAACCGTATGGTGGAGGAGCAAAGAACCCAGATCGGAGTGCTCAAGGCGCTGGGATACGGTAAAGTTTCCATTATGGGAAAATATATGTTCTATTCCGGCAGCA
>ERZ779637.1351-NODE-1351-length-10401-cov-4.008699_pt1 | contig 10401 bp, 7 predicted proteins | sample MGYA00514196_ERZ779637 | MGnify/ENA primary metagenome ERZ779637 (study PRJEB29562, sample SAMEA4376700) | mouse gut metagenome | isolation source: Cecum | study: EMG produced TPA metagenomics assembly of the A DSS colitis mouse model was used to assess the... | reverse complement strand
CTCAGACTGATAAATCTCAATAAATCCATTTACCGTATCTTTCACATAATTAAAGTCCCGCGTCGGTGTTAAAGAACCCAGTTTGATTTCTGTACTTCCCGAAAGCAGCTGCATGATAATCGTAGGAATCACCACCCTCGCAGACTGTCTTGGACCATAAGTGTTAAACGGCCTGACAATTGTTACCGGTAGTTGAAAGGACCGATAAAAACTCTCTGCCAGCCTGTACGCTCCAATCTTCGTCGCTGAGTAAGGAGACTGTCCCTGAAAGGGATGCTTTTCATCAATTGGAACATATTGCGCCGTACCATACACCTCAGATGTCGATGTAACCAATACCCTTTTCGTATTCAGCTTTCGTGCTGCCTGCAACACATTTAATGTCCCCTTTATATTGGTATCAACATAAGTATCCGGTGAATGGTAACTATACGGGATTGCAATTAATGCAGCCAGATGAAATACTGCATCAACCCCCCGCATTGCTTCTTCCACGCCGTTTGGGTCCCGAATATCCCCCTGAAAAATCTCTACAGATTTCATAACTTCCTCCGGCAGTGTATCCAGACATCCCCATGTATTAAAGGAATTATAATATACAAAGGCTTTTACCTGATATCCCTTTTTTACCAGTTCTTCAACCAGATGGCTTCCTATAAATCCATCCGAACCTGTTACTAATACTTTCATAAACATGTTCTCTTTCTACATTAATAAGATATATATACTTTAATAAATGAAAATAAAACCTGTTATCGCAAGCGCATGCCGCACATAACAGGTCATCCCTTTCCCACATCTGCATCCATGCAACATTTTCGCAATCCTTGCTCTTTGTTTTACTGAATTATATATCGGCAAAATATCATGAAACATTAGTGGAAAAATAAAGAAGGATGAGGCGTCCTGCCCGCCTGATCTAATCTCCCGGCATATACCGCTTTCTCTTCTTCCGGTATCTCCAGCGCATTCATTACCTGCTCCAGAGTCATATCCGTATTTTTAAGCAGATTTCTGACAGATGCCAGAATGGCATTTTCCATTCCTTTTTCCATTCCTCTTTCTATTCCTCTTTCCATTCCTTTCTCCAGCCCCTCTTTCATTCCCTGTTCTAATCCTGATTTCGTAGCCATCTCTACCACATATTTGCTAAAATTACACATTTCCCCTATCGCTCCTTCCAATTGTTGTGTCATCCTGACAGAAAATTCCGATTCCAGTATTTTTTTCTTTTCTTCCGCATTTTTTCTTATGGAGAACAATACTGACAGCAGTCTGAGCAGCCCCACACAGTCCGCCGCCTCTTCATCTCCAAGACAGATCATTATAACGGCAATCAGATCATAATTCTCCTTTTTTTCTTCTATCTTCCCATACAGTTGTTCCTCATGGAAGGTATACCGGTTAATACTGTTTCTTCTATACGCAGGAGGATTGATACAAACCCATATGCTGTAAACTTTCTCGATCTTTTCGTAATGGCTGTTAACAAATACCCTGCCATATTGAGACGAAATCATTCTGCTGCCGTAATATATTCCGCGCTTGGGCAAAGGGTAGCCCGGATAAAAATCCGTCTGCCCTTCCACATCCATATTCAATCTGACCGTTCTTTTCGGCTGCATGGCTTCTTTTTCACCATCCACCCCCGCAGGATGCGGAGCCAATGCGTGGAATCTGATATCGTATGTTACCGTCCCTTCCTCCATGGCAGAATCTTCATTTCGGGAACCTCTTATCAATGGTATTTCATCCCGATGCACTGCTTCCTGCGAAGTATTTTCCATTCCTTCAATATAATTTTCCTCGATTTCGCTCAAAACACATTCCCTGTATTCCTCCACACACTCCTTTAAGATTCGTGCCAGAATTATTTTATTGACAAGTAGTTTTTTGCACGCCGCATCCAACGAAATTTTTCCTTCTTCTACAGTGACAAGATCCTTTGCTAATATAGTTTCTTTTTCCATGCCCTCTCCTTTGTAAAATCACTTTCAGGGTACCTGATTAACACGAGCAGGAAAAAGCAAAAAGACCCCATCTCATCCCATTTACCATCCTGCCAAACAAAAAGTGAATCTCTGGCAGAACTGCCGGAATGACGTAACTGTACGAAAACATTACAGTTATCATATTTTAGAATCAAGATTTGTTTTATTTTGAATAATATTACCACAATATGATATTTATTTCAAGAAAAATTTCATTCTACAGACTGCAGTGTTATTCCGGCCAATATTGTTTCCATTGCTATGATGCCCGCCGTTCCGCCCCCTCCTCTGAACGATTGCGGCCATCGCAATCTTACATAGAACAAAATGCCTCCGGCATTATGTTCGGAAGAACCGAAGGTTCTTCCACTCTTTGGCGGAATTTCCTATAACGATTCGGGTGTCAAAAGGTCTAAGACCTCTGATATAAATTTGTACCTTGAAAACTTAACACGATATATAAAACTGCATCGACATTTGGTATAATTGAGATATCAAATATCGAGGTGATCCTATGTCATTTGCTACAAACAGCACACAACAGTTATCTTTTCATGACAGTACGTTTTCTCTTACAGAGCGTGAACGGAACTTTCTTGAGAGATCATGGGCTAAGGTTTTTTCAGAGAAAATCTTTCCTTACATTCCTGAAGAAGATTTTTCTGTCCTGTACAGTAACAAGGCTTCAAGGCCCAATACACCGGTAAACGTGATCATTGGTGCACTGATCCTGAAAGAATCCCTTGGGGTCACAGATGATGAAATAGTGGAAGGCCTTATGTTTGATATCCGCTATCAGTATGCACTTCATACGACCAGTTTTGAAGAACAGCCGCTGAGCGACAGGACCCTGAGCCGTTTTCGTGCCAGATGTCTGTCTTACGAAACGGAAACAGGCATTGACCTGATCCATGGGTGTGTGACAAAGCTTGCGAAAGAAATATCTGAGTTTATGGACGTCACCCCAAATATGCAGCGTATGGATAGTCTGATGATCGCGGCAAATATAAGAAATCTTTCCCTGCTGGAACTGTTTTATACCTGTGTTGCTAACCTTGCTAAAGTAATGACACAGCGTGAAATGCAGCTGCCGGAGGCACAAGCGCATTACGTTGAAAAGGATGATTACAACCGCTTTATTTATCATAACAAAGAGCAGGATGCTGTTGGGCGAACCCTTATCGTAATGCAAGATGCCGAGATCCTTCTTTCCCTGTGCGAAGGTGCTTTTGATGATACCAGTGAATATCAGCTCCTTATCCGTTTGCTGAAAGAACAGACAACTTTTGATGATGACGGAACGAGACGGCTGCGTGATAAAAATGAGAAAGAAGATGCCTCCAGAGTATTGATGAACCCCGCTGACCCGGAGGCCACTTTCCGCAGAAAAGCTGGCAGAAAACATATCGGTTATGCAGGAAACATTGTTGAAGCTGTTGGAAAGAAAGGAAGTGTTGTGATTGATTACGCATATGAACAGAATATTTACAGCGACAGCCAGTTTCTGAACGACCACCTTTCCAGACAGCCGATCTATGATGAAACAGTGACCCTCATAGCAGATGGTGCATACAGTGGCGAGAACAATATAAAGGCCGCGGCAGAACATCAGATAGCGTTTATACCAACAAACTTTACTGGTAAAAAACCGGCAGATATATTTGCGGAATTCATTTTTGATGAAACCGGCAGGAACCTCATTGAATGCGGTGATCATAAAAAGCCGGTCTATACGCATTATGACGAGCATAATGACAGATGTAATGCACATTTTCCTATAGAAGACTGCAAAAACTGTATTTACAGGGAACAATGCAATCCACGTTTTCGAAAGTCCTATGCCTTGAGAGAGATTTCATGGAAAGCAGTTAACAGGGCAAAACAACTTCGCTATATGCAGACAGGCAACTTTAAGGAGTACGCCCATTTCAGAAACGGAGTTGAGGCGATCCCCTCTCTGCTGCGCAGAAAGTATCACGTTGATAAGATACCTGCACATGGGAAGAAACAGACAAAATTTTATTTTGGCTTCAAAATAGCTGCATTGAACCTGCAAAAACTGTTGGATTACACCAATGGTTTAGATCGATGTGCATCCCAAAAGAAAGTAGCATAAACATACGACAGCCTTTTCTGACCAGTCGCACCAAAAATGTTTCAATGTTCATCATATGACCAATTCGTGTTAAATTTTCAAGGTACAAATAAAAATCAAGTTAATTTATGTGTCTTTTGACACCCGAATCCTATAACAGAACAAAATGCCTCCGGCATTATGTTCGGAAGAACCTTCGGTTCTTCCACATTGTGTCGGAATTTCCTATTACATAAAAAGGATATCATCTCCTTTAAGAGAATGATACCCTTTTCTGACCTTTCGGCATTTTCAAAAAACTTTACTTATACATTGTAACATTGATCGTCGTAGTCTGTCCGTCGCTTGTCGTAACAATAATCGGCACTGCCGTACCCTCCGGGGTAGCCGTATCGATAACAGCTTTAACCGTGGCATCCGTAGATTTGATCGAAATCACTCCGTTCATGGCCCGATAAGCTGACGGATCGATATCTGCGCCATTGATACTGATTCCCGTAACCTGAAGTTCTTTGGTCCCGGTACCAAAGTCAAACGCAAATTCAATCGATCCCTGGCCATACGCATAATCAAGCGCACCGTCGGCGGTTCCTCCTGTTGGATTTCCGTCAGCGTCATAGGCCAGACCCGCGAAATACTGTGCCTCCGTATCAGCCAGCACGCCATGTGCCCTGCCGTCCAGCGCAGCTGCCTCATAGTATGTAGATAACTGTTCAAAATCAAAAACCGTCTTTACAATTACCTTTTCGGCTCCCGCCCCCGCATAAGCGGACCAGTCCGCATTGGCATTGGCAAAGCCGCTCAATCTTAATCCGACGGAATCACCCGCTTCACCGGTTTTCATCGTATACGCATAGCTTCCCGGCGTTCCGGTAAACTCATAGGCTGCTCCATACAAAGCGAAAGAAATCAGGGCTTCCTCATCCGTTCCCGCCGTAGGCTGTCCATTCTGATCGATTGTAGCAACATTGGGATTGACGTTCTCCGTTTTAATAGAGGTTTCATCCACAAATGTCGTCACATCCAGTCCATCATGTGTAATATCAAATGTAAGCCATATATTATTGTCCAGACCGGAATGAACCAGTCCCGACTGTTCCGCACTCAACAAATTTACCGTAGACGGCGCCCCTGTAGTATCATCACTTTCCACATATGCTTTCACCGTAAGCTTAATCGGCACGGAACTCTTATTATTAATGTAAGCGCCTGTTCCCTCACTCGCGACAATATATCCTGCTGTTCCTCCCGGATATTTATCCTCTCCATAATTGGTCGGATCCGTCGCCGATAAGATTCCCTGCGGGTCAACAATGAAATTAAAGCAATTTGCCGTCGGCAGCGTAACGGAATATACCGTCGTATCAACATAATTGAACTCTCCCTCCGTCGTCACATCCGCACTTCCCGGTGCGGTCTGCGCCGCATGGACCGGCATTGCCATTCCCGCAAACAATGTGCCTGCGAGCATAAATGATACCATTTTTTTCTTCATTTCTTTTCCTCCTTAATAACGATGATTCTATCGTTTAATTACCTGAATTTCCACCACCGGCATCTCCGTCCGCTCCGGACGATGATATGGTTTCCGCCCCGCCGCCCTGCTCAGACGTTGTCTGACTGTTTCCGTCAGAAGGCATTCCTTCCTGCGTTCCATCCCCTCCGTCAGGAGAGGAATCCGCAGGTTCCTGACTTCCTTCATCAGGTGGTGTTCCCTCCGATGTCCCATCATTTCCATCAGGCGGGGTTCCTCCCGGTGTCCCATCATTTCCATCGGACGGCGTTCCCTCCGACGTTCCATTATTTCCATCAGGCGGCGTTTCCTCCGGTGTCCCGTCATTTCCGCCAACGGATGATCCCGGCTGCTTTTCATCACTTCCGTCAGGCGGCGGACCATCACCGGTTTCACCGCCTCCGCCTTCCGGCGTTTCCGGCTTATTGCTTCCATCAGGCGGAAGCTCCGTTTCCGTCTGATCCGTTCCGTCAGGTTTGGGCTGTATTCCGGTTCCATCGGCCGGCGGTTTTATTGCCTCCGGCTTTTCGTCTTCTTTTGACGGGTCCTTTTCCTCTTCTTCCGATGGCTGCAGTTTCTCTTTATCTACCGTAATCCAACAGTCCACCTCTTCACTGTTCAGACAATGTATGGCATCTCCTATTGCTTTCAGGAACAACCGGTATTCCCCGTTTTCCAGCCCGTCACTCCACTCCCAGCTGACAATGCCTTCATTGACATCAATTCTTCCGCTCTTAACGACTTCTTCTTCATATAAAAATCTATACTCATAAGCCTGTATGCCTTCTTCCGCCGTCCATGACCAGACCGGCTCTTCCGAATTCATCACATCCATATCCGGCAATATGGCTCTTGTTATCCCATTTGCATAAATTGTCACATCATGACTGACTTTCTCTAAAACAACCTTTCCTGTCGCCGCATCATATACGGCCTCCGTTTCCGCATCGCCCATCCATACCTGAATTTCCGCCGGCAGAAAATATCCTTCATCGGGAACCAGATACAACTCGGCCCTTTCCCCGGATGTCAGATTTTTACCGCTATCCTCTATTCGGATATGTTCTCCTTCTACCGAAGCCATATATCCCATACTGGCCGATGACATATGATAAAGGGAATTCACCGCCAGTTCGCCGCTTTTCCACTCCGGCGACTGACTCAGCATTCCGCCGAAACTGATATAAAATGTGTCTCCCGCTTCTCCTGCAGGCTCCAGGACAATACTTTCTTTACATGACGATTCCGGATCAGTCAGAATATGTTTCGCTTCTGTCTGCTCCCCCTCAAACAAGACATACATATAAATGCTTCTGTCCTCAGGCTCATCGCTCCATTCCTCCGGACAAAACGCGACGGAGGCTTCCGCATCCAATACGGAAAGCGACATTTCAATGGAAAAAGTGACCGCTTCCTTTCCCGCATTCTGCACCCTGTACTGATTGGAGTAAATCTGTCCGCGTCCCTTTTCATTTTCAGGATCGAGGTAAAAATTCAGATTCTGCGGCAGCTCCACAATCGTGACCTGTTGTGCCGCTTTTTCCGCTGCCTTTATGGTCTGACCTGCACTCAGGAAACAGAAAACAGCGATTATCATCATACATCGTGTTCTGATCTTTCTCATACACACACTCCTGACCTGCTTCAGCAAACAGCAAATTCACAGTAAAAATCCTTTTTATTCCTTTTCGTCTTCCCTGATCAGCGCATATGGCGATGCTTTCTCCCCATCTGACTGATACAGTAACTGTTCATCGTAATCGCTCTGCCTTTGTATTGTATATACCGCACGAATGATCAGATCTTCCTTATCAGCCCCCGTATACTCTGACCAGTCCGCATTTTTATTCACCCTGCCGTCCAATATAAAGGATGCACTGTCATAATTATCCTCATCGTCCACCAATAGATAAGAATTCGTTTCCTCATCCAGCACATATTCGGATGCATCCAGCAGAAAGGAAAACGTCGTCAGTTCTCCGTTCCCATTGGCTAATATGGGAATTTCCCTGTCAGACGGTTCGAATTCACTCATTTCTCTGATCTTTCCGGCTCCGGGAACCGCGGTCAGATACATCTGCGGCCACACCCCGTCATCCACATAAGTATCCTCTGCCAAAAGCGCAATATGAGACGGCGTCCCGTCGGTATCCTGTTCTATTGAAATCCCGACATTGACCATAATCGGAAAGGAGCTTCTGTTGATAAACAATGCCCCGCCATTTTCTTTCATATGAATCATACCCGCCCAGGAACTGTCATATGCTCCTGTCCTTGAAATAGAAAACAGGCCTTCCGGGTCTATTACAATCCCCAGTTCATCCCCGGTAGGAAACGTTACCTGATAAATATCCGGATTGTCCTCTTCCTCTTCTCCGGCCAGTAATCCTATGCCTGACAGGGTTCCACCCGCCAGCGCCCGAAGAGGATATAGCACAATACAGAAAGTCATAATCCCTGCAATAGCTGTTCTCATCTTCATATTCCGCAAACACTCCGCTTTCTGATAAAGAAAAGGCAGAACCAGCAAAACAGCTCTGCCTTTTATAAAAATACAACACAACGATTATTCTACCGCATACATCGTAACTGTTATGTTGGTTGCCAGCGTATCACTCGTGGTAATGATTACCGGAACCGGTGTGCCTTCCGGTGTCGCGGAATCCATAGCTGCCGCTACATTCGTTTCTGTCGACTTCAGAGAAATAACGCCGTTATTTACCTTATAATCCGTTGCAGCGATATCTGCACCACCCACGTTAACAGTCGTAACCGTAACTTCCTTGGTACCTGTACCGAAGCTGAAAGGAATTTCAAGCGCTCCCTGGCCAACAACATAATCCATTGCGCCGGGCGCCGGATTACCTGTCAAAGCGCCATCTGCGTCATATTCCGGTCCTGCGAAATAAGCAGGGTCCGTATCCGCCAATACGCCATGCGCTCTGCCGTCTAAAGCCGACAGTTCATAATCTGAGGACAGCTTGTCAAAGCTGAACACTGTGCTTACAACAATCTTCTCCCCCGAAGCTCCCGTATAAGCAGACCAGTCCGCATTGGTGTTTACGAAGCCGCTCAGTCTCAGACCAACGGAATCACCTGTTTCACCGGCCTTCATGTTGTAAAGATAACCGCCTGCTCCGTCAGATGCAAATTCATAAGCCGCCTTATTTAATGCAAAAGAAAGCTGTGTTGCCTTCTGATTCTGAGCTGCATCGGGCTTACCATTCTGGGTAATCGCAATAACATAGGGATTAACCGTCTCCGTCTTAATTGACGTTGCATCGGCAAAGGTTGTAACATCCAGACTGTCATTGGTAACATCAAAAGCAAGCAGCATGTTATTATCGATACCGGAATTAATAAAGCCTGCACCATATTCTTCCAGACTCATCAGCTTAACGCTCGAAGGCGTACCTGTGGTAGTGTCATCGCTTACAATATAAGCGTCAACTAAAAGCTTAATCGGCACGGAGCTCAGGTTATTAATATAAGCGCCCGTTCCCTCTGTTGCAACGATGTAACCCGCCGTTCCTGCCGGATATTTCTCCTCCGGATAATTGGTTGAATCCGTAGCTGACAGAATACCCTGCGGATCTACAACAAAGTTGAAGCATCCTGCTGTCGGCAGCGTAACGGAATATACGGTCGTATCGACATAATTTACGTCTCCTTCCGTCGTAATGTCCGCACTTCCGGGAGCTGTCACAGGCGTTGCCGCACAGACAGTCAGGGGCATGCTCGCAAACAATGCGCCAGCCAGTAATAATGATACCATCTTTTTCTTCATTACTTCTTCCTCCTTAAAATTAGTTTAAGATATGAATCTCAACTGTCACCGAGACAGTTGTTAATTCCGCCTTCTTATCGTCCACCAGATGATATGTCATAATTACATTGTAATCTCCGGCTTCCAGTTCCTTGTCCAGCGTCATCGTATTCATGGACTCTCCCACGGGAATATACGGTGACGAATAGATTACCTCATTCGTATCGGGTAACAGCAGATCAAAATACACTGTCCTGCTGTTATTCTCGGTATTTTTTACATAAAAGTCTTCCGCCGATGCCTTGCCGTCTTCAAATGTCCATTCATTCGTCATCGTTACCGTATAGGAAGCATCCGTATTCGGCTCGCTCACGGACTGTATAATTTCCTGGACGTTTTCTTCCGTAACGATAGTGGCCTTCCCCTGCACCTCCGGTTTCTGTTCTTTTCTGATAAAGAGCACATATACCAGTATCGCGGCGAGCACCAGTACAATGACAATGGCTACAATCGCTACGATCAGGGAAGCCGAGGGCTTTTTACCGTTTTCCTTATTATTTGTCTGTGACATCTGTTATTTCCTCCTGTTGTTCATTACTTTTCTTTATGACCCGAAGTTTTCGAAACGGTTATCCGCATCTTACTTCCTGTATCATGACCGGTTTCCCGGTTTTCCGGTATACATATACCACGCTGCTGTGATCCCCATAATAAGCGTCGCTCAATACGACTGCGCGGTCCATATCTGCGGTATCATCATAAATTCCCCATCCCGCCTGTCTGTACGCATCCACGATTTTCGTATATTCTTCCCACAATCGCGGCCTCATGGATTTGATTGTATTCGGTATCAGCGGATGCGGTCTCCATAACAGCGTGACCTCGTCCTTCTTTTTTTCGAACGAGCGGAAAACGGATTTCATTTTCTCCAGCATCTGTTCGTCATGGCGCAGCAACGCATTGATGCTGGTATTATAGAAAACAATTTTCCTCCATGTTCCATCCGGTTTTTCTATAAGCTTCAGCCATTCATCCG
>ERZ779637.1350-NODE-1350-length-10405-cov-4.324155_pt1 | contig 10405 bp, 8 predicted proteins | sample MGYA00514196_ERZ779637 | MGnify/ENA primary metagenome ERZ779637 (study PRJEB29562, sample SAMEA4376700) | mouse gut metagenome | isolation source: Cecum | study: EMG produced TPA metagenomics assembly of the A DSS colitis mouse model was used to assess the... | reverse complement strand
ATGGAAGCGACGATGAAAGAATATGAGTATATCGCAGAGAGGCTGCTTTCTTATGAAAATGTGCGGATTTTCTATTTCCCGAATCAGGAATGGATCGTGACGGATCTGAATAATTATGCGGATTACAGCCATTATCACAAGGACATTAACCACTATATGACCCAATGTTTTGCGGATGGAAGCTGTGAGATCACATCGGCGGCAAAAATGAAGCAGGCGCTCGATGAAATGCGCCTGCTCATAGAACGGTTTGATTTTGAAGAACTGTTTTCCGTCGAATATTGATGAAAGACCGCTACTTGTCCGTATTTTCCGATTCCGGAGGCAGGATGCAGTCTACGAAACGTTTGGCAAGCAGTTTATGTCCGGCATCATTGAAGTGAATGTAATCCGTCATATACTCCAGATAGTTATCTTCATTTACGGAACCGTAGAAATTATCGATCCAGGAAACGCCGCAGTCGCTCGCAACATCCAGTTCCTTCTGGAGGTAATGGCTGAGCGTGCCGTTGCCCAGATTGGTCCGGTCGCCGTTCTCAAAGTTGCCGTCCTCATTGATGTTATGACAGAAGGTATGTGACATAACCACGATCCGGATGAACGGATAGGTCTCCTGAATCTGTGTGATGGCGGAACGCAGGGCGCCGGTGTAGGCGACGATGGAATACGGGTCGTTGGGGTCGTCACAGGGCCTTTTCTTGATATAGTCTATGGCATCATACATGATGCAGATGATGTCCACGCTGTTCATGTCGAGCTCCTGCAGCATCTCCACCGTCGGAACGAAGGCGGGATCATAGCTGCAATATGCGGCGGCAAGAATCCGGTCGAAATCCCTTGTGCAGATTCCTTCGGCCAGATAAGACAGACTGAAGGCATCCATCCAGTAACCATCATTGTAGATCATCTGGGAAGCGCTTACTGTTGTGTCCGTAAAGGAACCATTATAGACCACTGCGCCGGACTGGGCTGCGATCTGGTTTGCAAGTCCCGCTTCCGAATCTCTGTTCAGGGAAAAGGGATCGTTTCCGAGACAGAGAATTGTGGTAACGCCATCGTCCTCATGGCCTTCCAGTTTTTCCGGTGCGAGAGGAATGATGCTGTCTAACACCTCGATATCGAATTCGGTCGTCTGAAAGTTCGGATCGTAGTCGGACGGAACACCTTTATTCCATTTGTAAAGCTTGTATGCGATGACGATAAAGAGGACTGCAATTATGGATAAAAGGATCATGTGCAGGTTTATTTTAAACTGCGGTTTTTTTGTTTTTTTGGCGCTGTCGCCCTTCGGTGTTTTTTCTTTCTGCGCCGGAGCGGCCGTGCCGGATGCTTCTTCCGGTTTCGTATCGGTTGCTTCCTGAGGTTCCGCGTTGGGAACGGGTGTGTTTTTTTCGGTATCCTGATTCATTTTTCGTAACCATGCCTTTCTTTTTGCCGCGGCGTCTGCTTTTGATGGGACCCCGCGCCTGCGGGACAGATCCACGACTGGAAATTACAGCTGAAGTATTAGCTGTCTGCTATATTTTACTATGAACAGGGATAAAAATCTATGCGTTCACAAAATTTTAAGAAATTCATAAAAAAATTCCGCAAAGAGGCGACGGGGCCGAAGCGGCATCCTGTTCCCGCAGCGGTCCTTGAAAAGCGCCGGCACTTAATGAAAAAGGCGCTTTGCGGCTTTTGAATTTAGTACCGCTGCTGCTTTTCACGGAGTGAAAGCGTGCCTCCGCGGGAACAGGATGCCGTTTCGGCTCCGTCAGGAGACAGGCTTCGGCCCCGTCTCATTTTAGCATAGCAAAAAAGCACCGCCGCCGGCAGTGCCCTTTGCATGTGCTATCATTGTTAAATAGCGGTAACCGCGTTGCTCATTATTGATTCACCCGATATGGTATAGGTGATGATTGCAGCCGGAGGGGCCGGGACCGGAGGCGATTGCTTGAGCTGTTCTTTGTACCGCTTGCTGTATTTATACATACGGTAAGTAGTGCTTAAATGCTGCAGCTCCACGTCATCCTCCAGACGGTTCAGGAAAAGCTCCCTTGAGTCTCTGTCCATGGAAACATAATCCATATAAGAGATTTTCAGCTCCTTGATGCTGCCATTACAGTTTGGGCATAAAGGCTTGTGCCCATTGAGCATATGGACGTGATGGCAACGCTTACAATAGTGCATGTACATCATGAAAAATTCCCCTTTTCTCAGTTGATAATGTTGAAATTGTAATGTTGCACTTATATTGTGTCAGTTTCAGGGGGGAAAGTCAAGCGGATTGGGGCAGAAAATGACGGAATATCGGTGTTAAATATCGCGCGGAAGGATTGCGGAGCATATTTTTATTTGATATGATATCTTTAAAATTGCGGATATTTTCTGAGGAGGTCAAAGTGAAAACGACAGGAGAACGGAATCCGGAAATCAATCTTTTAAAATTTATTGCGCTTGTATTCATTCTGTTGATTCATAAAAAGCTGCCGGGAATTTCCGGAATTCTGGTACGGGGCGTTGCGGCAGCGTCGGTTCCGGTGTTTTTTATGATCTCAGGATATTACAGTTACGATGTTCCGTCAGAGAAAATTGGAAAGAGGGCCAGGAGAATTCTGGCGTTGATGCTCATAGCCAATCTGCTGTATCTGATCTGGGATATCTGTGTGGAACTGCTGTCGGGAAATCCTTTGCGGCCGTGGATTGTGCAGAACTGCAGCCCGAAACGTTTTCTTATTTTCCTGTTGACGAATGAATCGCCCTTCCGGGGCCATCTGTGGTTTCTGGGGGCGCTGCTTTATGCCTATCTGTTTTTGTTTCCGGTAAGAAAGCTGATGGAATGTAAGACCGGAAAGACAGGAGCGTTTTTGCGGAAAAATCATGTGCACCTTTTTTTCTGGCTGTCGGTTTTTCTGTTTGCGCTGAATCTGGCAGGAGGAGAATTGCTGACGATATATGGGAAAAATATACAGATACCATATATCAGAAACTGGCTGTTTACCGGAATCCCGTCCTTTGCGGCCGCCTACTGCATTCATGCCCGTGAAGAGCAGCTTTTGCAATATACAGGAAAAAGGGGGATGTGCCTCATATTGGCCGTAGCGTTTGTGCTGAATCTGGCAGAGGTATTCTATGCGCCGGCCTGTGAATTTTATGTGACGACCTTAGGGACCGCGTCTGCAGCCTTTATGCTTACGATTGTCTGCCGGGGAGAGTGTCGGAGCAGGATTTTATGCTTCCTTGGAAAAGCGGCGGACAAATACGGATTATGGGTTTACATTCTTCAGATTATAGTGATAAAGAATCTGGAGTGGTTTTGTAAGGAATACGGAATTGAAGAAAACCCTGCGGTACAGTATTTCAGTCCGGTTTTTGTCTTTTTCGTGACTTTTCTTCTGGCTCTTATTCCGGTGCGGATACAATATTTTGTAAAGGCGGGAAAGCGGAATCCTTGCTGAAAATCAGATGTTGTGATATAATAAATCCAAATTGTTAAAAAACGAAAGGTTTACATAAACATATGAAGAAAAATCAGAAGAGAAAGGCATCCGCTCATGCGGCCGAAAGGAACAACAGAAGCGTCAGCGATGATACACTGGAATTTCTGAGTCTGGATGATGAGACCATTGAGGCATATAATCAGAAAATGCGCACTGTGTCTTCGAAGAAGAGCGGGCCGCTCCGGGAGAAGAGCGCCGGACGGAAAAAGCCGGAATTCTATGAGGCGGATGAGGGTGACGAGACAGAAGAGCTTTATGATTTCAGGGCGGATGGCGGTGAGCCGGACGACGATGAGTATTATGCGTCGGGCGATGCTGACGACGATGGGTATTATGAGTCGGAGGAAGCCGAAGACGATGGGTATTATGAGTCGGAGGAAGCCGAAGACGATGCGTATTATGAGGCGGACGACGCCGAAGATGATGGGTATTATGAGGCGGACGACGCCGAAGATGACCGGTATTATGAAGCGGATGAAGTGGAAGACGACGGATACTATGAGGCGTATGAAGATGACGATGCGTATTATTAATCGTATGAAGACGATGACGCGTATTATGGGATGGAAGAGGATGATGAGTATTACGGCATAGAAGATGACGAATATTATGAGACAGACGATGACGATGATGACGACGATGAAAATTTCTTTACCCGGCTGGGAGACGCCATCGCCAATATGAGCGCGGCGGATCACATGGTAGCGATGTTTGGTATTTTTATTTTGATCGCGGCAGTCGCCACCGGCGTGATTTTTTTCAGCGCAAGGACAGTGTCCGAACAGGTGGAAGCCTTTGCGGAAATCGGGTCGGAGATCGAAAATATCAGGATGATCGGCGAGAGCGGGTTGACGGCCGTCGCGGAAGCGGAGGCATCCAGAGCGCTGCAGGGCGGCGAATCCGAAGCGGAAGACACAGAAGAAGCGCAGGAAGAGGAAAATACACAGGCGCAGACGATAGAGGTGGGCATTAATCTGGCGTCTATTCAGTCAGATCTCAAAATTAAATTCGTCAATAAGGAGACCAATAAGCTGATCGGCGGCGTGCCCTTCGAGGTTCAGATTACCGGTAATACGACGCTCAGCCTCAGGGACGAGGATGAAGACGGTATTATTTATCAGACAGGCATCGGGGCGGGGACTTATACGGTGCAGGTAATGCCTCTGGAGGGAGAAGAATTTGACAAATACCGTTTTCCGGCACAGGGAGAGACGGTAAAAGTCACGGATACAATCAATTATAAAAAAGTTGAAGTGGCGGATGAGATCAAGACGGAAGCCGAGGTAAATGTGGCGGCGGAGGATACCGCCCAGCAGAATACCGTAGAGTCTGCATTGACGGATACCGTCGAATGGGTGGAATCGACGAAGACGGAGAAAAATGCCGACGGCAATTATGAAGAGATTAAAAGGGCGGATATTCCGGACCCGATGACGCTCGCAATGGCGGACGGATTTATGAAGCTTGTAAATGACAGGGCACTGCAGCCGGCTGCGGTGCCTGCGAGTATGGATATGGCGACCGGTTCGGCGGTCAGGACCGTAACAGATGAAACGATCGGAAGTGACACGACGACGAGCGACGGGACAACGGGAAGCGACACGACGACAAGCAGTGGAACGACGGGAAGCGACACGACGACAAGCAGTGGAACGACGGGAAGCGACACGACAACCAGTACGGGTTCTACCGGTACCGGAACGCCGGGAACCGGTACTACAAGCAGCTCGACGACAACCAATACGCCGCCTCCGGCCGCTATGACGGATGCGGATAAGCTGAATGCACTGGCGCCGCAGCTGAATACCAAAACTCTTTCGCTGACGAAGGGAGAAAGCGCCACGCTTTCCGTTCAGGTAAAGGGAAACGAGGCCTATATCGTAGAATGGAGCAGTAACTCATCGGCCGTCAGCGTGACGAATGGTACGGTTAAGGGACTGGCCGCCGGAACTGCGGCGGTAACGGCTACGGTCAGGGTGGGAACCGCTTCTGTTCCCCTGAACTGTACGGTGACCGTAAAGGAGGCCGCCGTAAAATATACGGAGGTGAAAATAGAAGGAGATTCCAAAATACGGGCCGGAGGCACCGGCTCCGTCAAAGGAAAGACGACGCCGGAGGGCGGCGTTATTACCTGGTCGAGCGATAATACCAATGTTCTTACGATAGACAAAGATGGGAAAATAACAGGCGTGATGGAAGGGACGGCAACCGTTACCGGTGTCTGCGGGGATGCGAAGGGCACATGGAAGGTTACCGTTACCAAGAACTATGCGGGAGATACGACAACCAAATTAAAGGACAAAAACGGCAATCAGATCTACAGGAAGAACGGTGACGGGCAGTATGTGGAAGCCGTTTATGCAGATTATTATAATGACCACAGGCTGTATCTGAGAAAGGTCAATGCGGACTGCTTTTACACCGGATGGCAGACGATTGACGGTTATACCTATTTTTTTGATAAAAATGGAAATTATGTAACTGGAGAACAGATTATTCAGGGCGCCAGATATTCCTTTGACAGTCAGGGAAGAATCTCTTCCGGTTCCGGTTCGCTCGGCATCGACGTATCCAAATGGAACGGGTCCATCGACTGGAATGCGGTTAAAAACTCAGGCGTTTCCTATGTGATTATCCGATGCGGCTATCGCGGTTCCTCTACGGGAGCCCTGATAGAAGATCCGAAATTCACGGCCAATATCAAAGGGGCCAAAGCGGCGGGACTGAAAGTGGGCGTATATTTCTTCAGTCAGGCGGTCAATGAGGTGGAAGCCGTTGAGGAGGCTTCGATGGCCCTGAATCTGGTGAGCGGCTACGGACTTGAATATCCGATTTTTCTGGATGTGGAAGCGAGCGGCGGGCGCGGGGACGCGATTGATGCGGCAACCCGGACCGCAGTGTGCAGAGCGTTCTGCGCGACCATACAGAATTCCGGATATAAGGCCGGAATTTATGCCAATAAAACATGGCTGTCTTCCAAAATCAATACGGGAAGCCTGACCGATTTTAAGATCTGGCTGGCCCAGTACGCGAGCGCTCCGTCCTATACATCGACCAGATATGATATGTGGCAGTATACCTCAAAGGGAAGCGTGAAAGGTATCAGTGGCAGCGTGGATATGAACATCAGTTACCTGAATTATTAAATTTTCTTGCAAATCGCGGGCATTTCTATCATAATAGAGATAGTGTGGTACATCTTACAGGGAAGTTTGCTTTCAGACAGGTTTACTTGCCTTGGGATTTTGAGAAAGGAGCATGGTTATTAAAATGAGAACTTATCTTGTAACGGGAGGAGCCGGATTTATCGGTTCCAACTATATTCATTACATGTTCGGGAAGTATGATAAAGAAATCAGAATTATCAATGTGGATGCCCTGACTTATGCCGGTAATCTGGAAAACCTGAAAGAGGTGGAGGAGCGGGAAAACTATACCTTCATTAAGGCCAATATTTGTGATAAGGAGGCTATCAGCCGGATTTTTGCGGAAAATGAGATTGACAGGGTCGTGCACTTTGCGGCGGAAAGCCACGTGGACAGAAGCATTATGAGCCCGGAGATATTTGTTCAGACGAATGTGCTTGGTACGGCGGTCATGCTGAGCTGCGCCAAAGCGGCATGGGAACTGCCGGATGGGACCTATAAGGAGGATAAGAAATTTCTGCATGTGTCCACCGATGAAGTTTATGGCTCGCTGGAGGAGGATGGCGGTTATTTTTATGAAACGACGCCTTATGCGCCGCACAGTCCCTATTCGGCAAGCAAGGCGAGTTCGGACATGCTTGTCAGAGCTTATATGGATACCTACCATTTTCCGGCTAATATCACGAATTGTTCCAATAATTATGGCCCCTATCAGTTCCCGGAGAAGCTGATACCGTTGATTATCAACAATGCCCTGCAGGGGAAGAAGCTTCCGGTATATGGGGACGGTAAGAATGTTCGTGACTGGCTGTATGTGGAAGATCATGCGAAAGCGATCGATATGGTGCAGGAGAAGGGAAGACTGTTTGAAACTTACAATGTAGGCGGTCATAACGAAAAGCAGAATATCGAGATTATTCATATTATTCTTGAAACCTTACAGGAGATGCTTTCGGAGGATGATCCGCGTAAGGCGCTTGTCAGCGAAGATCTGATCACCTATGTTGAGGATCGTAAGGGTCATGACAGGAGATATGCCATTGCGCCGGACAAGATCAGGGAAGAGATCGGCTGGGAGCCGGAGACAATGTTTAAAGACGGAATCAGAAAGACGATTCAGTGGTTCTTCGAGCATGAGGAATGGATGAAGAACGTGACAAACGGAGAGTATCAGAAATATTATAACGAAATGTATCAGGTATAAAAGGGGAAAAATATGAAGGGAATTATTCTTGCGGGCGGTTCAGGGACCCGGTTATATCCGTTGACGAAAGCGATCTCCAAGCAGATCATGCCGGTATATGATAAACCGATGATCTATTACCCGTTGTCCATTCTGATGCTGGCGGGAATCAGGGAGATCCTGATTATCTCCACGCCGAGGGACCTGCCTGTTTTTAAAGAGCTGTTCGGGGATGGAAGCCAGCTGGGACTCAGGATGGAGTATGCGGTGCAGGAGACGCCGAGAGGACTCGCGGATGCCTTTATCATCGGGGCCGAATTTATCGGGAGCGACCGCGTGGCGCTTGTGCTCGGCGACAATATTTTCTATGGACAGAGCTTTTCCAGAGTGTTGAAGGAAGTGGCGTCCAGAGAGACGGGAGCCACGATTTTCGGCTATTATGTCAGAAATCCGAGGGAATACGGCGTTGTGGAATTCGATGAGAACGGTGTGGCCGTCTCGATTGAAGAGAAGCCTGCGCATCCGAGGAGCAATTATGCGGTACCGGGGTTGTATTTTTATGACAACGATGTCGTTAAAATCGCTTCGGAGGTAAAGCCTTCCGCGCGGGGAGAAATCGAGATCACCAGCATCAATAACGAATATCTGCGCAGAAAAGCGCTGCGGGTTGAGACGCTCGGACGCGGTTTTGCGTGGCTTGATACGGGTAATCATGATTCTTTGCTGGATGCGGCGGATTTTGTAGCGGCTTTTCAGAAAAGGCAGGGACTGTATATCTCCTGCATCGAAGAGATTGCATACCGAAGAGGGTTCATCAATAAGGACCAGCTGTTAGAGCTTGCGGAGCCGCTTCTGAAAACAAACTATGGACAATATCTGGTAGAGGTTGCAAATGGACTCTAGGAAATTACGAAGAACGCTGTTTCTGGTTGTCATGGTTTTTCTGATGATCATCGTGATCATTGCGATGGTCAACTGGGAGCTGATTGAGGAAAAGCTCGGAATCAAAAGGCCGGAGCAGACGCCGGTAATCGAGGCGGAAGAAACGGAGACCGGAGATAAACAGATCGGCAATGATCTGCATGCTTTTATGCAGGACGAAACCTTTTTTGATTCGGATACACATTACAAGAGTATCGAGACTTATTCCGGCAGAGTGGTGTCACTCGTGATGAGCTCGGTAGCCAAAGACCTGCGTATCATGGTGGTTGGCAGCAACGGGAAGCTGGTGAGCGGCGTTCCCTTCACCGTTACGATTCAGGGGCTTGGAGAGTATACGGATACGGACCGGGACGGCATCATCTATATCGATAAACTGCGTGCCGGGGAATACAGCGTTTCGCTGAATGAAGAAGAGGGCTTCCGGGTTCCCAATACGGTGACAACGATCAAGGTGAAGCAGGAGATTGAATATCGTGTGCTGGAAGATATCGAATATCTGATGCTGACGGAGAAGGATGTCGATGCTTCGAAGGAGGATACGGAGGTAAAAGAGGCGCTGCAGGATGCGGACGGAACGGAGAATACATCCTTTGACGCAACCGGCAATTATGTGAAAAAGGGCATCGATGTTTCCAAGTGGAATAAGGAAATCGACTGGGAGAAAGTGAAGGCCGAAGGTGTGGAATTTGCCATTATCCGGTGCGGTTACCGCGGTTCATCGAGTGGTTCCCTGATTTTGGACCCGACCTATGAGGCGAATATAAAGGGAGCGATTGAAGCGGATATTCCGGTCGGCGTTTATTTCTTTACGCAGGCGGTCAACGAGGTGGAAGCGGTGGAAGAGGCCAGTATGGTCATTAATCTGATCCGCCCCTATGATGTGGATTATCCGGTATTTCTGGACAGCGAAAGCGCGGGCGGAAACGGAAGGGCCGATCAGCTGACGGCGGAAGAGCGGACCGATATTCACAAGGCGTTTCTGGAGACGATTTCCAATGCGGGGTATGCGACAGGCATATACGGTTCAACTAACTGGCTGAACGCAAAGGTCGATATGAACCAACTGTCAGGTTATCATACCTGGCTTGCGGAATATGCGGAGATCCCTTCCTATGAAGGGTATTACCATATGTGGCAGTATACCTCCAAAGGAGAGATCGACGGTATTTCAACGAATGTGGATCTGAATCTGTGCTATATGAATATCGACACGTCGATCGATCATTCCATGAATGCCGGCGGATATACGGGCGTTGTAAACGGGGATACGGGGAATGTACCGACAACGGATACGGCAGAATAAAGAAAGGCAAGGATTTTGAAATGGGAAAAATAACAGTGGAAACATGTGAAATAGAAGGACTGAAAGTAATCACACCGGAAGTCCGTGAGGATGAAAGAGGATATTTCATGGAAACCTATCAGTATGAGGATTTCAAAGCGGCCGGAATTGATCAGGTTTTCGTACAGGACAATCAGTCCGCTTCGGTAAAGGGCGTACTGCGCGGGCTTCATTTTCAGATTCAGTATCCTCAGGATAAGCTGGTCAGAGTGCTGCGAGGGGAAGTATATGACGTAGCGGTGGATCTGCGGCCCGGTTCCAGGACCTATGGAAAGTATTTTGGTGTGCGGCTTTCTGCGGAGAACAAGAA
>ERZ779637.1347-NODE-1347-length-10426-cov-23.084563_pt1 | contig 10426 bp, 9 predicted proteins | sample MGYA00514196_ERZ779637 | MGnify/ENA primary metagenome ERZ779637 (study PRJEB29562, sample SAMEA4376700) | mouse gut metagenome | isolation source: Cecum | study: EMG produced TPA metagenomics assembly of the A DSS colitis mouse model was used to assess the... | reverse complement strand
TAACAGAATTTCAATGAACAAGCGAGCTGTTTTTAGGGGGTGTCTGAACTGTTACCAATAAACTGCTCCAAATCCGCCCTATACGCCCGCACCGTTTTACTGTCAAGCTCCTTTTGAAATTCGCAATAGCGCAAATATTTATTTATTTCCTCTTTTAAAAGCATTGCGGCAGCCTCCTCGTATTTTGTATATAAGATATATAGTAATATCCAGCACGTATATCCGCAATCATACATTTTAGCTGCGCCATATTTTTTCACAAATTATTGTCCTTCCATTTACTTATCCAATAAATAAAGGGACAATACTCGCTCCTGGACCGATCCGCAAATGCTCTTCCCAGACTGATATTCAATTGTTTTCGTTCACATATGCCTGACACCTTAATACATCTTTTGCATAATAGTACACTTCCCTACCTATATTTCACCCCTTCCCCTTAATGCTGATATGACTTTACAAGCATAGAAGCAAGCCCGTTATTTTGTGTAAGCGCTTCACGAATAATAATCCTGTAATAAGCGTGTTCCAGACCTCTGGCTATATAAGCAGGCGAATTTTGCAGTTTTTTTATGAAATCCTGTGGAAATATAACAGGAAACATGGTACAATTATTAACCGTCAGGTCAAGTTGAATGTTTCACATCCAACTGCCGATTAACGCAATAACATAGGCAAGTTTGAAAGCTGCTTACCTATGCGTACACATGAAAGAAGGAGTGAGAGGATTATGAAAAAAACAAAACTATTATCGCTGGCAGTGACCATCGGGTTAATGCTTACGGCTTGCGGAGAGCCTGCAAATGTGACGGGCTCCACACCCGGCAGTACCGAGGAGGACACCACACCCAGCAGCGCCGCGGAAAGCACCACCCAGGAGGAGTCTCAGGAGCCGGAAAATCTTCCGGCTTCGCAGGAATATGTTTCCTCCGATAACACTTACAAGGTAACTCTGCTTGAGGGACTTACGCAGACAGACATGCCGCTGCAGGCGGGTTCCACCATGATGGCGTTGGAGGGCGGCTCTGATCGGACAGGATTCTCCGGCATTTCTCTGGGAAGCTCCAAGACAAGTGTTCCGGGCAATCCCGGAGATCTGGAAAGCCTGTCGGATTACGCGGATTATATAACAGATATGATCCTGGATGGCACCGGCATGACGGTGAGTTGGGAGGATACGGACGCTCCCGCCGCCGAAGGCGCAGAGCAGTGTCTGGCCAGGGAAGGCGTGGCCAGGAGCGGAGTAAGCAGGGGACTGGCTTATGGATACTATGTAGAGTCTGCGGACAGCTATTATTCAGTGGTTATGATAGGAAATGACGACGACGTGGAGGAAGCCAAGCAAATCCTTGCCCTGGAAGTCCTGGAGGGAATGGCAGGCCAGGGAGGAACCAAAGACTTTATCAATGGTATGACTGCGGTTCTGGATTCCGTGAACGGAGCCAGTGTTCGGGAAACTGTTAAGATGCTGGCGGATATGGGCGCGGATGAGAGCCAGCTTGAGGTTCTGGCATCCCAGGCCCAGCAGAGTCTGTCAAGCAGCTGGGGCGTGGAGAGTGCCGCTGACCTGACAGAAATGGCGGATTGGCTGATGAATGAAGGCCATAACCAAGACGCTTTGGAGTTTCTGGGGGAATACGGCGGCACCGACGAGACGGACCGCGATGCCTTTGACACTAAACTGAAGGAACAGAACCTGGATGACGGAACATACATCAGCCTGATGGCGGCTTACGATGCATATGCCGCTTATGGAGAGGGAGCTATCGCTGCCTGGGATTTAAGCCGGGTAGGAACCATTATGGGCTTTGGCTATGCCGCCGGATATTGCTCCTACGAGGAAGCCATGGATAAAATACTGGAGGCAGCAGAAAAATCACAGGAACTTTATAACTCCTGGGAAGATTTTAACAAGAGTTATCTCTATGGCTATTCCTATTGGGCGGAGGAGTCCCTGGACGATGCAGCAAGCAGCGCCGCAGAACGTGCGGAGATGGTAAACAGCATGGAATCTCAGGCCAACGGACCTTTTACCATAGACTGGAATATGGAACTTAAGAAAGAGTGGTAACAGAGTCTGAATTGTTGTCTATCCCTATGAAAATTTGGGGCTGTCGATATGACAGCCCCATTATATTTATCCTTCGTTATCAGTTAATACTTAATCCGGCGCTTGCGTATCCTGCAACTGTGTTGAGCAAAGACAGCCCACTTGCTGTTGCTGAAAATACCAGCATCAGCCGTGTCTGAGTCGTTACCGGAATATTGAGTCCTGTCAGTGCGCCGTTTAACAATGTGCCAATGGAAATAATTCCGGAAAGTGACGGTGTCAGGCTGATAAGCGTTCCGGCAATCGGAGTAAATACATTGTTTGGCGTTGCGGACTGATAGATCTGCGCATTTACCGTAACAGTGGAGCCTATTAAGGAAAGTGCCGCTGTTGTACTGAAGAATGCGCTGAACGAGGTGATAATACCAGCGCGCGGAACCTGGAATGCAAAGTTAGAAAGCGTTCCGCTGGCATTTGTAATATCAATTGAGGCTCCCAGGAGTGTAAGCCCCTGCGCACTGCTGCCAAAGCCGACAAAGGCAGGAATTCCTGCAAGCCCACCGGCTATTGTCGTCAAAGTAACCGGCAGCCCCGATGCAAAGGGAATAATTGCTCCCGTGCCTGCAACTCCGGTGGGTCCGGTCGCTCCCGTGGGCCCCGTTGCTCCGGTCGGGCCGGTTGCTCCGGTCGGGCCTGTTGCCCCTGTAGGGCCCGTCGCCCCGTCTGCTCCGGTCGGACCTGTTGCCCCTGTCGGGCCCGTCGCTCCGTCTGCTCCGGTTGCTCCGGTCGGGCCTGTTGCCCCTGTAGGACCTGTCACCCCATCTGCTCCGGTTGCTCCTGTCGGACCTGTTGTCCCGTCTGCTCCGGTTGCCCCTGTCGGGCCCGTCGCCCCGTCTGCTCCGGTCGCTCCTGTAGGGCCCGTCGCTCCGTCTGCTCCGGTTGCCCCTGTCGGCCCTGTTGCCCCTGTCGGGCCCGTCGCTCCGTCTGCTCCGGTCGCTCCTGTGGGGCCGGTGGCTCCCGCAGGACCTTCATCTCCCGGACAGCCTTTGGGGCCCTGGACACCGATCGGGCCCGTTACACCCTGTATGCCCTGGGGACCAGTAACACCCTGAGGCCCCATGGAACCGGTTGGGCCGGTAGGACCGGCCGGCCCCGGAATGCCTCTGGGCCCCTGCGGGCCGATGTCGCCCTGGGGACCTACCGGGCCGGTGGGGCCTGTAGGGCCCGCCGGTCCCTGGGGGCCAACGTCTCCCTGAGGACCTTCACAGCCTGGATCACCTTTCGGCCCGATATCACCACGAACACCTTGAATCCCCTGAATACCCTGCGGGCCCGCATAGCCTCTTGGACCTGCGTAACCCCTTGGACCGGTGTTTCCGGTAGGTCCTACCGGACCGGTATTTCCTCTGGGACCTCTGGGGCCGGGAGCGCCGGGTATTCCCTGCGGTCCTGCAGGCCCCTGATCTCCTCTGTCCCCCTTAGGGCCAGGGCAACCGGTATCCCCTTTGATCCCCTGTGGTCCCGCAGGGCCCTGATCTCCTCTGTCCCCCTTAGGCCCCGCAGGACCACGTTCACAGCAGGAGGGATGACATTGATTCTGGCTGCAATTACACATATTGTTTTGATTCATTTATAACACATCCCCCACATAATATTTGTCAAAGATACTTGCTAAGCACCTTTTCTACAAATATTTTATGAAGTGTTGAAAGAATTTGTTACTTTTTGTCGAAAGAAACTGCGAAACACCCGGTATTTACATATTCTTTATGTTCCGTTAGAGTGTATCTGAAACATGCTCCGCAGAGTCTACAGGCTGTCAAAATACCGCTTATTGTAAAGATATGCCTGAGAATACGGCTTGCAGGCTCCGGCTCTTTCATTGTATTCTTTTGCCTTCTGCCGGTTTCCCAATTTGTCATAACATACACAAAGCTGTAAAAAAGGAACATAATCATAGCAATCCGGCAGGACAAAACCGTTGGAATATTCATTTTTAGGTGTGCGCAGCGCTGCTTCATACCAATAGATGGCATTTTGATAGTTTCCGCGTTCCAGAAAAAATTTTCCAATCTCACAACACAATTCCGCTCTTGGCAAATCATAGCTCATGCTGCGTAAAAGCGTAGTCAGCGCAGATTGTTCCTGTCCCAAGTGTAAATAACAGTTGGCACAGATGGAACATGCCTCTATTTTATTTTCAATCCATCCGTCCTCCGAAAGCAGAAACTGTTCCAGCACAGAGACAGCCTCTTTGTACTGCTTGTGGTAATACAGTTCCCGTCCATAATAATATTGATGCCGCGGTTCCAAAGGCTTGCCGCCCGCAATCATCTTCTTGTAAATTTTCAGATTTCGATCCGGATCCCCTGCACCCATTTTTTTGTGAGAGATTGCTATATCGGAATATATTACCTTGCCGTTTGGCGGTATAACCTCATGAACCGCCCCCACCCAACGGTATTGTGTGCAATTTCTGATCCACCTTTCCCTGAAATAGGAAAAAGAGGGCTTACCCGCTTCATCAAAAGATGTGTTGTATTTCATCATCACAATATCCGTATCAAGTGTCAGGGACTGCTTTAACTGCAGAAATTTCTCCTTTTCTGTTTCTTCCAAAATATCATCGGCATCCATCCACATACAGTAATCCATGGACGCTCTGGAAAAAGAATAATTTCTGGCGTCAGAGAAATCATCCTTCCACGGATACAAATAGACATTCGATGTGTAATCCGACGCTATCTCCACTGTCCGGTCTGTCGATCCGGTATCTACGATTACAATTTCCTCTACAAGTTCCGCCACGCTGTCAAGGCAGCGCGCAATATGCATCTCCTCGTTTTTGACGATCATACAAAGACTTATTGTTGGCATATCGTGCCCCCTTCTTCGGCCTATTGCCGATAGAGTTTTACTATACTCAAATTCATATTGATTTTAGAAACGCCCGCTGAAGAATGCCATGTAAAAAACAGCCTGGATCCGGTCGGAATCTCAATGATAAAATACCTTGCTATTACCAACATTTCCTTTCGCTTTACCGCCTCTGCGTATGCGGTATACATCGTCTGCTTACAGTCATTAAATATCGGGGTAAGTTTTATGAATCCCGGTCTCCTCATCATAGTGGATATATAATAACTGATGATATAGTAACCCGGTGTCAACGCAATAGAACTGCTATCACACAGAGAAATATTTTGTGTAATGTCCGGTATCTCCATTTTGAGAGGAATACTGGCGCGTTCCGGAATAATCAACTCTTTATCCGCAAACGACGCAAATATGCTGTTTTGCGGATAACCAGGGGGACCTGCCGGCCCACGCGGACCTGGCTCTCCTCTTGGCCCCATGGGACCGGTGGCCCCTTGTGGTCCCTGAGGCCCCGTGACTCCCTGTGGGCCGGTTTCCCCTCTCTCACCGGGACAGCCCGGCGGGCCGGACTCCCCTCTTGGCCCCATTGGCCCCGGCTCCCCGCGCTCACAATAAACGCAGGGCGGATCCTGCGCCTCTTCTGTGTCCGCCGTCTCTGATTCACAATAGCAGGAAGAAGCATATTCCTCCGATTGCGCAGGCTCTGCTTGCGGAGAGTAATCTGTTGGGGCTGTATTATTCTCATATATGCAATCACAGGAAGGCTGGGCCATATTTTGACAACAATTCCTGTTGGGAGTTCTCATGCCGAACAGATTTGGTGGATTAAACATCCAGTTCAAATTAAAGTTATTCACTTGAAACCACCTCATTCATATTTGATATTAAGTGATAATGTATTTATAATAAATTATATGCATGGAACATAAATTTGTTTTCTGGGCCGGTAAGCGCTCCCACCTGTGTCCGCGAAAAAGCGCCGGCAAATGGTTTTCCGCCATTCTGCCAGCGCCCTGCACAGTTTTCTCTATTTTGTTGGATAGTTGGAATAGTACTCATCTGCAACAGCCAATGTTTTCAACTCGCCAAATAAGCCATAGCTTGGTATATAAATATATGAATTTATTGGTACTGTTACAAAAAGTGCAAAAAGAAGAAACAACCTCATTAGGCAATAGCTGTTTTTCTTTGTCACTTACATTCTCCAATCTGATTCTATACCGCTAATTCTGTGGCGGTCTTGGTCTGTTCCTCAACGCAATAGATTTCTCTGCCATTTCATAAAACCGTTCGTATTCAAGGCGCATTGCCATTCTGCCCTATAAATCCGCAAATACTCCCATCTGTTTTTTCAGTTCCTTTACAATCTCCCGGTTTGTATCCATGCGGCCCGTAATATCCGCCATATCCTCCACCAGACTCTTAGTGCTGCCTGCAACTCCGGTAATACCGGCGGCGCCATCATCAATTGCCCTTGTAATGCCGTCAATGGAAGCGGCTATCTCGGACATGGAATTTCTGAGACGATCGGTTCTGCTGTTAAACGCATCAATCATTTCCTTTACATATTCGGCATCCTCTTTGTACTGTCTTCCGGAACAGACGAATTCCTGGAATTCTGTCAAAATCGTCTCACTCAGATAGTCTGCCATGTCCTGGGAATGCTTTGACAGATTATGTACTGCGTTAGTCACAATCTGGTTGATCTCCTGGATACGTCCGGCGGTTTCACTGCAAGAACCCGCTAAGGATTTGATCTCTGACGCGACGACAGCAAAGCCTTTTCCGGCTTCGCCGGCCCGCATAGCTTCAATGGAAGCGTTAAGGGCGATCAGGTTGGTCGTTGATGAGATTTCCACAATATCTTTTGTCAGTTTGGTGACCTGATCCACACTCTTACTGTTTTCAATAGCCTCTTCCAGTACCTTCAGGATATCGACTGCCTTCTTTTGAATGACTTCCGTGTTTGTCTGTGCCACTGCCTCCATCTCATTTGCCCGTATCTTCATCGCAGCAGAATAGTCCGTAATGGCACTGCATTCTTCTGCCATATCCTGGACATCCTCTTTGACGCCTGCAACGCTGCCGTTAATATCCGCTGCGTTCTTCGCCACTTTCTGGATTGCCCTAGACAAAGAGCCCGCAAGTGAGGAAAGTTCTTCGGCACTTTTTTCCGATGTGCGGGTATGTTTCAGCACTTCACCTGTCACCTCATCAAGCTTATTCGAGCTTTCCTGAAGCGTATCTACGGTCCCTTTGATAGGTGTTATCACATATTTTTTGATAATCCGAATGGCTGCAAATACTAATATCAGACACGTTACAGCAGATGTCACCGCAATGATCAGGGAAATGACATAGACGCCCAAAAGCTTCTGCCTCGCGTTGGCTGTCCTTGCGCTTACAGCCGCATACAACTCATCGGTATTGCCTGCTATGGCAGATCCGAAGCCGGCAACGTCACCATTGGCACAGGCATAGGCATCCTGCGTCTTGCTGTCTGCGCTGGCACATACCAGATAAACCAAAGCATGCTTAAAAGAATCATAATTTTCCAAAAGCCGCGCATATATCTCTTCTTCATCCGCTGTGATGTAGTTTTTATATTCTTCCAGATATGCTTCCAGTGTTTTTTCTTCTTCTTTGATCTGCGCCACCACAGCGATCATGGTATTATAGTCCGTCGCAACAATATGTGACAAGGCCATCTTGTGGATATTGGTGGTCGTGAGACGGATATTCTGCAATGTTTCCATACCCACCATGTAGTTATCCACAATATTGGAAGCATTAGAATTTACGTTGTTAATACCAAAAACCGACAAAGCATTTGAAATCAAAGCCACAATTCCCAGAAGAATGATGGGAAGTATCAGACGTTGTTGTATGGAAAGTTTTTTCTTCATCTTACATTAACAAATCCTTTCAACATATGATTCTATCTTGCGGAAACGGCTTCTGCCATCTCATCTAACTGCTCTTGTATGTTCTGGTGGGAAGGATTTCCCGCCGCCATATTTTCCGCGAATTTTGTGACGGGATCCCAAAACTTACCCCCTACACGCTGCAGCTGAGAAAATGCAGATTGCTCTAATAGAGCGGCGATGGCCGGCGACTGCCTGATCTCTGGGGAATCTGCAACCGCAATGTTTGACGGCCCCTGCCCTCGCATTTCAAAACGGAGACGCTGGTTCTCTTCATTAGTGATCCATTCGGCAAGCCTGGATGCCCACTCCGGGTGCTGGGAATAGGCATTTACACCGATCAGTTTACATCCGGAAAAAGAGGCCATCTGTACCTGAATACCGTTGCAGCTGTAAGTCGGCAGCTTGGCGGCTCCGGCATACTCTCCCCACGCTTCCGTTACCGCTACGGAATTCCATACACCGCTGACCCCCGCAATCACCGAGCCATTTTTTACTCCTGCCAGAAATTCTTCGTCTGTACAACTGGCAAAGCCCGGACTTCTCGCAATCCGAAGCATTGCCTGGGCTACGTCAGTCCCTCGGATGTCCCCATCCGTCTGATTCCACGTACAGTAGTTCGTGATCCCGTCATCGTTAAGGCCGACCTGCAGTCCTGTATTTCCAAAAAAGGAATATACATACCATGCCGAGGACCAATCCATGGTAAAAAATTTACCGTTTGCCGCCGCTGCTCCCAATATACCGTCCAGGGTCTGAGCCTGTTCTTCGGTGATATATCGCTTGTTGTAATATAGGAAATAGCCGTTATCCGCCGTAAGCGGATACGCATATAGCTGATCGTTTACCGTAGCCGCTTCCACTGTACTTGCGAGGTTTCTGCCCCTGATCTCATCCGCGTTTTGGATTGGATCCAACGCCCCGGCAGCGGCCAATGCATTCAGCTGATCGTCCGCAAAGGTAAATACGTCCGCGCCGTCCTCCAATCCGCCCAGCAGCACATCTTTACACTGGGATTCTCCCTGTGGCTCAAACGTAATCTCAAAATCTGCCTGTCCCTGATAGTATGCCTGAAAGCTTTGGATGATCTGGTTCATCAGTTCCGTATCTTCCTCGGCTCCCCAGACAACCAACTCCACTTTTGGGGGTTCTGTATTCTCCGGAGCCGTTTCCTCTGCCTGGCCGCACCCCGCAAGGGCTGCAATACATAGAAGGCCCAGAAGCAATCCGCATGTTCTTTTTGCCATATGTACACCATCCTTATTGTTTCTGTTTTTCTGTGGGTATTATATCATTAGAGACGGGGTATTTGCAATATGGAACTGCAATGCCTGTTTTGATTCGCAGCAGAAAAACTCTGCCGCCCCTGCTTAAGCAGCCTGCAAGAGAAAAGAACACCCTTTATGTAGACGTCCGAAAAAGAACGATTGTCTACCGTCTGAGAATCTTCATAGAAAGTATCATTTTAACATGCTGCCGGTTTTACTATCTCCCATAAAAGTTCCAGCAGCTTGGGCACATCAATGGGTTTGGCGATATGACCGTTCATCCCGGCTTCCATGGCCGCTTTTTTATCTTCAGCAAAAGCGTTGGCTGTCATGGCAATAACCGGGATACCGGCAATATTCGGATTCTCCAGCGCCCGAATCTGTCTTGTGGCTTCATAACCGGCCATAATCGGCATCTGGATATCCATCAAAATAAGATCATACTGGACCTGCTTTGCTTCTCGCATCCGTTGTACCGCAACGGAGTCGTCATCCGCAACCTCCACGGCAAAGCCTGCTTCCTGCAGAATCGCTTCAGCAATCTCCTGGTTCAATTCATTATCCTCCACCAGAAGAATCTTCTTTCCCTGGAAGGAAAACGTCTCCCGCAAGTTTTCTTCCGGATTTTTAACCGCAAACGGCGACTCCAGCACCTCTCTGAGTTCCGACAAAAAGATAGATTTGGAGCAGAAAGCCGTGACCCCTGCTTTTCTTGCCTCTTCTTCTATATCCGACCAATCGTAGGCGGTCAGGATGATAATGGGTGTCTCTTCCCCGATCAGTCCCCGAATCCGCCTCACCACTTCGATTCCGTTCATATCCGGCATGAGCCAGTCTATGATATATGCGCCGTACTCGTCCTCCTGTTCCCCGGCAAGCTTTACCCTAAGTACCGCCTCCTTGCCGGATGTGGTCCAGTCCGGGCGCATACCGATGGCTGCCAGCATTTTGGTCACACTGGAGCAGGTATTAAAATCATCGTCTACCACCAGCGCCCGGAGCCCCTGCAGTTCAGGAATCGTCTCCTGCCTTATCGGACCGGTACAGGCACCCCAACACTATGCTGGCGTCATCGCAGGATCCCAGCATTCTTGCCTTAGAAATCATTTCTTCACAAGCCGTTTCCGTAAGTCCGTACTCCTCAATAATATCTTCCAATTGATCCGCGGACAAAAAGTCATGAATACCATCCGAAGTAAGCAGTATGGGAGAAACAACAGACTCAATATCATTGAACTTAATCTTGAACAAATCCGAGGCTTCTGGCATGATGGTGGGTACTTGACCATGCCCAATTAACAACTGCA
>ERZ779637.1346-NODE-1346-length-10432-cov-3.970801_pt1 | contig 10432 bp, 8 predicted proteins | sample MGYA00514196_ERZ779637 | MGnify/ENA primary metagenome ERZ779637 (study PRJEB29562, sample SAMEA4376700) | mouse gut metagenome | isolation source: Cecum | study: EMG produced TPA metagenomics assembly of the A DSS colitis mouse model was used to assess the... | reverse complement strand
AATTTAGAAAAAGTGCTTAAATGCATGGAGGAAGAACCAGGGGAGGTAGTAGTGGAGGAAGAATTAAGGAATTCTGCCCTTGCTTCACTTGACCGTATGCTGGAACTTGCCAGTTTATAGACAAGTACAGGGTAAAATATAGAAGCTGGCAGGTTATGCTGTAAGGTTTCTTGCAGACATAGGAAAGGATGGCAGTTATATAGCTGCTATAGGCTCCAGGACACTAGGCTGGTGCCAGGTGGTATTATGATTAAAGATACAGATGTTGTCATTGTAGGCACAGGCGCAGCAGGACTTTTTTGTGCGCTTCATTTTCCGGAAGATATAAAAATACTTATGATAACTAAAGATGCAAAAGACAGGAGTGATTCATTTCTTGCACAGGGAGGGATGTGCATGCTCCGTGATGAACAGGATTATGAACAGTATTTTGAAGATACTATGAAAGCAGGGCATTATGAAAATAATGGTAAGTCTGTAGAAATAATGATTAAATCATCACAGAAGATAGCATCAGAACTTTTGGAATATGGCGTGGAATTTGAGAAAGATGGGGACAGCCTTATGTTTACACGTGAGGGCGGGCACAGTATGCCACGTATTTTGTTCCATAAAGATATTACAGGCAGGGAAATTACAAGCAAACTCCTGGAAAATGTATCCAGAAGGAAAAACATTGAAATTCTCGAATATACTTCAATGCTTGATATTATTTGTGACAAAGATAATAGATGCTGTGGGATTGTAATGTGTAATAAAGATGGCAGCATATCAGCCGCCAGGGCTTTATATACAGTATTTGCCTGCGGTGGGATTGGAGGGCTTTATAAACACTCAACTAATTTCCGTCATATAACTGGTGATGCGCTTGCTGTTGCATATAAACACAATATAGAAATGGAACATGTGGATTATATACAGATACATCCTACTACACTTTATTCTGAAAAACCAGGACGCCGCTTCCTTATTTCAGAGTCAGTGCGTGGTGAAGGGGCAGTTCTGTTAAATAAAGATAAAAAACGTTTTTGTAACGAACTTAACCCAAGGGATATAGTAACTGCGGATATAAGGAAGCAGATGGAAAAGGACGGGATGCCATATGTATGGCTGTCAATGGAAAATATTCCTGAGGATGAAATACGTACACATTTCCCTAATATACTTGAACAGTGTTTAAAAGAGGGGTATGACCCTGTAAAAGAATATATACCTGTAGTGCCTGCACAGCATTATTTTATGGGAGGCATTAAGGTAAACAGTGACAGCAAAACATCAATGTCATGTCTTTATGCTGTGGGTGAAACTTCGTGTAATGGTGTGCATGGGCGCAACCGCCTTGCAAGTAATTCGCTTCTTGAATCAATGGTATTTGCAGAAAGGGCGGCAGATGCAATAAATAAAGAAATGCTGTCAGATGCAAGGAAATATAATAAATTAGATGATGCCGTTTTTTTGCAGCTGGCATGCCTGGAAACTTACAGTAATATAGAGAAACTTAGTAATGAATATAAAGAAATAGTGCTTAATGAGATAGAAAAGGAGAGAAAAAGACATGAATGACCCAGTGGCTTTAAAAATCAATGCAGACAGGTATATACGGATGGCACTTGAAGAGGATATTACAAGCGGTGATATATCAACAAACTGTGTAATGCCTTCATACCAGAAAGGGCAGGCAGAACTCATATGCAAACAGGATGGTATAATAGCAGGGCTTGGGGTATTTAAAAGGGTGTTTGAAATGCTTGACAGCACTGTTAGTTTTGATATGCATGTAGAAGAAGGCGGCAAAGTTAAGAATGGGGAACTTATGGCTGTAGTTACAGGTGATATAAGGGCACTTCTTTCAGGTGAGCGTACAGCGCTTAACTTTCTCCAAAGGATGAGTGGGATTGCCACATATACTAATTCTATAGTACAGCTTCTTGAGGGAAGTAAAACAACACTTCTTGATACAAGAAAGACAACGCCTAATATGAGGATTTTTGAGAAATATGCAGTAAAGGCAGGCGGAGGAAGTAACCACCGTTACAATCTTTCAGACGGGGTAATGCTTAAAGACAACCATATAGGCGCAGCAGGAAGCATTACAAAGGCAGTCCGGATGGCTAGGGCAAATGTATCATTTGTACATAAAATAGAGGTTGAAACAGAAAACCTTGATATGGTGCGTGAAGCGGCAGAAGCAGGTGCAGATATAATAATGCTTGACAATATGCCGCCAGAAGAAATGAAAGAAGCTGTAAAAATAATAGATGGAAGGGCACTTACAGAATGTTCAGGCAATGTTACTAAAGAAAATATTAAAAATATAATTGATAAAGGTGTGGATTTTGTTTCGTGTGGCGCACTTACACATTCAGCACCAATACTGGATATTTCATTAAAGAATTTACATGCTGTTTAGCATATTTTGCTATTAACTTATATAAAATATATGCAGTTCCCAGATAAAATACTTATCTGGGAACTGCATTATATTGTATTAATGTTTTCTGCAATATTTTACAATTTTGCAATTTCTTTATACTGTTCTTTCAGGCTGCTATAAAGATTTTTATATATTTTATGGAATTTATTGTATTGTGCATTATTACCCATATCTGGTTTGCATTCTTTTTCTGGGTCTTTATGAATCATTTTGCGGCAGGCTTCTTCAACACTTGGGTATAATCCAGCACCAACGCCGGCAAGTATTGCAACACCAAGTGCAGGGCCTTCTGTGGCTGTAACAGTATTTACATCACAGCCATACATATCAGCCATCATCTGGCGTTGTACAGCATTTTTTGCACCGCCGCCGCATGCCATCATATCATCAGCTTTTACACCCATTTCCTGGAGTATATCCCTGCAGTCTGTAAGTGAATAACACACACCCTCCATAACAGCACGTGCAATATCAGCTTTGCTGTGCATGCTTGAAAGCCCGAAAAGTACACCACGGCAGTCAGGGTCAAGATGAGGTGTACGCTCGCCATTCAGGTAAGGCAGATAAAGCAGCCTGTTAGCGCCGATTGGGGTCTTTTCTACATCAGCATTAATAAGGTCAAATACGCTGCAGCCTTTTTCCTCTGCTTCCTGCTTATATGCCGTCCCCATATTGTCAAGATACCATGAAAGTGAGTAGCCGGCTGCCTGGGTTACGCCCATTACATGCCATGCGCCAGGTACTGCGCAGCAGAAAGTGTGCACACGTCCCTGTGGGTCTATTGAAATTTTGCTTGAATGTGCATATACAACACCGCTTGTTCCAATGGTAGTAAATGCCTTTCCGTCTTCTACAACACCTGTGCCAACAGCAGCAGCAGCATTATCACCTGCACCGCCAACTACAACTGTAGAAGCAGAAAGCCCTGTTTTTTCTGCAATTTCTGGCAGTATAGTCCCTGTTACTTCTGGCGATTCATATAGTTTTGCAAGCAGGCTCTTATCAATGCCAAGTTTATCCAGTACCTCATCAGACCATTGGCGTGCTGGTACATCAAGAAGCTGCATTCCAGAGGCATCAGACACTTCTGTTGCAAATTCACCAGTAAGTATATATCGTACATAGTCTTTTGGAAGAAGAATATGTCTGCATTTAGCATAGTTTTCAGGTTCATTATTACGTACCCATAAGATTTTAGAAGCAGTAAAACCTGTCATTGCAGGGTTTGCTGTTATCTCTACAAGGCGTTTTGCGCCAATTTTTGCTGTCATTTCTTCACATTCTTTTCCAGTACGCTGGTCGCACCATATAATAGAAGGACGTATAACATCACCATTTTCATCAAGCATTACAAGCCCATGCATCTGCCCGGATATGCCAAGACCCTTGATATCATCCGCATTTACACCAGACTCTTTAACAACCCTTGATATAGTTTCAATGGCAGCATCACGCCAGTCCTCAGGTTTCTGTTCCGCCCACCCGTTGTTTGGCGTATAAAGGGGATATTCTTTACCTGCTGAAGCTATAACATCCCCGTTTTCATTAAATAAAACTGTCTTTGTGGAAGAAGTTCCCAAATCAATGCCAATTAAGTAATTCATTCTAAAATATCCTTTCATAATTAAGTCATGCGGATATATGCAGTCCGCTATGTTATCTGTATGGTTACAGGGCAGCATGGGTTTTAAATATGCTGCTTGTAAATAACAGGCGGCAGCATAAAGCTACCGCCCATATAATGCATATCCTGTATCATGCACTAGGACAAGATTATGCAAATGGATTTTCTGTTTTATAAAGCATTCCTTTTGGCTGGTTGAAACCGATTTCATCAATATCAACACCAATATACTTAAATACTTCATATAATGTTTTGCCAAAGTGTCCAAAGGCAACAGCGCCATGATGAGGATAGTTGCCTTCAATAAGTACATGGCGGTAGAAACGTCCCATTTCAGGAATAGCGAAAATTCCAATAGCACCGAATGAACGTGTAGCAACAGGAAGGACTTCACCTTGTGCAATATATCCACGGAGTTTTGCATCAGCAGTGCTCTGGAGACGGAAGAATGTAATATCGCCAGGGATTATATCACCTTCAAGAGTGCCGTTTGTAACTTCAATAGGAAGTGAACGTGCCATAATCATCTGGTACTTCATTTCGCATGAAGAAAGCTTGCTTGAAGCTGTATTGCCGCAGTGGAAAGCCATAAATGTATCTTTCTGTGTATAGTTAAATTTCTTCTCAATATCTTCTGTAAATATATCAGCAGGTACAGAGTTGTTAATATCAAGAAGAGTAACAGCATCTTCACTAACTACAGTTCCGATAAATTCACTTAGGCAGCCATAAATATCAACTTCACAAGAAACAGGTATTCCCATTTTTGTAAGGCGGCTGTTTACATAACATGGAACAAATCCAAACTGTGTCTGGAATGCAGGCCAGCATTTGCCAGCAATGGCAACAAATTCCCTGTAGCCCCTATGTTCCTCAATCCAGTCAAGAAGAGTAAGTTCATACTGTGCAAGTTTTTCAAGGATTTCAGGTTTCTTATTGCCTGCACCAAGTTCTTCCTCCATATCCTTAATAACACCAGGAATACGGTCATCACCAGCATGTTTATTAAATGCCTCAAATAAATCAAGCTCTGAGTTTTCTTCAATTTCAACACCAATATTATAAAGCTGCTTGATAGGTGCATTACATGCAAGGAAGTTAAGAGGGCGTGGGCCGAAGCTTATAATCTTAAGGTGTGTTAAGCCATATACAGCACGTGCAATAGGAACAAACTCATGAATCATGTCAGCACACTCTTCTGCTGTGCCTACAGGATATTCAGGAATATAAGCATGTACATTGCGGAGCTTTAAGTTATAGCTTGCATTAAGCATTCCACAGTAAGCATCACCACGCCCCTGGATAAGACCGCCGTCTTTAGAGGTTTCCTCAGCAGCAGCAACAAACATCTTAGGGCCTTCAAAATGTTTAGCCAGAAGAGTTTCAGAGATTTCTGGGCCAAAGTTGCCTAAATATACACAAAGTGCATTACACCCAGCTTTCTTAATGTCTTCAAGGGCTTGTACCATATGGATTTCGCTTTCAACTATGCATACAGGACATTCGTAAATATCCTCAGCACCATACTTATCTGTGTAAGCTTTGATAAGGTTTTGCCTCCTTGTAACTGAGAGTGTTTCAGGGAAGCAGTCCCTGCTTACTGCGACGATACCAATTTTGATTTTTGGCAGATTATTCATTTTATAAACCGTCCTTTCTTAAATATAGTTTATTGATATTTTGATTAATATTTGCCTGTATAATACTTAAAAATTTTTATTGGCAAATATTACAATCTTCACTTCTCCATTCTATTACATTTTAATATATTTTGCAATAAAAATAAGTTTAAACATGGTGCATTTTTGTAGTAAAATAATACATAAAGGGACTTTATATGATATATATAGCATTGGGGGAGTGTATATAATGGGGCAGATAATTGTAGGTATTGCAGATATGAAAGTAGGAAGCGGGAGTGATGAACTTGTTACATATGCCCTTGGCTCATGCGTAGGGGTGTGTATGTATGATGAAACAGTGCAGGCAGGAGGGATGCTTCATGCGATGCTTCCCAAATCAGGCATGCACACAGAACTGGCAAACTCATATAAGTATGTTGATACTGGGATTATACAGCTCTACAGGCTTTTATGCAGGCGTGGGGCAGGAATTGGCAGGATTAAGGCAAAAATTATAGGCGGGGCAAGAATGTTTGGATTTGGCATATCTGCCACGTCTGCCATGGCAGCAGATATAGGAACATTAAATATAAGAGAAACAAAAAAGTATCTTTTGAAACTTGGGGTTCCAATAACCGCAGAAATGACAGGCGGAAGCACAGGGCGTACTGTTTATTTCATAGCTTGTACAGGGGAAGTAACAATCAGGACAACAGAGAACCAAAGATTTGTAATATAGAAGGTGTACAAGAAGCAGATGCAGCAGAAATACCAGAAGATGCATATGGAGTTGGAAGTATTGCATGAATGCATGTGGTGAAGCAAAAAATTAAGAAAGAAAGTCCTGATACAGGTTTTGCATCCTGTAGTGGGGCTTTCTTAAATTTTGTGGGAATCTGTATAGTATTACTTTACTTATTTTTATTTAAAAGTATTTGGTTCTGTAACGCAATTTTAATATTCAAGTAAAATTATTCCATACAGGGGCACGCTTCCGCTACGTTGGCACACACAATGGTGCATAATATCCCTGTGTTCTTGCAGAACACCGGATACGGGATATAAGCACCAGCGGTGCCAAAGTGCCCCTTTTATGGAATAATGTTTTACTTGAATATTGTAAAATTGCTGTATAATGCTAAATTTTCAGATGGCTAGTATTTATAAAACATATATGGAATGATTTTAAAATATTAGTGACATAAAGGTAAAAAGGGATTATAATTTTAAGACAATAGCATTAATTTAAGTGGTGTATAAATTAATGGAGCTGTTGTGTATTACAAGAGAAAAGTTGGTTATATTATGGATTTTTTAAGGAATTTTGTGTATTACTTTATTGATAATGGTATAGAAATAGTTGAAATAATTATTGTCTTTGTTACATTCTTTGGTGTAAGGGCAGATTTAACAAGAAAAAATTTATTGTTGAGTTTTGTAACATTGATTTTGTTTTCACTTTTATGGGGATTAAAAACAAAAAATCCTGTTTATTTATTATTGTATTTTTCGTTTTTTATGCTTGAAATAAAAATATTGTATAATGAATTTGCATATAAAGAATTATTGCTTAAAGAGATTTGGGCTATGATATTTATAAATATTATAGATGCAATGGTGTATAATGCTATAACAAGTACATTGGGTTATTTCAGTATCGCAAATATAATTTTAGTGAAAGCTTTAACATATATTGTGGTAATTATATTTTTGATTATTATTAGTAGATTTATACAAGAAAAAGTTCAGTTTGTACATAAAATCACAACATTATTTTATATTGTTTATTTGTTTATTGGGTTTGCAGATTTTCTTATTTTGACATGTGTCTTTATTATAACAGAGGATATGGATAAAAGAGCATTGGGTGTTTCTATAATAGTTTCTATTAGTATACTTTTGCAATATGGATTAATATTATTAGTTACTATAGCAAATGAAGAATTGAAATTTCAACACTACTTAAATCAAAAATACCTTATTGTACAAAAAGAAAATTACGAATATCTTGAATATAGGGAAGAGGAAACAAAGAGGTTTAGGCATGATTATAGAAACCATTTGAATTCATTACAGATTTTATGTAAAGGGAAGCGGTATGAAGATTTAGAAAATTATTTAGATAATATATCTGAAAGATTTAATGATTATAATAAATATATTTCTGTGTGTAATAGTTTTGTAGATGCAATACTTAATTATTATTATCAAAAAATCAGTAAAAGTGGTATTAAATTTAATATATCTGGGAAAATGCCTATAGCCTGTAATATAGTTATGTTTGACTTATGTACAATTATTTCTAATCTTTTAGATAATGCTTTAGAAGCAGTAGAAAATAATAAAAGAGAAGAAAAATGGATAGAAATGACATTTCGATATGATGATTTAATGATATATTGTAATGTGGTAAATCCGTACTGTGGAGAGTTAAATATTTATAAAAATAAAATTATGACAAAAAAGAATACTAAGAGTCATGGTTATGGTTTGGCTAATGTTAAAAAGAGTGTGGAATTATATAATGGAAGCATTGAAATAAAAACAGAAAATGGGTTGTTTGTGGTTTTAATTGCATTAATAAATAAAGAAAAAATGGACATATAAACTAAAAAATAAAATTAACTTTGTGCATTTATGTATTGCAAATATGCATTTAGGTAAGTGCTATTGAAAAGCAAATATTTGATAATTATAATGGTGTCATTCGTAAGGGGGAGGTGATTAGGAATGATGCCATATTCATTATCTTTTTTTGAATATGTTGTGGAACTCTTATGGAAATAATTAGTACATATTAGTTTATTGCTATTGATTGTAAAGACAGATAATTTGGTTAGTAAAAGATTTTATTTGTTATATTTATTTAGTTTTGTAGTAATGTTTTATAATTTATTTCTTTATAGGTATAGTAATTAAGAGTAGGCAAATTGTATTTCTTTTTGTTGGAAAAGGTAGTATGCACTATGGGAGGAAAGTTTACAGGATTTTGTAAACTTTCTTTTCATTTTATTGGATATCTGGTAAAATATATTTAATCTTAATGTATGTTTATTTTCTTTTCTTGTGTTTTATCCATGAATTTAAAATATATTGGGCTTAGAAATAAAACTTAGTGGTAATGCAGAGATATTGCTGTCTGAAAGGAGGATGGCTTATGAAAATTGCAGTAGTTGATGATGAAAAACTATGGCTTAAAAAGATAGAAAAGTTTTTATCTGCTTACTATAGGGATAAAAAGACAAGTATTTTATGTTATTTGTCAGGCAAAAACTTTCTTGATGCAAATGAGGAATTTGATATTGTTTTAATGGACATTGAAATGCCTGTGATGGATGGTTTTGAGGCTATAGAAAGGTATAAAACCAGGTTTCCGGATACAGTTTTTATAATTCTTACAACACATGATGAATTTGCGAGAAAGGGCTTTATTTTTGAAGCATTCAGATATATAGACAAGCCTCATATGGTGTCTGAACTTCCAGAAGCTTTGAAGAGTGCAGGAAGAAAACTTAATAGTGGAAAAACAATAGTGCTTAAAGTGATAAGGGCAAAGGAAATTACTGTTAAAATAAAAAATATTGTTTACATTGAGACTATAAAAAGAAATGTAATTGTTCATATAGGACATGATGCAATTACATGTGATGCTGCAATCTCTGAAATGGACAGAGCTTTGGCTGATGAAGGATTTTACCGTGTGCACAGGTCGTTTTTAATAAATTTAAGATGTGTGGATAATTTTTGTAAAACAGATATTAAAATGAATAATGGTGATATGGTTATGTTAAGTACAAGAAAATTTACTGAATTTAAGAAACGTTTGATGGAATACCGTTATTATCTTGCAAATGGATAAAAGAATTGATGCAAAATTGGTTAAGTATATAATGTTACAGGCGGCTGTATGGAGTTGTTGTTACTGGCAGATACTCCATATGCCGCCACAAGAATGTTATGGTGTTTTTTTGTTAGTAATTTAATCTCTTAAGGCTTCCTTTATCAAATGTATATTCAGGTGTCATAAATGGAAATTTAATTTCTTCTTCGTAATACCATGGATTGTCTTCGTGCGCTGGGTTTTTAAGAACATGGAATTCCTGTGCTGGCATATATCCTTGTGCAAGCAGGAAAGCTTTTTTCCCGTTTTTGTTTTCACATTGGTCTGTTACCATAACAACATGTCCAGGACTGCCGCTTTTTATAAAAATATCTCCTGTACGCGGGCCAGTCTTTTTTATTTTTTTTGCTTCTGCCTCCATAGATAAAGTTCCAGAATATGCAAATACTATATGCAAATACTTTTTAAATGTTTTGTATGAATTGTCTGCTGTTGAAGAATTAATCCAATATGAGCCATTGTCTGTTACCTGTATCCGGCTTCCAGCCTGCCATTTGCTGTATTCTGCCATAAACCCATCAACAAAATGGAATTTTATCCTGTTTTTTTGGTTTGTGTGCCAGAAGTATTCCGCATAAATCCTCATTACAGAGTCAGCACATTGTTGTAAATCTTCATTTTCTATAGGCAGTTTAAAAATTGCGGCATGTGCAGACTGGTTTGCCTTTTTGCTGCCATCATAGAGAAGTACAGGTTTGCCATGCTTTTTCATCTTGTAGTTCACAATATTTATTGCTTTTTAAGTATAACATAGTTTTAGAAGAAGTTAATCACGTCCGTTTCATAAATTTCCAGTTATCCTGTGTTTGTGTAAAAACGGACGGTTTCCGTGCCAGAGCCAGAATATTCCG
>ERZ779637.1345-NODE-1345-length-10434-cov-10.103285_pt1 | contig 10434 bp, 10 predicted proteins | sample MGYA00514196_ERZ779637 | MGnify/ENA primary metagenome ERZ779637 (study PRJEB29562, sample SAMEA4376700) | mouse gut metagenome | isolation source: Cecum | study: EMG produced TPA metagenomics assembly of the A DSS colitis mouse model was used to assess the... | reverse complement strand
ATTGGAATAATGAATTTGTATTTAACTGCTTTATGAGAAAAAGATAGATATTGTCCTTAATGTAAGTGATGGAGAACACACTGTAATGTCGTAATTTGTCGAAGGAAAAGACAAACCATCTATTTTTTACATATATCATACAGATATTTGAGGTATACAATATAACCCGACTGCAAAAATTAGTCGGGTTATATTTTTCTGTCTTTCAGGATGGTTAAGCTGATGGGTTTTGTTTTTCGCTGATGAGGGCAGTTGCGGTAGCAGTAAGAATCTTTAAGCTGCTTTCGCCACACAAGGAAAGCAGTCTCAGTAATTCATGGTATGTAGAATTTGTTTTCTGGCTGTCTTCCGGAAAAATACAGTCGTCTGCGTCAGATGCAGTTTCTTTCTGGCTTTTTTCAGATCTTCGCAGAAAACCTTGCATTGCTGAAAATCCGGGTATCTTTGATTGTCAGGGACATCATAATCACCTCCTAAGAGTAGTGTATTGCCACACTTTTCAAATGTAAAAATGGCAATACCATGTTTAAAATATATGTTATGAAACTACTATAAGCGTTAGGCGTTCTGAAGGATTAAAAAAAACGTGGTTCATCAGGACGTTATTTGAGTGCTTTTTTGTGACCATGAGAAAGGATACATGGTCATTGGAAAATTATCGTAAGCCGGGTGGCGGAGCAGGAGACCCGTTAAAAAAACAAAAGTCCTTACTGGGGTAAAGTCTTGCCATAAACCTGACAGATGTCCTCTTGTCCGTATATAAAAGAAAAAGGATCATCATCCGGTTTGTACACCGAACAATAATCCTCATCCCTATGTCCGCTATTTGTCTTTGAAAAGTAGCGTACCACACTACCATTTCAGGCTGTTGTTCCTGATGAAACGCTGTACGGCATCCACGCTGACGCTGGCAGGAATAAAGGCGTCCTGCACAAGGCGGATATGGATCTGGGTGGCATTCAGGCGCGGGTATTTCTCTTTCAGGCGGCAGATCTCTTCGACCGCCGTATCCGGCAGTGCACGGGGGACGCCTTTGTCGGAGCGGGTTTTTGGCAGGAGGGCATGGCTTTATTCATGGAGAGAGGAGACCGACTTTAGCGGGTGGGCTTCCTCTTTTCGTTTATCTGTTATCACAACAGTATATCGGCACAGCGGTCTGTATTGTGTAGCGGAAAAAGCGAGGAGGAGACCTGCCGGTCTGACGGCGCGGCACTGGCGTAAGGGTTATGGATATTTTGCACAAAATAATAAGTTAGCATTTCCTAACAGATTGGTTAGTATGATGAAACTTGAGTAAGTTGTAAAAATAACATTGACAAGAATCAAAGGAAGCCATATTATAATATATGGTTAGCGAGTACTAACTCCTATAAAACATAAGGATGTCTGACAGGGTCTGACATCCATTGTTTTTCACATTGGGTTAGTAAAAACTAATACATATTCAAAAGAAGGTGAATGAATGATGCCGCTTACATTAGCAGAAGTCGGGGAGGAAAACATCATCAGGAAAATCGGGGGAAAGCAGGAGGTTAAGGCACATTTGGAAAACCTCGGTTTTGTCGTGGGAGGGGCAGTCACAGTGGTCAGCGCTATCGGGGGCAATGTCATCGTGAATGTGAAGGATTCCCGCATTGCGGTCAGCAAAGAGATGGCGCAGAAGATCATGGTCTAAAACGCGAAAAGTACTTATAAAGACGTCTGCCAAAGGGCGGAGACGCAAAGTGAGCAAGCTACAAAGTCAGCAAGCTACAAAGTCAGCAAGCTGACTTGGAAGTACTAAGCTTCGCGTAAGGGAATGCCTGTAAAACAGCATTCTCCGCATAGAGTTGAATGTATCAATAAAAAGCGAGGAGGACGGGCTGAAAATTAAAATTTTCAACCTACAGAGAAAGGAGTGTAGTTATCAAAATGAAAACACTGAGAGAAGCAAAGGTCGGCGATACCGTCCGAGTGGTGAAACTCCACGGCGAGGGCGCGGTCAAACGCCGTATCATGGACATGGGACTGACGAAGGGTGTGGATGTGCAGATCCGCAAGGTGGCGCCCCTTGGCGATCCGATTGAGGTGACCGTCCGAGGCTATGAACTTTCCATCCGAAAAGCGGACGCGGAAATGATTGAGGTTGGCTGACGGGGGTTATCCCCTTTATTTTCAGACAAATAGTTAGCGAAAACTAATATAAAGAAGGAGAGGAAAACTATGAGTATGCGAATTGCCCTTGCGGGCAACCCGAACTGCGGGAAAACGACATTATTCAATGCCCTGACGGGCTCCAACCAGTTTGTCGGGAACTGGCCGGGCGTTACGGTGGAAAAGAAGGAAGGAAAGTTAAAGAGGCATGACGGCGTGACCATCACCGACCTTCCGGGTATTTATTCCCTTTCCCCTTATACGCTGGAGGAAGTAGTGGCGAGAAACTATCTCATCAGCGAGCGCCCGGATGCCATCTTAAATATTATCGACGGCACGAATCTGGAGAGAAACCTGTACCTGACTACGCAGCTTACCGAGCTTGGCATTCCTGTGGTGGTTGCCATCAATATGATGGACGTGGTGGAGAAAAATGGCGATAAGATCAATACGGAGGAACTGGCAAAGGCTTTAGGCTGTAAGGTTGTCGAGATTTCCGCCCTGAAAGGCAGCGGCATTATGGAAGCTGCAGAAGCGGCAATCGATGCGGCAAAGAATGGAAAGACGGTTCCGATGCATACTTTTGCAGGAACGGTCGAGCACGCCCTTGCCCATATCGAGGAGGCTGCGGTACACGGACTGCCGGAGGAACAGCAGCGTTTTTATGCCATCAAGTTGTTTGAGCGGGACGATAAGGTTTTAGAGCAGCTGAAGTTAAACGAGTCTGTTCTTGCCCATATCGAGACGGACATTAAGGCGGCCGAGGAGGAGATGGACGACGATGCGGAATCCATCATCACCAACGAGCGGTATCTCTATATCGGGAGCATCATCAAAGGATGCTTAAAGAAAAAATCTGCGGGAAAGATGACAAATTCCGATAAGATTGACAGGATTGTCACCAACCGTTTTCTGGGGCTCCCCATTTTTGCGGCGATCATGTTCCTTGTGTATTATATATCCATGGTGACGGTGGGAGCCTCCGCTACGGACTGGGCAAACGACGGACTGTTCGGCGACGGGTGGCATCTGCTTGGCATCGGTTCCTCTGCTTATGAAGAGGCGGCAGGAGAATATGGCGACGCGGCGCTGATCGTGGACGGTTATGACGCCTATGTGGAAGAAAACGGCGCGGCGCCCGCAGGTGATTTTCCTTATGAGGTGGCGGATGATGAGACACTGGAGGTAACGGTGGAAACGGCATCCCTTACTGATTATGAGGCTGCGCTTGCAGTGATGGAGCAGTATGGCGAAGAACCCGATCCGGCAGCCTACGGCGTATGGGTTCCCGGTATTCCGGTGCTTGTAGGAAATGCGCTGGAAGCTGTGGGCGCGGCTGACTGGCTTGCGGGACTCATTAACGACGGTATTGTAGCCGGTGTGGGCGCGGTGCTCGGCTTTGTGCCGCAGATGCTTGTTCTGTTCCTGCTCCTTGCATTCCTTGAGGCGTGCGGCTATATGGCGCGTATCGCATTTGTGCTGGACCGTATCTTCCGTAAGTTCGGACTGTCCGGCAAGTCCTTTATCCCGATGCTCATTGGTACCGGCTGCGGCATTCCGGGCATTATGGCATCAAGGACGATTGAGAATGAGCGTGACCGCAGAATGACGATCATGACAACGACTTTTATTCCCTGTGGCGCAAAAGTGCCGTTTATCTCAATGGTTGCGGGAGCAATCTTCGGCGGTTCCGCATGGGTGGCGACCAGCGCGTATTTCGTTGGTATGGCGGCGATCATTATTTCCGGCATCATGTTAAAGAAGACGAAGATGTTTTCCGGAGATCCGGCTCCTTTTGTCATGGAGCTTCCGGCTTACCATATGCCCACGGTGGGCAATGTGCTTCGTTCCATGTGGGAACGTGGATGGTCTTTCATTAAAAAGGCAGGCACGATCATCCTGCTCTCCACCATTGTTATCTGGTTTACGACTTATTTTGGATTTACTGCGGAAGGCTTCCGGATGCTTGGCGAGGAGGAAATGGATCAGTCGCTCCTTGCGGCGGTCGGCGGTGCGATCGCATGGATATTCATACCGCTCGGCTGGGGAAACTGGCAGGCGGCAGTGGCTTCCATCACGGGACTTGTGGCGAAGGAAAATATCGTCGGCACGATGGGAATCCTTTATCCCGGCGGATGGCCTGAAATCGGAGCAAACTTTAGTATGGTTGCGGGATATTCCTTCCTTGTGTTTAATCTTTTATGTGCCCCCTGCTTTGCGGCAATCGGCGCCATCAAGCGGGAGATGAACAACGCAAAATGGACGTGGTTTGCGATCGGCTACCAGTGCGGATTGGCTTACGCGGTGGCGCTGATGGTTAACCAGATTGGCTCGGCATTTACAGGAAACCTGAATATCATCGGCCTGCTTGCAGCCATCGTAATCCTCGGCGGTATGATTTATATGCTGTTCAGACCATATAAAGAGGCGACAAAGCTGACGACAAATATGAGGCTGAAAATGGCGAAATAACAGCGTGAGAAGCACTTCTTAAAGGCGTCCCGCCACTGGACGGGACGCCAAGCTTTTCATTAAGATTTATAACAGGGAAACGGGAGGAATTTCAATGCTTGCATGGCTTATGGAAAATATGGCGACAATCATTATCAGCGCGGTTTTGGTTCTCTTGGTGGCTGCCGTCATTGCCGGTATGGTACGCGGTAAGAGAAAAGGAAGATCATCCTGCGGCTGCGGGTGCGCGGGCTGTGCCATGAATGGCGCCTGCCATCGGTCAAAGCCGGAAACCTTGCGAAAATGAATAAAGGAAGGATATACAATATGAAGAGACACCGATTCTGGGCATGGGCGATGATTGCCTGCCTTTTTATGACGTTATATACCGGTTATAAACACCAGTAAATGGAAAGTGGAGGTACTGTATCGGGGAAAAGAAGGTCATCATCGGCAGTTACCACTTTGTTTTTCAGGATGAACAGTGTACGGTGCCGGAAGGAATGCAGGAGCAGTTTGACGCCCTTCCTGCGGAGTATTCCCATCTGTACATGGCAGTCGATTCCGTGCTGGCGGCGTTGTCGGCGGCGGATGTGGGCATTGCGGTCAGCGACGGGGCGGAAATCGCAAGGGAGATTGCGGACATTATGATCGGATCGGATGACCTGCACGGACTTGTGACACTGAAAAGACTGGGCAATGCGCTGGTCGGGCGGATACATAAAAATTACAGGGCGATTGTCGGTTTCAACACGGCGCTGCTCCTGCTTGGCGTGGGCGGCGTTTTACAACCCGCATCCTCGGCGCTGTTGCACAATACATCAACCCTGGCAATCAGCCTGAAAAGTATGTAGGATTTACTGTGACAGTTCAGTCACGCCCCAAAACGGACAGGATGCATTTTTTCATTGCTTCATAGCTTTCCGGTGTGATGTCATGCTCCATTTTGCAGGCATCGCCCGCCGCGATTACGGGGTCAACGCCGAGATGGACCAGCCAGTCCGTCAGCAGGGTGTGGCGTTCATAGACGCTTTCCGCGATTTTTCGTCCGTCTTCCGTCAGATGGAGAAACCCTTCTTCTGAAACGGTGATGTATCCGCGGTTTTTCAGGTTTTTCACGGCGACGCTCACGCTCGGCTTTGAAAAATTCAGCTCGGTCGCCACGTCGATGGAGCGCACCACAGAGAGGCGGCGGCTTAAGAACAATATTGTTTCAAGGTAATCCTCAAGGGATTCCTCGGCTTTGTGTCGGATATAACTCATGTATCACTGTACTCCTTTCCGGAACGGAATCCCGTCCGTGAGTTATAGTAAACGACATAACGAAATTTCTGATGTCGTTTACTATAATCCTAACATTTTAGGGAGGCCGGCGCAAGATCTGACGGCAAAAAGGGTGTTATTATATTTTATCAGCGGCCACTGGCAGGTGTGCCGCATTTTTGAAAAGCATGGGTTAGTATTTACTAACCAAAAAAGAAAAGAGAGGGATGTTTTATGGTCAGGCCGGAAAACTGTGATATAAAATTACCGGTTTATTTGAAAATCGGTCAAACGGTAGGAAAAATGAAAAGCGATATTTGACAAAGATACCGACGGTATGATAATGTATACATACCGTCGGTATGTTATGGGGAGGTATAACATTTATGGCCAGAAATAAACACCCTGAGGAAACCGTCAGCCTGATTCTGGAGGCTGCCAATCGTCTGTTTATAGAAAAAGGATATGAGCATACGTCCATACAGGATATTATCGATCAGTTGGGCGGACTCAGCAAAGGCGCAATCTATCACCATTTTAAATCAAAAGAAGATATACTGGTTGCCGTTACGGATAAAATGACGGAGGAATCCAACAGGCTTCTGGCAGCAGTCCGTGACCGTACGGATCTTACCGGAAAAGAAAAGCTCAAAACAATATTCAAAGAGTCCATATTCAGGCCGGTCCAGGATGATATATTCACGGTAGCTCCTGATTTAAGCAGCAGTCCCGGCCTGCTTTTCAGCATATTCCGGGAGACCGTTGAGGAAGCGGCGCCCAACTATATTTTGCCGATTATTGAACAGGGGATAGCCGATGGCTCTATTCAGACAGAATATCCGGCAGAATTGGCAGAATTAATTATATTGTCGGCCAATATTTGGATGAATCCTATGATTTTTAATAATTCTGCTGAAGAATCACGTCGGAAATTCATGGTTTTCCGTCAAATGATGTCAGGTTTCGGCCTGGATATCGTAGATGATGAGATATTGAACAGATTAGAAGAGCTGGCGAGTATCTACCAGGACAACAGGTTGCGGAAAGGCATTGAGACCATGGAGGTTTAGGACATGAAACAAAAATTATTTTCAAAAGATTTTACTCTGGTAATAATCGGGCAGATTATTTCACTGTTTGGCAATGCGGCGGTACGGTTTGCCCTGCCCTTGTATCTCTTAAATTATACGGGCTCTTCCGCGCTTTATGGAACGGTTACGGCTTGTGCGTTTGTACCGGCTATTCTGCTTTCTCCTGTTGGCGGTATGATTGCGGACCGGGTCAATAAAAAAAATATCATGGTAATACTGGATTTTTTTACGGCGGCGGTTATCCTTACATTTTTGCTGCTGATGGGCAAAATCAGTCTTATTTTATTGATGATTGTCACATTGATGCTTTTATATGGCATTGCCGGGGCCTATCAGCCTTCCGTACAGGCAAGTGTACCGGCGCTGGTCAGTCCGGAGCAGTTTGTGGCGGCTAATTCCGTTATTAATACGATCAGCTCGTTTGCGTCTCTGCTGGGGCCGGTTTTGGGCGGAATTTTATACAGTGCATATGGAATAAAGCTTGTATTATGGGTTTGCGCCGCCTGCTTCCTGTTGTCGGCGGCCATGGAGATATTTATAAACATACCGTTTGTCAGGCAGGACTCTGCCGCGGGAGTATGGGAAACCATAAGAAAAGACTTTGCGGAAAGCGTTCGGTTTATCCGCAAAGAAAAACCGGCTATTGGAAAAGGACTGTTTACCGTCAGCGGAATTAATTTGTTTTTGGCTTCTATGATTATGGTGGGCGTACCTTATTTGGTAACGGAGGTACTGCCGTTTAACGCGGCGCTGGCTTCCAAATTGTGCGGCTTTGCGGAAGGAGCGCTGGCAGCGGGAGGATTAACCGGCGGTATTCTGGCGGGGGTTCTGGCAAAGAAGCTGTCGGTAAAGCGGGCGGGCAATCTGATTATGGCCTGTGCGGGATGCGTACTTGCAATGGGAATGTTGCTTCTTTTTCTGTTAACGGCGCCGATAGCAGCCTATGCGGTTCTGGTTGCGGGCTGTTTTGGCGTCATGCTGTTTTCATCGATTTTCACGGTACTGATGTTTTCCTTTGTTCAGTCGGAGACGCCGCAAAATCTGATCGGGAAGGTAGTCGCCCTGATGTTTACCGTCTCTATGTGTGCACAGCCGCTCGGCAATATATTGTATGGAGTTCTGTTTGAAGTCTGCCAAGGGTATGAATTTATTGTAGTCCTGTTTTCCGGCGTTGTGTCCATGGCGATTGCAGCCGGAACAAAGAACATTTTCAGAGAGATTTCATAAAACATAAGATAAAAAAATAACTCGTCAATATTTCCATTTTTATGATATACTTAGACTTGTTGACTGTATGAGAGAAATAAAGTCATGGAGGATGAGATGGAAAGAGAAAAACTGAGTTCACGGATGGGTTTTATTCTGTTGTCGGCGGGGTGTGCAATCGGGATCGGTAATGTTTGGAGATTTCCATATATTGCGGGATTATACGGCGGAGGCATGTTTGTGCTTTTGTACCTGTTTTTCCTGGTAGCAATGGGAATTCCCGTAATGACCATGGAATTTGCAGTAGGGCGGGCCAGCAGAAAAAGTATTGTGAAAAGCTTTACCGAACTGGAAAAATCGGGGCATAAATGGCATTTGAATGGGTATCTGGGTATGGCGGGCAATTATCTTCTGATGATGTTTTATACCACGGTGGCAGGCTGGATGCTCTACTATTTTTATCAGATGATGATGGGAAGGTTTACGGGAAAGGATACGCAGCAGGTAGCGGGAATGTTTCAAAGTATGCTGGAAAACCCGCTGGTTTTGACCGTTTCGATGATTCTGATTGTAGCGGCGGGAATTTTCATCTGCTCCATTGGACTGCAAAAGGGCGTTGAGAAAATTACGAAGGTCATGATGGTGCTTCTGTTGTTTATCATTATAATTCTGGCAGTGCGGGGAATGACTTTGGACGGCGCCATGGAAGGACTGAAATTTTATCTGCTTCCGGATTTTCAGAAAATGAAGGATGTGGGGATTTTAGAAACGGTTATTGCGGCCATGAATCAGGCGTTTTTTACTTTGAGCCTGGGAATCGGAGCCATGGCTATTTTCGGCAGTTACATTGACAAAAAACATACTCTGCTGGGAGAGTCCGTAAATATTGCCGTTTTGGATACCTTTGTTGCCATTGTGTCCGGCCTGATTATCTTTCCCACCTGCTTTGCTTTTGGGATCAGCCCGGATAAGGGGCCGAGTCTGATATTTATTACATTGCCCAATGTATTTAACCATATGGCGGGAGGACGGATCTGGGGCACACTTTTCTTTATATTTATGACCTTCTCCGCTTTTTCCACGATTCTGGCCGTGTTTGAAAATATTATTTCCTGCGGGATGGATTTGTTTCACTGGAGCAGAAAAAAATCCTGCCTGATCAATCTGGTTGTTTTGATTGTGCTGTCGCTGCCCTGTGTGTTCGGCTTTAACCTGTGGTCCGCTTTCCAGCCGATGGGAGAGGGAAGCACGATCCTGGATCTGGAGGATTTTATAGTCAGTAACGTTATATTGCCGATTGGTTCCCTGATTTATCTTCTGTTCTGCGTAACACGGTACGGCTGGGGATTTGACAAATATTTAAAGGAAGCGAATACCGGCGGAGGCCTGAAAATACCGAAGGGTATCCGGGTCTATGTTACATATATTCTGCCGGTTCTGTTGCTTCTACTCATTTTACAGGGATGGTTTGGATAATGGGAGGCGTTTATTATGAAGCAAAAAGATTTACGGGAACGATTTGTATTCAGGAATATTTTACAGGAGGAAGCGGATCAGGCCGTTTCCATGGAAAAAATCTGTTTTCCGCCGAATGAGGCGTGCTCGGAAACAATGATGAAAGAAAGAATTGCCAAAGCACCGGAGCTTTTTCTTGTTGCGGTTGATAAGGAATCGGGAAAGCTTGCAGGATTTTTAAACGGTCTTGCTACCGATGAAGCTTCCTTTCGGGATGAATTTTTTACCGATGCCCAGTTGTATAATCCGGACGGCGCCAATGTGATGCTTCTGGGACTGGATGTGCTTCCCGAATACCGCGGGCAGGGACTGGCAAGAGAAATCGTGTCGCACTATCTCGCAAGGGAGCGGGATAAAAACAGGGCGCAGGTTATTTTAACCTGTCTGGATTCCAAAGTTGGCATGTATGAGAAAATGGGTTTTCTGGATCTGGGAATCTCGGAGTCTTCCTGGGGCGGGGAACAGTGGCATGAGATGGTTTACCGGCTTGAAAAATAGAAAGAAGATTCACGTATAGATATGAAAACAATAAACGTAGTAGCGGCAATTATAAAAAAAGACGACAAAATATTTGCAACCCAAAGAGGCTATGGCGAATTTAAAGGCGGATGGGAATTTCCGGGCGGTAAAATCGAGCAGGGTGAAACGCGGCAGCAGGCGCTGGAGCGGGAAATCAGGGAAGAACTGGATGCACAGATCACGGTGGGCGGTCTGCTTGACACGATCGAGTATGATTACCCATCCTTTCATCTTTCCATGCAATGCTTCTGGTGTG
>ERZ779637.1344-NODE-1344-length-10452-cov-4.827643_pt1 | contig 10452 bp, 10 predicted proteins | sample MGYA00514196_ERZ779637 | MGnify/ENA primary metagenome ERZ779637 (study PRJEB29562, sample SAMEA4376700) | mouse gut metagenome | isolation source: Cecum | study: EMG produced TPA metagenomics assembly of the A DSS colitis mouse model was used to assess the... | reverse complement strand
CTGCGCAACTCTGTCTGTTATGGTTGGTACTCCAGGACGTCTGGTTCCTCCTGTTTTCTTTGGAATCTCCACCACCATTACTGGTGATGGAAAATAACTTCCCGAACTCATTCGGTTCCAGATTTTATAGAGGTTGTTATTGAGTTTCTTTTCAAATTTCTCAAAATCTATACCATCTATTCCAGCGCTTCCCTTGTTTGCTTTGACTCTTTTATAGGCATCAATCACAGCCCGTTTTGGTATATCGTATTGCCTGCTCCCGCTCATCAAATCCTCCTAGTTTCCTAGTTGTTTTCTGTCCCAAGCTAAATGATGCCACCCCTTCGCTCCATTACCATTACAGTAACTTCAACGCTACTACAGATGGCTCCGCCCCATAAGCGCGAACTTAACGGCTGCTTGATTACCGTTTCCACCACGTTCCTCTGTAAAGATATATCCTCGTGCGTATTCTCCGTTTCCCTGTACTTCAGGTCATATACCGTATCATCCAGCAGATAACCCTCGCTCTCTGAAATTTCCTTGATATAATAATTGCCATAATAGAGGTTGCCGAAGTTAAAACTTCCGCTCTCATCCGTAGCCACGCTTGCAAGGAGCGTCCCTGCATTTGCCGGGACTTCATACGTTTGAAACCCGTCCCCCTTTGTGGAAGTAATCTTGTCATCCCCTCTGTAAGTGACAACGCCCCTGCCGTCCGGGTAATTGATGGTTTCTGCCGCATAGAGGCCGTAAACTGCACCGGATAACTTTGCGTCCCCCTGTGCCTCTCCTGTTTCCCTGTCCCGCTTTTCTGCGTCCACATCACATCGCAGCGGTGTATTTTCCATGCTGGCCGACGCCATCTCCCCATAATAAGGGCTGACTGGAATCACTTCATTGTTGGCAAGGTACCCCTCCGGCACCTCAACCTCTTTTACATAATAAGTGTCCTGCATCTTGGTAAACTTTTCTGACGCTGCCATGTCTAAATCAGCGTCATAATAAAAGACCGGGACCTGTGTACCATTTGCTGTTCCATCCACGGTTACACGGACAGTACATGCAGGGTCCGTAAATACGGCAAAACCCGCTTTCGCCACGATATTGCCGGACTCGGAATCCGTTTTCCTAATCATGACGCCGACCGGCTCCGATTCCTCCAAAACGCTGACTTCCTTTCCTTTCTGCGTCACCTTGCCCGCTGCATCATAGAGGGTAAAATAGGAAAGGTCAATCGGATAGACTTTCGGATCAAGTTTATACCCGTCTGCCTCATGCACCTCTTTCAGATAGTAGGTGTTTTCCGTAAGCGTCTGCATACCGCTTCCGCTAAGCCCCTTTTCATCCGTCACTTCCATCGCACACAAAAGGTCCGTACACTCCTTATCCTCATACAGATAATAGGTAGCTCCCTTTACCGGTTTGCCGTTATAGGTGTTTGTCTTTTTGAGCGAGAGGCTTCCTGTCTGAAAGTTTGCCGTAACCTTTACGGCTGCGGAAGCGTCCGTGACATTAAATTCCTCCAAAAAAGTGATTTTCTGCTGCGACACTACCGTAGGCGTCCACTTTCTCCCGCCCTTTTCATCCGAATAGGCATTTGCCTTAATCTTGATGACGCTGTTCTTTTCCTGTATCTTCTTCATGGCCTCTGCGTTACAGTACAGGTAAAAGTTGGAAGATGCCTTGTCTGCGTCCGTCTGTGCCACGCAGATGTCATATTTCTTCAAATCCGTCGGGTCCTCAATCTCACTTGCGTCCGTTTTGATTTCCCCTGTTGTCAGGCCGGACGGTGCCCCAGTAATCTTATATACCACGTTGGTAATCGTGCCGGATTTTGTCCTGACTAGCTTATCCTTTGTGCGGTAAAGCCCGTCTTCTACCTGCTCCCATTCCGTACGCTTCGGGGAAATGCTGTAGGTAATGGACTTCGTACATCCGCTCGCACTGTCATACTTGGACTTATCGTACTTCTTTGCATCCGCAACCATCTCCGCAATGTTCTTATAGACACCGCTCTCGTTATTATAATAGCCGAGGCTCAGCTCACCATTCAGCACATGGATTGCTGCGCTTGTAATAAAATAGTCCGCAGACGCAGAGCCGGAAGAATACTTTGACGTATGGCATGTCCCGCCTAACTTCCTGGCACCGTTTACCAGACAGAACGTAATCTCTGCCTTGACCTTTCCTGACGCAGCCGATACCGTGCCGCTTGTGGAATTTTTATGCACATCCATACAGTAGACCAGATTGTGGTAATATTCACCCGATTCACTGATATACTTAATGGCGGTGCTGTGCCCACAATACTTCGCATAACCGGAATATGCCACTTTCATGCTGTCCTTTGACTTTGCCCTTGCATTTGCCGCATACAAAACCAGGGCATTATCCAGCTTAATCGACATAACCGCTGTATTGCTTTGCAGACTTTCAATTTCCCCATCGGATAACGGGTATTCCTCAAAATCTGCCTTTTCCCCGACCATATCCGGCACCGGCTCCCCGTCCGCCTCCGTAACCTGTTCCTCCGTCTGCTCCATTTCCGTAGAGGCGGTTTCTTCAACGGTCACTTTCCGACAGATAAGATAAGGAGTTTTACCGCTGGCCGGTTCTGCCTTATAGTAGGTATCATATACTCCCGCCTTTGACAGATCAAAAGAGCCTTTATCCTCATAATAAGACACCCTGACCTTATCCGAGTTATAGCTGATTCCATCCGTTGTATCTTTCACGTCATAATCGGAATCTTTCTCTACCGTAATGTCCTCTGCTGCCGCCACTTCGTCTGCATCCAAGTCCGCCCTGTCCTCTGCTACATACAAAACGGGTTCCTGCCTGCCCTCTGTGCCTGCACTCTCGGCAAATACAAACGAACCGCTTCCTGCCACTGCCGTAAGCATTATGACAACAGCCATAAGCAGCGCTATTTTTTTCCTGCATTTCTTCATTGTATCATTCTTCCTTTCCTTATTGGTTTACGCAAACAAAATTCCCTGCCTTTCCGCCCAAAAAAGGGCAGAAAAAAAGACACACCGATATGGCATGTCTTTTCTACCCGTAAGCCCTTATTGCGTTCAGGCTTCCCTTATTTGATTTTTACTCTCATGGATTACCTCCCTGTATGCTGCCATTTATCCCCACTTCATGGCTGCGTCCAGCACTTCATCTTCAATCTCCGGCTCCATTTCTTCCTCATTTTGTTTCCCTGCGTCTGCCTGCCCCATGTTCAAGTTCTGCAAAAGCACGCTGCCGCTGTATAACTGAATAACCTTGCCATAAACCTCTGCTTTCAGGTCAGATATGGCTTTTTCCATTTCCTCCCGTAAAACATATTCCTCCCTGCATTTCTGCTGTTTCTCATAACCGCTGTTCGTCAGTTCCGCTTCATCAAAACTGTCAAAATAAAATTCAATCGCATCTATAATGAACTGGCTTTTTGATTTGTGTATGTCCATGTTCAAATCTTCCAGCAGGTTACGAACCTTGATATGCTGTTCGTTTTCCCCGCTCAGACGGATTGTGAAGTTGCGGAATTTACTTCTTGCCATAACCCACACCCCCTATGCCAAATGCTTCAAAACCCGGTTGAGATAAATTCTGCCGAGATACTCATACCCTTTTGCATTTGCCTTTACATCTTCAATGTAGCGGATGTTTTTCTGTTCCAGTCCGCCAAACAGCTTCATCATTACTGCACCGCCGCCTACAAACGTGATTGGTGTGGTTTTCAGGTTATATCCCTGCTCCCCTATCATGTGGAATACCTTTTGGGTATAGGCGGCAATCTCTTTTTTGATAATCTCAAGATACTCTGTTTCAAGAAAATCATTACTGCCTTTCATCATAACTTCCTGTATGGCACTTTCATCAATCTGCCCGTTTAGCAGCCGGACACTCTGCTCATTGATACGCCGCATACAGGTAATGATGCCCTCAGGCACGGTTACACATACGGATTCATCCGGGGAATGGCCGATTACCGACACCATGTCAATCGTCCATGAACCAATGTCGGCAACCAGTTCCTTTTGTGAAAAATCCTTTATCCTGTCTACTACCGCCCCATAACACTGCGGATAAACGGAAACCCGCTCTACCGTAATCCGGTACTGCTTTTTCTCAAGGCGGAATGCCACTTCCCTTTCCCGTCTCAGATAATCAATAAATCCCTGCTTCTCTGCCCCGAATCTTCCAATCGGAAGCCCTACCGCAAGCAGGACATGTGCATTTCTCTTTCCCCTTAATTCCAGTTCCTTTGCCACCGCTGCCAGTGTGAGGATATAAAAGTTATCATCTGACACCTTATCTTCCTTAACTTCCAGACGGTTCCCGCCTACCTTGTAATACTTCCCTTTATACTGTACCACGTTATCAAACAATGCCGGCTCCGTGGTAATCTCCCTGACACCTGATGTAAAAACGCTCCCTGCGGTTTTCATCTGCGACCAGCCGTGGTCTATTCCTATCACGATTGTATTCTTATCCATAGCTTTACCTCCTTACACTCTGCTCCTTTTTGGGTTTCGTTACAAATTTGCGATAGTCTATGAGTTCGTCTAAATCCCAGAGTTTTGAATCCATAGCCCTCTGCACGTTTTCTTCCGAATACTGACCTATCTTTTTTAAGTTTTTCGTTACTTCCTTTAGGATTTTTTTCTGTACGCTCTCCGGCATAAGACCGATGAACAAACTCGGATCGCTGACCGTATCTTTCGGCTCCAGCTCCCCTATAATTCGATTAAGAATTTCTTCCGCCTCTGCCCTCTTGTCTTTTTTGACCATTCCGAGCAATTCTTTTCTGATTTGTTTCAATTTTTTATCCACCATTCATCCCTCCATATCCGGCATAACTGTTATGTAGAAAGTGTACGCTGGTATCTCTACCCCTCATTGCCCGTACACATGGAATTACAGACCGACGCTTCCGCTCCACGGCATACCCTGTATGCTCTCCCCTGCTGCCAATTTCGGGGATAAGGAAATTTCTTTATTTCCCTTTGTGTTTTATTATCCATCCGCCACAAGTAACCTGCCGTGTCCGCTCCATTTTCATTGCTACATCCTTCAACTCTTATCGCATAACTTTGACTGATATTTATTGTCTGGCATTGCACCGGATTTCTACCGAGTGGGATTTCTCCCAACTGTCTGTAATTGCTATTCAGTTGTTACAGCTCTCTTTCGATTACTGTACCACTATGGTAAATCCAAATGCCGGAATTGGCTATGGACTCTTATGGTATAATTTGCGGATTGCATACCATGTCATGGTATTTTTGCAAAAGATTGTGGAAAAACTTTTTAACCCGTTTCCCGTGTATTATCCAATTTTTCAAAATACAATTCCTCAAGAAACTTCCTTTGAACCGCTTTATCCTGCTCATCCCATCTCCCCTGCTCTGACATATGACGAATATTCCACATATTTTCAGCTTCATTTCTCCGAATGTACCAATATAGACTGCTTTTTCTATTTGGCTTTCTATCTCTTTTGTATTCTTCTTCTGTTTCAAAGAAACTCCACACGGATACTTTTAATGCAGAGGCAATCATACACATCGCATGAGGTGGGATTTTATTAAATTCCCTACAGTCCGCCTTTGTAAACCATGCGTATACTGTTCCCATTGGTGTTCCTGTCACTTCCGAAACCCATTTACTTTTATCCCTATGGGAAATCCCCTTATTCCGCATTGCTTGATTGATATTCTTGATTAAAATGGATTTGTCACAGTTTTTATGGACATCCATAAATTTCACTAAATCTTTCTCAAACTTACCCATCACTACCTCCTGTCTTGGTTTCTCACTGAGTAACTTCATTATCTATGAAGCAAATCAACTCCCATTCTGCAAAATTCATATGTAACTGTTCCTTTCTAAAAGAAAAAAGCAGGACTAAATTAACTGCACATAAACGAAATATTCGTCTAAAGAGCTAATTTAGTCCTACCTTAATTCAGATTATTCTTCCTCACCTCGCATTTCAAAAAAGCCACAGTCAACCATATCAAAACAGTTTCCTTTTTGACTTCATAATAATGTAGGTTTTTGATTTTGTACGGCGCCGTCCTAATCGAAACCTCATGGGCATAAAAAAATAGGACTAAATCAGTGCAAACCCTTTATTCTTAGGGGCTTCCCTTAATTTAGTCCTATTATAACACCATCATATCCGACAAAAACAGTGGAATACTGTTCAAAGCCGTCAATGCCCGCCTTAATTTTAGGCCTTGCATCTTTCTTCTGTTCCTCACTTGCCAGGTCCACCAGCTTATCATGATCCGTCGGATAGGGTGTTTCCGGTTCAATACGGAAAATATCCGCCCCCGTATTCTGCTGTATCACAGATGCCATGTACTGGATATTGCCCATGACTTCCCCATCCACTACGACAACACTATTGTCCTCATCTTCTGTCATGCCTTCCGCTTTATCGGTTTCCGGCTGTGAAAAATATACAACAAGGACTTTCCCGTCTGCCGTCTGTTCTGTTCCCTGCCCACTCTGTATGGCATTCTTTCCGGCTGTCACGCTGTCCGTATTTACATTCCCGGATTCATTTTTGGTATTTCCGCAGCCTGCCAGACTTCCCAAAAGCACAATTCCCAAAAGTAATGCCAGTATCTTCTTCATTTCCCTAATCATGGTTACTGCCCCCTTTTAGCTCTTATGCAAAACATTCCTCAAATATCTGCAAAATTTCCTCATGTGTCATCTGCCGGTAACTTCCGGGGGAAATATTGCAGGAATCCGCTATCTCTTTTAAGATGGATTTATCCGTAATTCCAAGCCCGGATAATGTATTAGGCAGACCGATTTCCAGAATGAAATCCTCCAGTTTTCGTATCCCCTCTAAAGCCACTTCTTCCTCGCTTTTCCCTTCCGCATCCACGCCCCATACATTAACGGCAAAACGATAGAATTTAGGCAGCCCATCCTTATAGATATGACGGTAATAGACCGAATGAAGAACCGCCAGGCCGCAACCATGGTTGCAGTCCGTATATGCACCAAGCTGGTGTTCCATCTGATGGCACTCAAAGTCCGTCTTTTTGCCCAGCTTGATAATGCGGTTCTCTGCCATCGTGGCATCCCACATCAGGTTGCTCCTGGCCGTATAATCCTTTGGATTAATCATGGCGGCCCACAGGTTCCGTATGACATTTTTCATCAATGCTTCCGCAATGTCATCCGATACATTGTCCTCATTTGGCTCACTGAAATAAATTTCCATAATGTGTGACAGAATATCAAAGCTGCCGGATGCCATCTGCTGTTTTGGCACACTGTAGGTATAGCATGGATCCATCAGAGCAAACTTAGGGTTACATTTTGGATAATCCATTCCCGTTTTCACTTTCAGCTTTTCATTGGTAATCACCGCGCCACCGTTACACTCACTGCCGGTTCCCGCCACCGTCACAATCACGCCAAGCGGCAGGGGATCGAAATCAATGATACCTTTCTTCTCCCAATAGTTTTCCCATACATCCTTTTCAGACTTAGCGGCTAAAGAAACCGCCTTACAGCAGTCCATGACAGAACCTCCGCCCACAGCCAGTATCATGTCAATCTTATGATCCTTTGCCAGCTTTGCCCCTTCCAGCACTTTCTCATAGGTCGGGTTCGGCATGATTCCTGAAAACTCCGTAACATTCTTATCTGCACTCTGCAGGATTCCCATAACTTCCTCATAAACGCCGTTTTTCTTGATGGAACCGCCGCCATATGCCAGCAGAATATTTTTTATTCCTTCTTCAAGCAGATTCCCCAGATATTCTTTTACGCAGCCCTTTCCAAAATAAACCTTAGTGCTGTTCTCAAAGATAAAATTATTCATTTCCTATTCCCTCCTATTTGTACTTTTGCACCCATTTATTTACAGTTTTCTGGGATGGCGTGTCATAAAAATTCTTTCCTTTCTTCCATTTCGTTTTGGAAGATATTTTTGCGTTCTTTTTCAGGTTCTTATCACTTTTCCCAAGTCCACTGCTCGCAGAAGTGCAGAACGGCACAACAGTCTTTCCCTTTAGGCTCACATTTTCCACCATGTTATATACGATATGCGGTGCCTCTCCCCACCAAATCGGATAACCGATATACACAATATCCGCCTTTTTCACTGCCTTTTTGATGGCAGACAGATTCTTGATTTTTGGACGCACACTGCTTTTTCCCGGTGTATCTGCCGACTTGTGCTCCTTTGTCACACGACTGTCATCCTCGCCGTAATCCAGGTCATCATCCGTGTACGGATCAGCAGCTTTGATTTCTGCCATATTTCCTTTGGTCGCTTTCTTAATCTTCTTTGCCACGCTCTTTGTGATCCCTGTGGCAGAAAAATAAATCACTGCAACTTTCTTTTGCTTTGCAGCATTTGTCTTTCCCTCTGCCTGTACGCTGACCGAAGCGTTGCCCGCCAAACATACTGCCACCGCCAATGCCATCAAGATAGCTGCCATTTTCCTAATCTTTTTTACACACTCTCTCATGCTCTCAACATCCTTTCCATGTACTGTTTTTTATTATTATAAACCGCCCCTTAACTGCGGAGAAGTTCCCATTCGTTCCTGCGTTTGAACCCAAAGGTTTTAACGCTGTTTTCATTATATTCAAGGCATATGTTTATTTCATCTGCGCCTCCCAAAAGGACACCGCATCCTGCACCCATCCCTCTGCCACCGTATCCGTCCCAATCCCAAAACCATGGTCAAGGCCCTTGTAAGAATGGAACTCTGTCGCTATCCCGTAATCTTTCAGTTTTTCCAGCCGCCGTTCCATCGTCCTTACGCCTGCAATGCTGTCCCTTGTCCCCACACAGGCGTAAGTTGGCGCATCGTCTTTCTGCGCATCTGTATATCCGGTGTATTGCATAATGACCGCCGCTGCCTGCGGAACCGCTTTTCCATCCGTATACTGCCCAAGATAAGAAGCATTGCCCAGAACCGCCGCCATCCTTGCACCTGCCGATCCACCCCATAGGGAATAATTTTCCCTGCTGACACCCAGTTCATCCGCATGTCCTTCAATGAAGCGAATGGCCTGTGCCAGATCCACATAGGGATCATCCGGGCGATAAATCAGCGCAAAAGCATTATAGCCTTTTTTACTCACTTCCAGCGCATGGGGAAAACTGTCATGCATGGCTCCCACATACATAAAACCGCCTCCCGCATTCATGATTGCGAATTCCTTCCCCGGTTCTCCCCGGAAGAAAAACAATCCGGTGTCCCGTTTTGATGACTCGGCTTTCATTTCTTCCTCAGAATAAATCGGATAGAATATCTGCTCTCCCGACAAAGCCTGCCCTTTCAGGTAATTGAGGATTTCCACTGTTTTTTCCGGATGAATCTCCGAATACCAGACATACACATCACTGCTGCTTGCCTCCCGCAGTGTCATATCTCCATGCACATCCCGGTCTACCGGAAACAAAAGTTTGCCAAAGCCTTCAAATGCCGCATCGTTTATGACCTCTGAAACTCTGGTTTTTTCTGTAAACTGTTTTCCTGCCATAGCATTACCACCTGGTTTTGTTCCATTTTCTACGGTTTCTTGTGCCGATTCCTCCACAAACGAATCTTCTCCGCCTGCTCTCTCCTGAACCTGTCGGCTGCTCCGCTCCGCCTGGCTGCTTTTTTCTTTCTCTCCACTGCCTGTCTGATTATTATTCCCACATGCGCAGAGGATAAAGACGGCATTTGCAAGCAGAAGAAAGCATGTTATTGATTTCTTATTCATTAAATCGCACTCCTTAAAAGGCTTTCTTCCTGAGAACTGTTTCCTAAAACTGCTTTGCAAGTTTTTCTGCCTCCCGGCTGCCTGATGCCATGCCCATATATTCCATGCCATACATTTTTGCAAAACGCCCCATCGTATATTCTGTCTTTTCAAACATCCACTTTTCCGGTGCGGCACCTTGAAACAGGAACGCAAGTTTTCTCCCGGATAATTCCCCCTGACTGACAGGTCCATAAAAACGGTCTAACAAATTTCTGCCCGCTCCGCACATATTATGCCAATAAACCGGAGAGCCGATGATGATAACCTCCGCTTCCTTCATCTTCCCTAAAATCTCTGTAAACTGGTCATCAGCGAACTGCTGCCCATAGCTGTAAAGTTTGTAATCCACCAGATGCAGGGTATCATATTCCTTTCCATGCAAAAGCTGCTCCGCCAGCTTTACCGTATTCCCATTCTTGTTTGGACTGCTATTGATAAATAAAATATTCATTTTTCATCCTCTCTTTCATCCTGTATACCCTCCATTCTACTCTTCTACATGCCCCCGGTGGCCATATATCCTACAGGCATTTAGGGAATCTTCCAGCATTTGAAACTCTTCCTCCGTAAACTCCACATTCCAGGCCGCCAGATTTTCCAGAATCCGTTCCTGATTCTTGGAACCGGGAATGGGAATGGCATTCGGATATTTATGCAGCATCCATGCAAGTGCAATCTGGG
>ERZ779637.1342-NODE-1342-length-10466-cov-8.738450_pt1 | contig 10466 bp, 9 predicted proteins | sample MGYA00514196_ERZ779637 | MGnify/ENA primary metagenome ERZ779637 (study PRJEB29562, sample SAMEA4376700) | mouse gut metagenome | isolation source: Cecum | study: EMG produced TPA metagenomics assembly of the A DSS colitis mouse model was used to assess the... | reverse complement strand
AAAAAATGGAACTTGAAGATTTTAAGGACTGGCTGTTTGATGTACTGAATGAACAGAATAGTGATATTGTCGTGGATATTGACACGAACGAAAGATTGAACACATTCCAGTTGAATATGGTCGGTGGCGGCAGATTTGAGATAGAATGCCGAAAAATGTAAGGGGAAATATGGATAAAAAAGACAGGACACTGACAGTGTACGGAAAAATGAGCAAATCCGATAAGACGATTCCGCAGATTAGGTTTGAAGGACAATGGTTACAGACGCTTGGGTTTTGTGTGGGTGACAAGATAAAACTGGATTGTAAGGAAAACAGAATAATCATTACAAATCTATCGGAAAAGAACGGATGATAGTTGGGAGGGATACCATTGGAGAATGGCTGTCCCTCTTTTGCTTTGGTCATGAAAAGGATATTTATGCATAATATCCCTTAAAGTTCTTTGAACGGCGCAGGAAGCGCATCACTACCATTTTTTCATCATCAGGCACTTTGGAATAATTTATGCCATTTCGTTTGCACAAGAGGGCAAAATCTTTTTCAGAACGACTTCCTTTGAAATTTTTGTATGTTTCGAGGTCACTCTTAATGTTTTCAACAATGGAGGTTTCAGGTGCGGTTTCCGTTTCCCCAGCGTGGGATTTCCGCAGGTCTTTGATGATTTCGCCGAGGTCGGACTGTATGACGTGCCGGAAAAACTCGTATTCGTCCACATAACAAGCATTCAGCTCCCTTTGTGCAAATTCTTTCTCATCAGGGTGGTAGTTTTCCATTACCTGCTGTCTTGCAAAATCCACAAGCGAATTAAGAGTGTGTATCTGGCTTGTGGCAATCCCGTTGACATATATCTCAATGTCTGCCATGTATTTTTCAAAGGCAGGGTGCTTGATAATCTCGCACAGCAGGCGGTGGTTGAAATGTCCGTTTTTGAGAAGTTCTATGGTATCTTCATCGAGCTTCAGCACAGACAGGTCGGCATCGGCTGCTCTTTTGGTGTCCGTTATCCCAAGCAGGTAATCCGCTGATACATGGTAGTATTCTGCAAGCGTGCGCAGGTTTTCCCCGCCTATCTCCCTTGTTTCATCGGTTTCATATGTGCCGAGGGCGGAACGGGATATTCCTGTGGCATCTGCAAGCTGTTCAAGGCTAAGACCATGCTCCACACGCAGGTCTTTTAGTTTTTCCGGCAAAGTAAGTTTACATTTCATTGATAATCACTCCAATCAGACATACTCCCCCTTACAAACCTCTTAGTGACGGGATATTTTGCATCTGTCTTTCTGTCAAGTCTGGGCTGAAAGCTCATTCATTTCAGACTTGACAGAAGGACGGGGGCATAAATACAATGGCGCAAAAGGTTGTAAGGGGCGGTTTACGGTAAATCAGATATTTCAATTCTATCACGAATTTTATATTTATGTGTAAGAATTATGTCGAATAACAAAAAATAATCATTTCCACAATTGTGGAAATTGGACACTTTTATGGCGAATTTCCATATTTCGGGAAATACAGGAGGAAAGAGGTTTTTGTGTGATAATGCTTATACAGACGAACATTGAAAACTGAATGACCGTCCGAAAGGATACTGCAAGCGGAAAAGTGGGCGATGACTAATAAAAGAGCCTGCCAAGCTGCATGGCAACGCCATACGTCACAAAAGGCGGACTGGCAGGAACAAATAAGGGGAAAACGGCAATTAAAGAGGGAAAAATTTTTGACTTGTTCTTGAATGGACAATTTATTGGAACAAAAATATTAAAATTAAGATACTTCTCTTTACAGAAGGGTAAAAGGAGGAAATATGAACCTTACAAGGTATGAACAGGAAGTAGTGATTAACCTAAATGCAGATGAGGATATGGCAACAGTTTACAGTACCAATCCTGCATGGATTAGAAAAATGGATGCGCTGGTAAAAGAGTTCCCTGATATTTTTCATGTTAAGCGGCAGACAGAAATCAGTAAAACTTATGAAATGCCTAAGAAGTTTGTGCGTATCGGAAAGCCAAGGGAATTATCCCAAGCACAGAGGGAAAACTTAGAGAAGATGCAAAACGTAAAAATGAAAAATGTAAATGTAACCTAATAAGGTAAAGCAAAAACTTGTTGAAAGTATTCGCTTGATAGAATATAATAAAAGCAGTTGACCATATAGTATTTGGAGGGAACTGTATGAATTATGCAACAACAGTAGATAAAGCAAAAGAATGGGGAATTTCACAACGCAGAGTGTCTATTTATTGTAAAGAAGGCAGAATAGAGGGCGCAGAGCTTTTGGGAAGGACATGGTTTATTCCTAAAGAGGCAAAGAAACCAATAGATCCACGCAGGCAAAGAAAGTTGGATGCAGCAAAAGAGAAGTAGTATGCAAGGGAGTGTGTGGTGAATGGGAAAACGTGATTTATCAGAAGAAGATATTAAGGCACAGTATATCACACCAGCTATTGAGAAAGCTGGGTGGGATATAAAAAAGCAAGTGCGGTTTGAGTACGCTTTTACAGCAGGGCGGATTATTCTTCGAGGAAGTGTGACAAGCAGAGGGAAGAAGAAAAGGGTTGACTATCTGTTGTTTTATAAGCCTAATATTCCTCTTGCTGTTATTGAAGCAAAGGACAATAACCATACGCCCGGCGCAGGTCTGCAGCAGGCGATTAGTTATGCGGATACGCTTGACATTAAATATGTGTATTCCTCTAACGGGGACGAGTTTGTTGAGCAGAACTTGATTAGCGGGGAAGTGCGGAGTGTTCCGCTTGATGCATTCCCGTCCCCTGATGAACTGTATGCAAGATATAAGAGGGATATGGGGATTTCAGATGTGGGCGAGAAAGCCATGCTTTCGCCTTATTATTGGATGCCAGGGTATAAGAAACCACGTTACTATCAAAGGATTGCAATTAACCGCACAGTAGATGCGGTGGCAGGAGGAAGAAACAGAATTCTTCTCGTCTGTGCAACCGGAACAGGTAAAACTTTTATGGCTTTCCAAATTATTTACAGGCTGTTACAGGCTGGAATCAAGAAAAAGGTTTTGTTTCTTGCTGACCGTAATAATCTTATTGAACAAACAATATCAGGTGACTTTAAGCCTTTTGGCGGAAAAATGACAAGAGTGGAAAACAGGACACTGGACAGCGCTTATGAGGTGTACTTATCGCTATACCATCAGCTTTCTGGCGAGGATAATTTAGAAACATTCAAGCAGTTTAAGCCGAACTTCTTTGACCTTATTGTGATTGACGAGTGCCACAGGGGGAGTGCAAAAGAGGAGTCGGCATGGAGAAAGATTCTTGATTATTTTTCATCAGCAACGCACATTGGCTGTACTGCAACGCCGGTTGAAACAAAACAGGCATCGAACCAGACATATTTTGGCGAGCCTGTTTATGAGTATTCTCTAAAGCAAGGGATTAATGATGGTTTCCTTGCACCATATAAGGTAATCCGTGTGGGGCTGGACAAAGACCTTATGGGATATAGACCGGAGGCGGGAAAAACGGACGACAAAGGGTATGAAATCGCTGACCGTGAGTATAATATTAAAGATTTTGACCGCACGTTAGTCTTAGACCAGAGGACAAAGGCTGTTGCAGCGAAAGTGACAGAGTTCCTGAAAAAAACTGACCGCATGAGCAAAACCATTGTATTCTGCGTTGACGTGGAACACGCTGAACGGATGCGGCAGGCATTGATTAACGAGAACAAAGACCTCTACAAAGAAAATAACAGATATATTATGCGGATTACCGGGGACAATCAGGAAGGCAAGGAACAGCTTGGAAATTTTATAGACGAGGACAGCGATTATCCGGTAATAGCGGTTACAAGCAGGCTGATGACAACGGGTGTTGACGCTAAGATGTGCAGACTGATTGTGCTTGACAATAATTTCAGCGATGAACACGGCATGACGGAATTTAAGCAGATTATCGGGCGTGGGACAAGGCTTTTGGAGGAAAAGGGCAAGACCTATTTTACAATCATGGATTTCAGGAATGCAAGCCGCTTATTTGCGGACAAAGATTTTGACGGTACGCCGGACGTGGTAATTGATATTCCGGATGGGGGAGAGATGGTTGACCCGCCAGTAAATCCAGTTGATTCGTTATCGGAGATGGAGAACGATGAACCAATTCAAGACGTACAAAATATTCCGGGCACATCTTTGCTTGTTACGCAGCCGGACGGGGATATGCCGAAAAAATATTATGTAAGCGATGTAGAAGTGACAGTTATTTCGGAAAGGGTGCAGTACATAGACAAAGATGGGAAACTGATAACGGAAAGCCTGATTGATTACACAAGAAAGAACATTCTGAGCCAGTATGCAAGGCTTGATGATTTTCTGAGTCGGTGGACTAAGGCACAGAGGAAACAGGCAATCATTGACGAACTGAAGGAGGAGGGCGTTCTTTTGGACGCAGTGCGTGAGGAAACCGGAAAGACTGATATTGACGATTTTGACTTAATCTGCCATTTGGCATATGACAAAGCGCCGCTTACAAGATTGGAAAGAGCAAACAGTGTGAGAAAACGTGGATACTTGTATAGATATGCAGAACTTGCACAGAAGGTACTTGGTACGCTGCTTGATAAATATGCAGATGAAGGTATCAAAGATATAGAAGATACAAAAGTTTTGCAGTTAAAAGAATTTGCTGAATATGGCAGTCCTATGAAGATTGCAAAGGCTTTCGGGGGCAAGGAAGGATATCAGCAGGCAGTCAGGGAACTTGAAAACGAGATTTTCAGCGCATAGGAAACCGCTGACGGTTTCATGATCGGAGGATATACAGAGCGATGGCAGTAATAAATTTTGTAAAGCGTGTGCAGGACGTGATGCGGAATGACGCAGGCGTAAACGGCGATGCACAAAGGATAGAACAGATTGTATGGATACTGTTTCTGAAAATTTATGATGCAAAAGAGCAGGAATGGGAATTTGTCAATGATGATTACAAATCAATTATCCCGGAAGGGTGCAAATGGAGGAACTGGGCAGTGGACGAAAAGGACGGTGATGCGCTTACAGGCGATGCGTTATTGTCTTTTGTAAATAATACGCTTTTCCCAACACTTAAAAATTTGGAAATTGACGAGAGTACGCCTATGAGCCAAGTCATGGTACGGTATGCCTTTGAAGATGCAAATAATTACATGAAAGACGGCATTCTTTTAAGGCAGGTGGTCAATATCATTGATGAGATTGATTTTACCGAGTATGAGGAACGCCACGCATTTGGCGGCATCTATGAAAGTTTTCTGAAAGATTTGCAGAGCGCAGGAAATGCGGGGGAGTTTTACACGCCGAGAGCTGTAACTGATTTTATGGTGGCTGTGGTAAAACCGAAACTGGGAGAACGGATTGCCGATTTTGCCTGTGGGACAGGCGGATTTTTAGTGTCCGCCCTGAATGCGCTGTATGAGGATGCGCAGAAAAGCAATGAAAACAGGGAAATCTACAATAACAGTGTTTACGGGGTGGAAAAAAAGGCGCTCCCACATATTCTTTGTGTGACGAATATGCTGCTGCATGATATTGACAATCCAGAGATTATCCACGGAAACACTTTGGAAACAGATTATAAAGAATACCGAAAGCAGGAGAAATTTGATGTGGTGCTGATGAATCCCCCTTATGGCGGAAATGAGAAAAACAGCGTAAAAGCGAATTTCCCGATGGAGCTTAGGAGTTCCGAAACGGCGGATTTATTTATGAATATCATTATGTTCCGGTTAAAGAAAAAAGGACGCTGCGCAATCATCATTCCTGATGGGTTTCTGTTTGGCACAGACAATGCAAAGGTCAATATCAAGACAAAGCTGCTTACAGAATTTAACCTGCATACAGTTGTGAGAATGCCGTCAAGCGTATTTGCGCCCTATACAGGCATTACCACAAACATCTTGTTTTTTGACAATACATATTCCACAAAGGAAACATGGTTTTACCGCATTGATATGCCGGAGGGGTACAAGCATTTTTCAAAAACAAGACCGATGAAACTAGAGCATTTTGCGGAGGTATTGGATTGGTGGGACAACCGGGAGGAGATTGAGATAGACGGTTTTCCGAAAGCGAAAAAGTATTCTGTTGAAACGCTTTTGAATGAGATGAACTGCAACCTTGATTTGTGCGGTTATCCACATGAGGAGGAAGAAATCCTAGCGCCTTTGGATTTGATAAACCAGTATCAGCAAAAGCGGGCGGAACTGAATGCGGAGATAGATGATGTATTGGGGCAGATTATAACAATTTTAAAAAGTTGTGATGAAAAATAATGACTGGGGGATTTTTTAATGGATGTAGAAGAATTTTTGGGATTATACTGGAGAAATTATATTTTATTGGAAAAGGAATTTGCAGAAACACTTGAATATATAACATTGGATGCAGATAATTATAATGTTTATTCTGCTAGATATATAAAACTGTTATTGCAAATCGGAAGTGAGATAGACATAAATGCAAAATTGTTGTGCAGCCAATACAACGCACAAAGCCGAGCAGAAAATATAAATCATTATAGGACTGAGATTACAGGTAATGAAGTAGATTTTTGTAACACAAAGGTAAATATTATACAGCATTGCAATCTGTCATCATTTATGCCTTGGGAAAGTTGGAGTCAGGGGAATAATCCGGATTGGTGGACTGCATATAATAAAGTGAAGCATGAGCGGTTTCGGACAGGTGATATTGGCGGAAATACGAAAGAATATTATAAATTTGCTAATTTGGAGAATACCTTATTTGCTTTGGGAGGACTATATCAATTGTTGATATATCGCTATTCTAAACTGATTGATGGGACAGAAAACTGGATTCAGACACCTATTCCCGGTTCCCATTTATTTAAATTGACAGGTAATAAATGGGATAGAATAGGCTTTTACCAGGATATAGCCTTTCATGTTGATTTGAATACAGGGCATTTATTATATATGACAGGCATATATTGATAAAATTTGTATATGACTTGATAGGAAAATGTGAGTAGTTCAAAAATTGTTTTCACAAAGTCATGTAACAGAGTAGTATTGGAAACTGATTTTGGAGGACTATAAATAGATGACAGCACAAGATTTAAAGAATAGCGTTTTACAACGTGCCATGCAGGGAAAACTTGTAGAGCAGAGGGCAGAGGAAGGCACAGCCATAGAACTAATAAAAAACAGTAAATTTTATGGTAAAGGAAAAGAAATAAAAGAGGACGAAAAACCTTACTCCATTCCTGATACTTGGCTGTGGGTGCGTCTTGTTGATATAGGTGATATTGTAGGTGGAGGTACGCCGAAAACTTCGGAGGTTTCTTTTTGGGAAAATGGTACTATTTCATGGATAACGCCTGCGGATATGCGAGGATTAGGAAAATATGTATCTTGTGGAATGCGCAAAATTACAAATGCAGGATTGGAAAAATCATCTGCGAGATTGTTGCCAAAGGGAACAGTGATATATTCGAGCAGGGCTCCTATTGGGTACATAGCTATTGCATTAAATGAATTGTGTACGAATCAAGGCTTTAAGTCGGTGATTCCTTTTAATGTAGAATTAAGTGAGTATCTTTATTATTGTTTGATTTCGCAAACTCAAAATATCATTAGCAGAGCGTCAGGAACTACATTTAAAGAAATTTCAGGAGGTGAATTTGGGCAAACAATAATTCCGATACCCCCACTTGCTGAGCAGAAACGTATTGTTGCAAAAATAGAGGAGTTACTGCCTTATATAGAGAAATATGATAAGGCATATTCTAAACTGACAGTATTTAATAAGAAATTTCCAGAGGATATGCAGAAATCAATTCTGCAATATGCCATGCAAGGAAAACTTGTAGAACAGATGGCAGAGGAAGGAACGGGCGAGGAACTGTATTGTCAGATACAGGCAGAAAAAGAAAAACTTATTAAGGATGGAAAGATTAAGAAAGAAAAAAGATTGCCAGAGATACTTGAGAATGAAATACCATTTGATATACCTAAAAGTTGGAAATGGGTAAAACTGAATAGCATTGTTACAATAATAACTGATGGAGATCATCAACCACCACCTCAAGTAGATACTGGAATTCCATTTTTGGTTATATCAAATATGTCACAGGGAAATCTTTCATTTATAAACACAAGAAATGTATCACAAGAATATTATGACAACCTACAAGAGGCAAGAAAACCTCAAAGTGGAGATATATTATTTACGGTAACGGGTTCTTATGGCATAGTCATTCTGGTAAAAACAGATAAGAAATTTTGCGTTCAGAGGCACATAGCAATTATAAAAAAACCATTTGTATCTGCGGATTATTTGGTTAAGTGTTTATCAGCACCATTTTCCTATAAACAATGTAAAGAGAAAGCAACAGGAACAGCACAAAAGACAGTTGGTTTAGATACTCTTCGTAATTTAATTTTGCCATTACCACCTTTGGCAGAACAAGAAAGAATTGTGGCAAAGTTGGAAAAAGTATTGCAATTTTTTAATAAAAATTAGTAAAAGAGGAGATTGAAATGGATTATCGTAGACCAGATTTTTTTCGAGATATTATAGAGTATTATGTACCTCAAAAACTTGAGAATAGAAAGAAACCATTTTATCGGTTTATAGGACAAAATGAATTTGATAACATTTTCTTGAATAAACAGATGTTATTTACTAATCCTGTGTGTTGGAGAGATCAAGCAAGCGATCCATTAGAAGTATATTTTGAAACAATAGAAACCGATAAAGAGCATTTGCGAAAATTATGGAAACATCTTCGTGTGGCTGAAGAAACCCAAAATAAACGGTTAGGTATAGATTATATGTCGTTTGACAATGCAATCTTTTTTAACTATGTAGCTGCAATAGCAGTAATTCAACAGAAATCATATGTCTATTGTGTGGCAGATACAATTAGAGATAAAATGATGTTTAATGAATATCACAAGAATTATGGAAGAAATATAATCATAAAATTTGCACCAGATTTTTATACAAAGATTGCTGTGATGAAAGGTACAGGTGTGATAAATGCAGATTATTTATTTGCAGATTTTATGCCTATGATTTATGTTAAAGATATGGATGATTATATTGAAAAAAAATTACATAATGGAATTACAGTACAACAGGTAGCTGGAGCATATTTTGATGAAGGTGCATTTCTAAAATATAGTAAATTTGTTTATGAACATGAATACCGAATGAAACTTAGGATAAAGAGAAAGGAAATTGGTGTAAGAACAATTTTTCATGAATTATATGATGTGCTGTGGCATGAAAAAGATGAGGAAACTATTCTTGATTATTGTGTAAAAAAGATTGCAGATGTATCACAAAGAATTAATTCAATTTATGATTATATTGATGATAGAATATTGAAAGATGGTAATAAAGAATTTTTTGTTATTGATATTCGAGGTTGCCTAAGCGATATGATTGAAAGAATATATGTTCATAAAGGTGAAGATAAAATTGTAAAAGATAAGATTAGAAATTGCTGTGCTAACCAAAGGATACCTATTGAGGAAACTGATTTTGGAAACTATCTTTGGATGTGTAGTATATTAGACTAATATAAAAATGTAATGGGTAATATTTGTGCATTTCTTGTATTGATATTTGTAGTGATTTTGGCAGAAGAGAGATAGAAGTATATTGTAAAAATTGAAAAGAATAAAAAGAATTTTTCAAACTGTGGCAGATTAAAAATGTCACAGTTTTTTGCGCAACATAGTGAGCAAAACTATATCTGTCTGTGAGGACAGATGTAGAAGCCGACAGTCGAAACTTTTATAAAAAAGTTGTATCGGGTGTCGGCTTATTTTTTGCCCAAATCTCCGTAAGAGAATTTGGCAAAAACCGCATGAGCGAAAGCTGATGCAGAGGGGAGTACAGAGGGCGCAAGCCCTCCCAGCAAGGGTACAGGGAGTGCAACTTCCCTGTGCAGGTCAAGGGCGGCAGCCATTGCCCAGAGAAGTGATGCTCCGCGTCACTTCGTACTGGGTATTGCCTGACGCTGAAATCGGCAGGACTGGCAGCAAAGCTGCCGAATGAAAGGAAATGCCTTGTCCCCTGCGTGCAGGAGGACTGGCATTTTCCATTGGAGAGAAAATCGAAAGAAGGGAGGAAAACGACAATTGAATGAAACTGACAAGGCATAACGGCAGAGCCGGAAAAAACGGCGCTTACAATCCCAAGCATAATGACCGCAGATTTGATATTGAAAACAGTGAGCATATAGATGTGGACAGGGCAAATCAAAATATTTATTGGGACTGCTACACTGGATTTTCTTCTGCAAAAATAAGGGAACATGACAAAGAAAATGATTACTCATTTGAAAAGATTGAGCAGCTTTATTATTTTGAACATTACGCAGACCACATACAAGCGCAGAATGAACGGAACGAAAAAACAAGACACACCGAGCGCAACAGGACAGTGACGGATTTACTCACGAATAACAAAACGTGTC
>ERZ779637.1341-NODE-1341-length-10466-cov-12.340313_pt1 | contig 10466 bp, 2 predicted proteins | sample MGYA00514196_ERZ779637 | MGnify/ENA primary metagenome ERZ779637 (study PRJEB29562, sample SAMEA4376700) | mouse gut metagenome | isolation source: Cecum | study: EMG produced TPA metagenomics assembly of the A DSS colitis mouse model was used to assess the... | reverse complement strand
CCAGCCTGGGCAAGGACGTTCTGAACCTGGACAAGGTGACCGGCGTTGTGGTTGCTAACGAGTATGCCAACGTGCAGGATGACGATCTGAAGGTTCTGGCTGAGGGCAAGACCCAGCTGCGCGTCGCCGCCGGCGATGTCCGTACGCTGGACCTGGGCACCGATCTCACCGACATCGGTATGTCCGAGAACGCCTACATCCAGGGCTCCAAGGTCCTGCTGATCTCTGAGGCTGCCAACACTGTCTTCGACAACACCGATAATAATGGTGAGAACGTGGACATTAGTACCGCTTCCAAGTTCTCCTCCAAGACCGGTATGTCCAAGAACGACAGCACCGAGTTCTTTGTGGACTTCGATCACAGCACTGAGCACAAGGCGAACCGCCGCATTGAGATCCGCGTGACCATCAAGGATGGTTATGAGAAGGGCTTCAATGATTATACCACTATTGATATCTCCAAGGTTGCCGCTAAGGACAACGAGTACCGGGTGACTAATGCCAACACTGGCGCTATCCTTACTGCGGTTGATGGCGATTACAATGTCGCTGGTCTTGACGTGTCCTATGTGCGCGTTTTCCGTGTTGAGGATGTGCTGAGTGATGACGATCTGTCCGTCATCAAGGGCATCTTCGGCATGGCCGACGACAGCGACGCCACCCGCTGGGGTGTCTCCGGCAGCGTGTTTGTTGGCACCAACAGCCAGGTTGACGTCTCCACCTACACTGGTGACAAGTCCAACGAGATGTCCTACAAGGCATTCAAGGAAGAGTACATTGATGAGGACGTCATCAAGAACTGGTCTACCTCCAATGACGGTGAGTGGGTCAAGGTGATCGACAACAACGGCGACGGTGTTGCTGAGTACGCCTTCAAGACCACCTTCACCCTGGACAAGGCTGTCAACACCTACACCAAGAACGATGAGAGCACCCTGCGTTACTACGCTCTGGACCTCATCAACGGTGATGTGACTGGCCGTTACATGAATACCGTTGCCGAGGGTGACATCGTTCTGCACACCACCATCGACGATCAGGCCCTCATCTGGAAGGCTGAGATCGCTGAGGACGAGGTTTCCAAGATCAACGACATCTACTCCCGCAAGATTACCGCTACCACCAAGAATGGTACCACCTACAGCCAGTCCGAGATTGCTAACGCTACTCGTCTGGATCAGCGCATTGAGCAGATGAGCGAGACCGTTAACTATCGGATGTATCTGGACGCCTTTGGCCGCATCCGCGCTTACGAGCCCGTGGACGGCACCAAGTACGCCCTGATTACCGAGCTGTACTATGGCAACTATCAGAACAACCGCTACGTTGTCAATGATCGCCTCACCGCTGAGCTGAAGGCCGGCGACGCCGCCCTCACTGAGCGTGTGGTGAACAACCCCATGAACAACGACTTTATCCTGAACTACAGCAATAACTCTGCTGGTGTCCGTGATAACTGGACTAACCTGAACAGCACCATGAATACCCTGCGCACGCTGGGCTATGCTACCAACTACGTGGAGAACCTCTACACGGATATTGTTGAGAGCTATTGGAACGTTAATCAGGCTTGGACCGACAACTGGTCTGACAACGTGATCCTCCAGCCCGCCGTTGCTCACCTGGGCTTCATCAACGACCGCAGCTATGAGGCGGCTGACATCTTCCGCAATGCCACCACCAACGTTGCCCGCTATGTGGTCAATGCTGACGGCACTGTGAACCTGAGCACCGCCGCTCAGCTCAACTACAACGCCAATGGCACGCTGAATAATGGCTATGCAGTTGACTACGTGGAGCTTTCTTCCGGCAACACCAACAGCGTTAAGAAGGGCCAGAACGTGTTCAACGGTGTGAACGTCGGCACTGGTTACAATAATTACGTTGACGCTGTCAATGAGACCGAGTTCTACATCGTTGCCAACGGCGCTGTGGAGCACTTCGTCGGCTACAAGAACCTGCCCGCCGTTTCCGGCATCCGCAGCATGTACGCCGTTGCCCGCAGCACCACTTCCGACCTGAAGGACCGCAACTACTGGGTTGCTGACGTCATCGTCATTGAGAGCGACACCTACACCGCTCAGCCCGACGATTACATCTTCATCCTGGGCCGCGCTGACTACTACAACAACACTCAGTCCAGCAGCCGTCAGGCCGTTGGCAGCCAGAATCTGCTGGCCATCAGCTCTGTTGCTGAGGATGTTGTCCGCATCACCCCCTCTGACCTCAGCTGGGGCATTGGCACCATCGCTCCGGGCTTCTACAAGGCCTATGGCGTGAACAAGCTGGATGACGGCACCTATTCCATCACCAGACTGTCTCCTGTGACGCCTCTGGATGTCAATGATGCCACCACCATCAGCGCCAACACCTCCAACTTCAAGCTGCGCGCCGGTACTGTTACCAAGACCGCCGCACTGAACGATCGTATTGAGGTCCGCCTGGGCGGCACCAACATCCCGGAGCAGCTCACCCTCAAGGGTCCCGCTCTGGCTGTCATCCAGAATGCCTCTGGCTATGTCAACACCAGCACCCGTCTGGACGGCGACAACTACTCCAACCTGGTCCTGAAGGATCGCGACATCCTGTGGGTTGAGGATGGCAGCGGCAACGCCCGTATCCTCATCGACGTGACCTGGAGCGTCAGCAAGAGTGCTCCCAACAGCAATCTTGCCAAGATCCTGCGCGACGCTCACACTGATGTCAGCACTTCCCAGCTCAATCCCATCAGCTCCAAGGATCACACCATCACGGTGGAGTATCTTGACACTACTGCGGATAAGCACAATCCTGCCTCCATTAAGCGGTATGTCAACAATGGCAATGAGCTGACCCTGACCGGAAAGGAACTCATCCCTGACGGTTATGAGGTTCCTGCTAATGGTGCTAGCTGGACGGTTCTCAACACCAGAACTGGCACCGCTGCTCACGGTAACGGCTGCTATGTTGTGGATACCGACACTAGCGCTCTCCTCCTCCGCAATATCACCGCTGATCTGACCGTTCGGATTGACGTGACTGCGAAGTCTTATACCGCAAAGCTGAGCACTTCTTGGACCGGTACAGCAAAGTTCGATGCCAACTGCAATGGCGCGGTTAACCTGAATGTTTTGAATGAGGGCAGTAACGCTGACCTCGATACCAATGGCAAGTCTGCCCACTATGGCGATACCATCACCGTTGGCTTTGACACCACCGTCAACAACTACGCTGTTTACAAGCTGGAGGTTGTTGGTAATGTCACTGGCAAGAAGGTCGATGTCAGCGGTACTTCCCGGACCGGCGTGTTCACCTTCGTGATGCCTGCTGAGGACGTGACCCTGACGGCCACCTATGCGGCTGATACCTTCGAGGTTAACTTCGTTGGCAAGGATGCTATGGATATTAACGCCGGCGAGGCCACTCCTGGCCAGCAGTATCGGTTCACTGCTACACCCAAGGCTGGCTATGAACTGAAGAGCATCACCTATGCTGGCAATGGCAAGACCGGCACTCTGACCAGCAGCCCCTACACCATCGGTGCTGACGCTGTTGCTAAGGGCCTGACCGTCACCTTCAACACCGCGCTGAAGGAGTTCAACGTCAATGTTGTCCGCAATAGCGGCGCTCCCACCATCAGCGGTGTCAACAGCTACGACAAGCAGACCGTGAAGACTAGCATCACCTTCACTGTTGATGCGGAGCCCCAGTACTTCACGGTGAATGTTAACGATGTTGGCGGCAAGTACAGCATCACCAGAACTGGTGATCTCAAGACCTTGGTTACTGTCTATGACATGACCCAGGCCGGTAGCATCGTGATCTCCGCAAAATAAGCAGAACTTCTTTAAGGAAGTCCAATGATCGCATAACCCTAAGCCCCCAAGGCCGTCTGGCCTTGGGGGCTTTCCCATGCAATCCCGATTACAATTAAATTAGCGCTCCGCCCCAGCCGTACAGGGCGATTTCCCCGTTGGTGTTGCAGTTCAGCCGCAGCTTCAGGGTGTTGCTGGCCGGGACCGTGCCCTGCTTACGAAACTCCGTCTCCTGAATCGCCCGTCCGGCCTCGTCGGTGAAGCGCCGGGTCCGGTAGACGGGAACAGACCCGTTGTTCCACAGCAGGGAGAGGGTTCCCCCCTGGGCGTAGGGGATGAACTGGACCAGGACAATGCCGCCGTTGCAGGGATCGTTGTCCCGCAGATTCCAGGTAATCTCCGCGGACGGCAGGTTCAGCAGGTCCACGGAAAATTGATCGTCATAAAAGAGCAGGTAGTGGAAGTCGTAGTCGTTGGTTTGGGGTACGATTTTCAGCCGGTAGCTGTAACCGGCGTGGAAGGGCACGTTCAGGGTCAGCGTCTTGGAGCCGGTCTGGGCCATGGCGTTGGGCAGGCCCAGGGTCATGGGAAAGGACGCCTCCACCTGTCCCGTGGTCAGATTGGTCAGCGTCGCCAGACTGGGGCCGTTCTGGGCGTTGTTGTACTGGGTGCTACACCGCCCCTCAATACGCAGATTGTGGAGCAGGCCGGGCATGGTGGGGGTGAAGCGGATGGACAGGGGGGTAATCGCGCCGTTGCGGGTCACGTTCAGCTCAGACTCCACAATCAGGCCCTCAAAAAACTGCTTCTTCGATACCGTTTTGGACCCCACGCCCATATAACAGCAGTCGCCCCGCCGGGTCATGCCGGGGACGGTGACGTTTTCCGGCGTGAAGCTCTGGTGGAAAACGCCCATCTGACGGGGAAAGGGATCGGAGAGCTTCGCCAGGTGGTAGTGGTTGTAGGCCGCCAGGCAGAAGCGGTTAAAGGTGGCGCTCTCCAGCGCCCGGTCCGTGATCTGCTGGGAGAGGGTGTTGGACACGCTGGTGATCTGGCCGGAGAGGTTGTCCACGGCCTGGCTTCGGTCCGAGAGGCCCTTGTCGATATTGGCAAAGGCGGCGTTGAAATCGTCCATCATGATGCGGTCCGACTTGACCCACTGGGGCAGGTGATGATTTTTTGTATAATCCATCCTCAATACTCCTTGTTGTTGTTTTTGCAGCGGCGAAACCGTTACACATATGCTGTGTAACGGCCAGAAGGTTCCGGGGAATGTATGACGGCGGATTGCACAAATTTTCCCCCTCCCGCCCATGGAAAAGGACCCTCGGGGGCGACGCCCCCGGGGGTCCTTCCAAAGTTCTTTTTGATCCTTTTTCTTTCAAGAAAAAGGATGATTGCTCAAAACAGGATTCCCCCCCAGCGGTAGAGGCAGACCTCGCCGCCGGGGGCGCAGGCCATGTTGAGGGTGAGGGAGCTGCGGGCGGGGATGCTGCCATAGCGGCGGAACTCCGCCTCCGTGACGGCAAAGCCCTGGTTGTTGGTGATCTGCCGGGTGGCCGCGGGCTGGAGGTTCACGCCGTCCCACACCATCGAGGGACTGCCCCCCGCGCCCCAGGTGGTATAGTGGACCACAGCCAGCCCGCCGGCGCTGGCCTCGTTGCTGGTGATGGTCCGGGTGGTGGAGGCGGTGGCGGTTTTCAGGCCCTGAATGTCCATGCAGTTGGACTCGCTGGGGCGGAAGGTGACGCTGGGCGTGAAGTCCATACGGTCCAGCTTTATACGGAACCTGTAGTTTCCGCTGTGGAAGGTCCGGTTTACAGGGATGAAAAAGGCGTTGCTGAGGTTCAGGCTGGTGTTGCCCAGATCAAAGGAGCCGTGGCCCTCCAGCAGGAGCTGGCTGTTGTCGCTGTTGTAGATCCAGAGGGTGTAGGGCTTGATGCGGTCCGAGGGGTTGTTGTTGCTGTAGCCGCCGTAGAGCCGCACGGACCGGAGCATGGCGGAGTAGGGGAGGGTGTAGGTCATCTCAAACGTGTCAGAGTTGTTCATGGACTTCACCACGTTCACCGTGGGACGCACGTGGCTGTTGAAGTTCAGCGCGGCCTGGCCGTTGCAGGTCCAGAGGCAGTCGTCGCAGGGGAGGGTTCCGGGCAGGCTGACGTTGGCGCTTTTGCCGAACCCCTGGAAGAAGAGCCCGGCCTGCCGGAGGCCGGGCTGAACGTCCGCCAGATAGAGGTGGTTGTAGGCGGCCCGCCGGAGACCGTCCAGGGCGGCGTTCTGGATGGTCTGAGCGGCCTGGACGATCTGGGCGGAGAGCCGCTCCTCCGCCGCGTTGAGGTTGTTCTGCACGGTGGTCACGCCGCTGCTGGCGCTGGACTGGGTTTTGTTCAGACCGGCCTCGATGTCCCGGCACATCTGGTTGAAATCGTCCATCATGATGCGGTCCGACTTGACCCACTGGGGCAGGTGGTGGTTTTTTGTATAATCCATGGTCAGTTCTCCTCTTTGTTGAATTTGTGCGGCAAAGCCGTTACACATATCCTGTGTAACGGCCAAAAGGTTCCGGAGAACGTATGACGGCGGATTGCACAAATTTCCGCGGGGGTTGTGGTCATCCTTTTTCTTGAAAGAAAAAGGATCAAAAAGAACTTTAGAGAGGACCCCCAGGGGCTTCGCCCCTGGGGGTCCTTGTTATGCTGGGGTTAGGGTCTTTGCGGAGGGGTTAGGCGTTACCGCCGCTCTCGGGCTGCTCGGGCTGCTCGGGCTCAGTAGAAGCATTGCCGGAGTAGGTGAGAGTGATGGTCTTCGTCTCAGTCTTCCCAGCATAGCTGACCTCAACCTTGAGGGTGATGCTCTGAACCGCGTTGCTGCCAATGAGAGCCCCAATGTTCACATCGGTATCAACCGTGCCAATCCCGGTAACAGGAGTGACAGGAGTGGATGTGGTATCGCCGCTAATGGTGTACACGGAGATGTTGGCCTTCTCGTCAACACCGCTCACGCGCACTCTGACGCTGGTAGCGTTAGTGTCCTTAACGATGTCGTACACATCCAGGCTGCCGTTCTCAACAAGCGTAGCGCCGATCACAACAGTGGGAGTAAGCTCAACGTCAACATTGCCGCCAGTGATGACCTCGATGATCTCGGTCTTGGTGTTGCCCTGGACCTCGTAGACGGTGGAGTTGATATAACCAGCGGTCAGCTTCAGCTCCACGTACACGCTGGTACCGGGGATACCAACAAGCACCTTGCTTCCATCAAGATCAGCCACCTCGGGGTTCACCTGGAAGGTCAGGTTCAGCTTGCTGCCAACAGCCTGAGTACCCAGATTGAAGATTGCCCACTTACCATCAGCGCTCTCGGTGTAGGTTCTGCCGTTCACGAAGAACAGAGGAACATAACCGTTAGCCAGACGGCTGTTGCGTGCGTTCTCGCTGTTCTTCCCGGGAACCATGGGAGCATAGACCATGAGCTCAACATTCGTGATCTTGGTGACGTTCATCATGACGAAGATGTCGCCCATGTCAGCCGCAGCAATAGCCTTCTTGAAATTAATCGTCAGGCCAGTGACGGTATAATCCACGCCCTCAGTCAGAATCTTGTGGCCAACTCTTACGCTGGCGACATTGATCTCCTTCTTGGCGGTCACCCCAGAAGCGACGAGGGTAACATAGCTGTTCGCGCTGATCTCACCGCCACCAATCGTAGCTGTACCAGTGAAGGACACGCTGCTGTCGTTGCTCTGGACATACACATCCACGGTCTTGTTGTCGTCGTCCTTAGCAACAGGCACCTTAATGGTGAAGTTCTCCTTGATGTCGGTAATCTGATACCAGCCGTCATCGCTCTTAACCAGCTTAGCGGCATCCTCGGGTACAATCGTGACAACGCCCTTGTCGAGCTTGAAGCTGTAACCAGCCTCGGGCTTGAAGACAAAGCCGGAGTTGTTCTTGGCAACCCAGAAGGAAGTGCCCTTCTCAGCATTCAGGATGCTGCCATTGAACTGCTTGAGATAGACCAGACCATCGGTCTTGTCATTATTGTAGGTACCCTGAACGGTAACAGTGTAGCCCTCGCCGACGCTGTTGCCCTGAGCGTACTTGACGCCATTCCAGATAGCACGCAGGTTCTTGGCAATGCCATCGTCATAACTGCTGTTGTACTTGCTCTGGTTCTCGCTGTGGGTCACATCAATGATGAACAGGGCGTTGCTGCTGCTGTCCTCAACCCACAGGATATCGCGATTCAGGAGGACCTGGTTGGTCCAGTTGTCGCCATCCAGACGGGTGCTGACGGTGACGTAGCCGCGCTCATCCTGGATAATCGCGTAAGCGCCGCCCTTCAGGGTGATCTGACGCTCAGCGCTGATACCGGACACACCAGCCATAGTCACGCCAATCCGGTCATTCAGGTTGACATAACGGTTGACAGTGCCGGCCTTCAGCTGGAAGCTGGAGGTGTTGTAGCTCTTGTCGCCGTAGGTGGTCACCTTGTAGGGATTCACGCTCTCCAGACGGTCAATGGCAACGGTGCCGTTCTCCATCTGGGACACGCCGTAGGCCTTGTAGAAGCCAACGCCATAGGTGCCCACGCCCCAGCTGAGGTTGGTAGGAGCGATGCGGACAACGCCGTTCTTGGCGCTGATGGCGTACAGGTACTGGCTGCCAACGGCCTGACGGTTGGCCAGACTGCCGTTGTTCACCATGTCGGCGCGGCCGATCACGAACACGTAGTCATCGGGCTGAGCGCTGTAGTTGTCGGCCTCAATCACGATAACCTCGGCAACCCAGTAGTTGTTCTTGGTGTAGTCGGTGGAGGTGTTGCGGGCCACAGAGTACATGGCGCGGATGTTGGAGATAGCGGGCAGGTTGCTGTAGCCAACAAAGTGCTCCACGCCGCTGTTGGAAACGATGTAGTACTCGGTCTCGTTGTTGGCGTCAACTCTGGTGCTGAAGCCAGCATAAGTCTTGCCATTGTAGGTGTTCTGCTTGGAGGAGACGTTGGCGTTGCTCAGCTCAACGTAGTCAACAGCATAGTAGCCGTTCTTGCTGATGTCAACCAGAGTACCGTTATCCTTGTAGTTGCGCTGGGCAGCGGTGCTCAGGTTCACAGTGCCGTCAGCATTGACCACATAGCGGGCAATGTTGGTGGTGGCATTCTCGAAGATGTTCAGAGCGCTGCGTCCGCTGGTCTCGAAGCCCAGGCCGGACTTAGCGGGCTGGAGGACAACGAAGTCAGCCCAAGTCTCAGAAGGACGGGAGAAGTTGAATCCCTGCTCAGCCTTATCCTTGTACAGATCCTTAATGTAGAAGTCATAGGCGTTGGGCTTAGCCTTGCCACTCTCGTTATTCATGAAAGTGTTCAGCCCGCTCCAAGTGGCACGGACAGTAGACCCGTTCTCCCGGAAGTTCAGGATGAAGTCGTTGTTGACAGGGTTGTTCACCACGCGCTCGGTAATGGCGGCGTCGCCGGCCTTCAGCTCAGCGGTGAGGACATCGTCAACCACATAGCGGCCGTTGCGGAGGTTGCCGTAGTACATCTCGGTAATCAGAGCGTAACGGTTGCCGTCCACGGGCTCGTAAGCGCGGATGCGGCCGAAAGCGTCCAGATACATCCGATAGTTGACGGTCTCGTCCATCTGGTCAATGCGCTGATCCAGGCGGGAGGCGTTCTCAATCTCGGACTGGCTGTAGGTGGTGCCGCCCTTGGTGGTGGCAGTCACCTTGCGGGAGTAGATGTCGTTGATCTTGGTGATCTCATCCTCGGCAACCTCAGCCTTCCAGATGAGGGCCTGATCGTCGATGGTGGTGTGCAGAACGATGTCGCCCTCGGCAACAGTGTTCATGTAACGGCCGGTGTAATCGCCGTTGACGAGGTCCAGAGCGTAGTAACGCAGGGTGCTCTCGTCGTTCTTGGTGTAGGTGTTGACAGCCTTGTCAAGAGTGAAGGTGGTCAGGAAAGCGTACTCAGCAACACCGTCGCCGTTGTTGTCGATAACCTTGACCCACTCGCCGTTGTCAGACTTATCCCAGTTCTTGATGAGGTCGGTGTCAATGTACTCGTCCTTGAAGGCCTTGTAGGACATGGTATCGGACTTGTCGCTGCTGGTGTTCCAACGCAGCTCATCATCCGCATTACTGTTGGTGCCGACGTAGACGCTGCCGGAGACCTGCCAGGTGGTGCCTTCAGAACTGTCGGCCATGCCAAAGATGCCCTTGATGACCTTCAGATCGTCGTCAGTGATGGGCTCTTCCAGACGGAAGACCTTCACATACTCCACAGGGTAATTGCTGTCATTGTAAATCTCTGCAAAGTCAGAAATACCATCGGAGTTGCGGTTGGTGTTCGTGCTGACGAAACGGAGAGTGTAACCGTTCTCGGCAGCAACCTTGGAGATATCGGTGGCGTAGAGGTCAAACTCGTTCTCTGCGCCTCTGTTCTCGAAGCGCACACGGATCTCAATCCGGCGGTTGGCCTTGTGCTCGGTGACATGATCGAAGTTCACAAAGAACTCGGTGCTGTCGTTCTTGGACAGACCGGAGACGTCGGAGAACTTGGAAGCGGAGCTGATGTCCACATGCTCGCCGTTCTTGTCGGTGTTGTCGAAGACGGTGTTGTCAGCCTCGGAGATCAGCAGGACCTTGGAGCCCTGGATGTAGGCGTTCTCGGACA
>ERZ779637.1339-NODE-1339-length-10475-cov-3.715163_pt1 | contig 10475 bp, 8 predicted proteins | sample MGYA00514196_ERZ779637 | MGnify/ENA primary metagenome ERZ779637 (study PRJEB29562, sample SAMEA4376700) | mouse gut metagenome | isolation source: Cecum | study: EMG produced TPA metagenomics assembly of the A DSS colitis mouse model was used to assess the... | reverse complement strand
CTCTCCCCTGTAGTGCGCTGTATTTCATATACCTGCCCAAGCATTTCAGAAGAAGTTAAATTCCTTATAAGCCCTCCAACTGTTGAAGCGCAGAATCTGCATCCCATCCGGCAGCCTGCCTGTGTGGAAATACATACGCTGTTGCCATGTTTGTATTTCATAAGCACGCTTTCAACCTTATTGCCGTCAGCTAGTTCCATTAAAAACTTAGTTGTACCATCTTTTGAAACCTGTTTCCCTGCAATACATGTACTTTCTATGAAACACTCCTCTGAAAGCCGTTCACGCAGGTTCTTCGGAATATTTGCCATTTCATCAAATGACTGCACAAGTTTCTGGTGCATCCACCCATAAACCTGCTTTGCCCTGAACGCTTTCTCACCAATGCTTTCAATAAATTCCCTTAACTCATCAAAATCCAGGCTTTTAATATCTTTTTACACTAAAACTCTTTCTGCCAATTTACCACAGTCCTGTTTTTTTAATAAATGAAGCCACAAAAAAGCCGTCTGTGCCTGCCATATGCGGAAGCACCTGTATATAGCCGTTATGCCCTGTCTTTCCCCTTAAGCATAAAGGCAATACCTCTTCTATGTCCTCACTTACAAATGGAAGGTTTTCACATATCCATCTGTAATTATTTATATTTTCTTCCTGTGTTATTGTACATGTACTGTATACAAGCCTTCCACCAGGTTTTACATACTTTGCTGCCACGCCTAATATCTCCCTCTGCAAAGCAGCAAGTGCCTCTATATCACCAGGTTTTGTCTTATATTTTATATCGCCCTTTTTGCCAGAAACACCAAGCCCTTAACATGGAAGGTCAGCAATGGCAATATCTGCCATGCTGTCCCATTCACGCCTGTATATACGTGCATCATTCTCATGTACTTCTATATTTTTAAACCCGCACCGTTTTATATTATCATATATAAGTTTTGTCTTTTTAGCGGAAATATCACAAGAAATTACCTTTCCAGTGCCATTTAGCAAATCTGCCACATGCAGTGTCTTGCCGCCAGGTGCAGCGCACAGGTCAATAACTGTATTATTTTCACTAATGCGTGCAATGGCAGCAGGCAACATTGAACTTTCGTCCTGTACCTGGACAAGCCCATTCCTGAAAGCACTTAATAAAGAAAGGCTGCCATAATTGCTAATCTTCAATGCATATCCGAAAAATTTCCCATTATTTATAATTATATCCCTGGCATTTTCTTTAAGCAGTCCTGTTATTCCAGATACATCTGCTTTGGAAATATTGCATCTTAATGTAAGATGTTTATCACCATTTATAAATGTATCTAATATTTTTTCTGTAACTTCTGCGCCATATTCATTACAGAACCTTTCTACAATCCATTCTGGCATGGAATATTTTACTGAAGCATATAAAATAAAACCATTACTGCGCAAAGGGTATTTTATACTGTCCTTACCACGCACCATTCCCCTAAGAACACCATTGACAAAACCTTTTAATCCCTTAAAACCACGCAAAACAGCAAGTTTTACAGCCTCATTGCAGGCAGCGCTGTCAGGCACTTGTTCCATATAAAATACCTGGTATGCAGCCATGCGCATTATATTTCTTATGGCAGGTTTCATTTTATTAACCTTAATGCTTGCAAAACAGTTAATTATATAATCGAGTGTAACAATACGTTCAACTGTCCCTGTACAGAGCCTTGAAAGGAATGCCTTGTCCCTGTTATCTGGAATAACACCACTGTCTAAAACGCTGTGGAGTGCTTTATCTGCATACGCACCTTTTTCCAGGACTTCTGTTATAATATCCAGGGCGTATGCACGTATATTGCTGCTGTCCTTATTCAAAACGTTCTCCCTTTTCTATTTTATACCCTCTCAGGAATGCACCTGTATCCATTCTTTTTTTGCCTTCCGGCTGCAATGAGGTAATTGCAAGATATCCATCACCTGTTTTTACAATTATATCATTTTTCCTGGCAGCAGCAACTGTTCCGGCAGGAATTTTTTCCACTGTATCTATCCCGTTTTCTGCTGCCTTTTCTTCAGGAATAACAAATGTTTTCCAGATTTTAAGCATTCTTCCATGGATATGTGTAAAAGTGCCAGGCCATGGGTCTAAGCCCCTCACCAGCCTTTCTATATTTATGGCAGGCATGTTAAAATCTATATGCCCTGTTTCTTTTTTTAATATTTTTACATAGGTATGCTGGCTTTCATCCTGCTTTACTGGCTTTAAAGTGCCTTTTTCTGCCATATCAAGCACATCAAGCACCATAGGGCCGCCAAATCCTGCAAGTTTATCAAAAAGGCTTCCGCCTGTTTCATCCGGGCTTATGGAACATTTTTTAACAAGAAGCATATCCCCTGTGTCAATCCCTTCATCCATCTGCATAATAGTAACGCCGCTTTCCTTGTCACCATTAATGACAGCCCACTGTACAGGGGCAGCACCACGCAGCTTTGGAAGCAGTGAGGCATGTACATTAATACAGCCATGCTTAGGTATAGAAAGGATATCTGCTGTTAAAATCTGGCCAAATGCAACTACTATGATAGCATCAGGGTTAATACCCTTAAGCTCATCAATAAACCACTGCTCCTTTGCACGGGCTGGCTGCAATATCTTAATATCCCTGCCAGTTTCCCCAATGGCTTTAAGGGCAGCTTCCTTAACAGGGGGTGGTGAAGCCTTGCCGCTCCTGCCCTTTGGTTTGTCTGGCTGTGTAACAACTGCAGCAATTTCATGCCTGCTGTGGACAAGGCAATTAAAAGTTTCAACCGCAATTTCTGGTGTACCCATAAAAATAATCTTCATATTCCAATATTTACCATCCAGAAACACTTGACAACAAAAGGTTTCTGCCTTTCACTATATTTTACCCTGGTTATTTTAAATTACTTTGTCTCTTCTGCAGAGGCATCTACAAGGTCTCCTTCTACCTTGGAAACATATAGTATTCCTGAAAGGTGGTCTATTTCATGCTGCAATGCCCTTGCAAGCAAATCCCTGCCTTCTACAATTATTTCTTTCATATTTTCATCATATGCTTTTACTTTTGCATAATTGGCTCTTGTAACCACCCCTGATTTGCCTGGTACGCTAAGGCATGCCTCCTGCCCTGTCTGTTCGCCTGAAAGTTCTAATATTTCAGGGTTTATAAGAATTATTGGATTGTTTCCTTCTTCTGTCACATCTATTACCACAATCTGTTTAAGCACGCCGACCTGTGGAGCCGCCAGCCCTACGCCGCCTGCTTCATACATTGTATCAAGCATATCACCAATAAGAATTGATGTGCGTGGTGTCATAAATTTAACTGGCTTTGTAGCATGCTCAAGTATTTCATCACCTATTTTCCTTATTTTCCTAATAGCCATAATAATCCTCCATAAAATGGTTTTCCAACCTTACCTGTTAATGTTAAATTCAAAATTAATCCCACAGTCCCTGAATTCTGTATCCTGTTCCTTAAAGGCTTCTATATAATCTTTTACAGAACAGAGAGTGCCATAATCCATGCATTTGCCATAGACCATTTTGCGGTAAATATCCTTTGCTTTTGCCACTGGCGCATCTGCCGGGCCTAGCACTGTAACAGTCTGGTACTGCTCTGCTATCTCTGAAATAATTCCAGCAAGCTTTAAAGCGCTTTCTTCATTTTCAGAAAACACTAATACCCCTAGTATATTTGAAACTGGCGGATAATGCAACATTTCCCGTATAGATATTTCATGGTTATAAAAACTTTCATAATCCTGGTTTGCTGCATGGACTATGCTGTAATGGCATGGCTGGTATGTCTGCAGCACAACTTCACCGCTTTTGCTGCCCCTGCCTGCCCTGCCTGCTGCCTGTGCCACAAGCTGGTATGTGCGTTCTGCCGCCCTGTAGTCGCCAGCATTAAGTGAAAGGTCAGCGGCAATTATACCTACAAGTGTTACATTTGGGAAATCATGCCCTTTTACTATCATCTGCGTGCCTATAAGGATATCCGCTTCACCTCTGCCAAACTGCCCGAGTATCCTGCTGTGCCCGTCTTTGCCGCCTGTTGTATCAGCATCCATACGCAATATGCGTGCACCTGGAAAACGTTTTTCCGCTGCTTCTTCAACTTGCTGTGTGCCTATGCCAAATGTGCCAATATATTTAGAACCACATGAAGGGCACGCAGAAGGCAATGGTATTTCATAGCCGCAGAAATGGCATTTCATCCTGTCAACAACGCCATTATGCATATGGGGCTTAAGCGATACGGAACAGTGCGGGCAGCCTATTGCCTTGCCGCATTTGCGGCATGAAATAAAGCCTGCATACCCACGCCTGTTTATAAATATAATTGACTGTTCATGTTTTTGCAGGCGTTCTTCTATAAGCATGCTTAAAATACTGCTGAATACTGAATAGTTTTTATTTTCAAATTCTTCCCTTAAATCCACTATATGTACTTGTGGAAGGTGCGCACCGCCGGCACGTTTTTTTAGTTTAAAAAGACCATATGCACCTGTCTGTGCTTTATAATATGCTTCAAGGGACGGCGTTGCAGAGCCAAGCAGCACGCTTGCGCCAAGCATGGCAGCCCTTTGTACTGCCACTTCCCTTGCATGGTATTTTGGCGGCGTTTCACTCTGGTAACTTGTTTCATGCTCTTCATCCACCACTATAAGCCCAAGTTTTTTAAATGGCATAAAAAGTGCAGAACGTGGCCCAATCATAATATCTACCAGCCCTTCCTTAGCCCTTAGGAACTGGTCGTACCGTTCTCCTGCTGAAAGCCTTGAGTGTATAACTGATACCCTTTCCCCGAAACGCTGGTAAAATCTGTTTACTGTCTGGAATGTCAGGGCAATTTCTGGTATAAGCACAATTACCTGCCTGCCATATGAAAGCACACCCTCAATTATCTCCATATATACTTCTGTTTTACCGCTGCCTGTAACCCCATGTATTAAATAAGTCTTCCTTATGCCATTTGCATAGTCTGACAGGATTGTACTTGCAATATACTGCTGTTCATCATTAAGGACATGCCTGGTACTGGCAGGGGCCTCATGTTTTGCAGGGTTGCGGTACTGCCTGGCTGAACTGGTACTGGTAATGCCCATCTGCCCCAGGCCGTCAATTACAGATTTAGGGCATTTAAGGTTTTTGGTTATATAGTTGTAATCAATGCCATTATAATATATGCTGCTGTCCAGGCTGGCAAAGCACCTTAAAACCCTTGCCCTTGCTGTATTATGCTTCTTTTCAAATCCTGCGGCAAGTTTTTCCATCTCTTCACGGCCTACAAGCGGGTAAACTGTCCTCTTAACCTGTTCTTTAACCTCTTTTTTTACAGGCATTACAGCTTTAATTGCATCATTCATTGATGCACCATAATTTTCCTTAATCCAGCCTGCCAGGGCAAGCAGGTGTGACTCCGCCGGCACGGCATTTTTTTCAATGCCTGTAATGCTTTTGGTCTTTGCCGGGTCAAACTTTGGCGTGTCTGTTAAATTAATAACATAGCCTTTAAGCTGCCTGTTGCCATTGCCAAAAGGCACTGTTACAAGTGAGCCTGTTTTTACTTCATCCTCAAGGCATGAAGGCACAATATACTGGAATGTTTTATCAAGGCTTTTAACAGATATATCAAGAATTATGTCAGCAAATATCATATATCCCCCATTCTTGTCAAAGTAAAAAATTTAGCGGATAAAATTGCCATCACGCACAACGTCCGCTACAAGTTCCCTTTCATCCATATGGTATTTTTTACCTTTTATTTCCTGGTAGTCTTCATGTCCCTTGCCAGCCAGCACAATTACATCACCTTCTTTGGCATTTTCAATTGCATAGCGTATTGCCTCCGGCCTGCCAGTAATTGTAATATACTCTCCGCCTGCTTTTTTTACTCCTGTTACAATATCTTCAATTATGGCTTCTGGTTCTTCATTACGTGGATTATCAGAAGTAACTATTGTCAGGCCTGCCATCCTAGAAGACACCTCCCCCATTTCAAAACGCCTTTCCCTGGAACGGTTGCCCCCACAGCCAAACAGGCATACAAGCCTTGCTGGTTTATATTCATTAAGCGTTTCTAAAAGGCTTTCCAGGCTCATTGCATTATGCGCATAATCTATCATTACTGTAAATTTTGGTGATACATCCAGCAGTTCCACCCTGCCTTTTACACATACCTGGGAAAGTGATTTTAATATTGTATCATCTGGAATATTGAAATGTTTGCATATTGCAACAGCTATCATGGAATTATATACACTAAATTTACCAGGCATACTAATTTTTGCATCCATTTCTGCAAGTCCGTCCAGATGGTAAGAAACGCCAAGCCTCCCATCTTCCATTTCCAGCCTGGCAGAAGATGCCCTTAAATCTGCATTGCTGCCAAAACCATATGTTTCCACATCACATGTATGGTGTTCCATTATTTTATCCAGGTGGCTGTCATCAGCATTAAATATGCCATGCCTGCACTGGCTGAATAAAAGGCTTTTACAGTGTATATAATCTGCCAGGTCTTTATGTTCAGCAGGGCCTATATGGTCTGGCGCAAGGTTTGTAAATATGCCATAGTCAAATATAAAGCCGCCAGTCCTGTGCAGCATAAGCCCCTGTGATGAAACTTCCATAACAACACACCTACAGCCTGCATTAACCATTTCCCTGAAGGTTTTTTGTATAATATAGGATTCTGGCGTGGTATTGGACGAAGGTATATGCCTGTCACCTATTATGGTTTCTATAGTCCCGATTAACCCTGTTTTTATGCCAGAGGCTTCAAGTACAGAACGTATCATATATGTTGTTGTGGTTTTGCCTTTAGTGCCTGTAATCCCTATAGTCACAAGCCCGTCTGCAGGGTTTCCAAAATATTCTGCTGAAAGCCCTGCAAGTGCAATACGGCTGTCTTTTACCTGTATTACAGTTACAGAAGCAGGCACATCAACAGGTTTTTCTGCAACTATTACAGACACCCCCTTGCCTGCCACTTCCCTGGCAAAACTATGGCCGTCTGCAACAGCGCCGCTTATACATACAAACAAATCCCCTTCTGATGCTTTTCTTGAGTCATATACAATCCCAGAAACTTCTACACTAGTTATACCACCCTGTATACATGTATATTCCAGATTTTTAAGCAAATCATCCAGCTTCATTGATAATCCCCTTTCTTTCACTAATCTAAATCAATATCTATCTCTCCTTCAAATACAGTTTCTGCCGGTCCTGTCATCCATACAGTATTATTTTCCCTGTCATATTTTATAAATAAATCCCCTCCTAAAAGGTGTACTGTTACTTCATCATCTGTCTTTCCATTAAGGACACATGCAACAACAGCCGCACAAGTCCCTGTGCCACATGCAAGCGTTTCACCAGAACCACGCTCCCAGACACGCATATTTATCTCATTTCTGCTAATTACCTGTACAAACTCTGTATTTATCCTGTCAGGGAACAGAGGATGTTCCTCAAACAAAGGACCATATTTGATAGTTTCAAAACTGTCTGTATAATCTACAAATACAACGGCATGGGGGTTTCCCATTGATACACATGTAACCCTGAATTCTGTGCCATCCACATTAACTGGCTGGTCTATGAAACTTTCCATGCTTTCATCTGCAAGGACAGGGATTTCTAATGGTTTTAATACAGGTGCACCCATATCTACTTTTACAAGCCTGGCTTTGCCATCTTCTACTATTAAGTCCAGTTTCTTAATACCACTTTTTGTTTCAAGTAATATCTTATCTTTAACTGCCAGCCCCTTTTCATAGACATATTTGGCAATGCAACGCACACCGTTGCCGCACATTTTTCCTTCTGAACCATCAGCATTATACATTACCATTTTAAAATCTGCAACATCAGACGGGCAGATTAGAATAAGCCCGTCTGAACCTATTCCAAAATGCCTGTCACTAATATAACGTGATACCTCACAAGGATTATCTAAAACCTCATCCATGCAGTTTACATATACATAATCATTCCCACACCCATGCATCTTAGTAAATTTAATCTTCATAAAATCCTCCATTCCAAAAACTTTTGTATAAGGCTTTTTAATATTTTATTCTTTAATTATAACATATAATCCCAGCATTTGCCCTAAATTTATCAAATATTGTACTATATTAAGGCGCATAAGTCCATATCACAGCTTAATTACTACTGAAGGCTGAACTGTTACGACAGATATCTTCCTTCCGTTTACCGGCCGGTTTCTCCGCATACTTCGACAGGGGCTTGCAAACACAAAATAACTGGAAATATATATAGCGCCCCTGTGGACTTTCTGGTATAATAAGGTTATGTGCCTGCTTTTAATAAAAGGCTGGACATAATTATATTTTCAGGGAGGAAAAATTTTTATGAGGCATAAGATTGTGTTAATGGCTGGTGGTACCGAAACTCTTGAATACTTTTCATGCCAGTTAAAAAAGGGATTTGAAGAACTTGGCTACAAAACTTTTTTGTTTGACCAGACAGCGGAAGAAGAAAGTGCTGAAGCCCTTTATAAATTTGCAGACTCTTTTGATACAATCCTTGTCACCTTTAACTTTGATGGCATACATTATGAAACTTCACTTTTTGATGTCCAGGGCATATCTATATGGGACAAAAAGAAAATCCCTTGTGTAAATATAGTTGTAGACCATCCGTTCTATTACCCGGAACTATTTGAAATAATTCCTAATATATATTACAGTATATCAATAGACAGGTATCATGCCAAATATCTTAAAAAATATTATCCTGATATTAAAAGCTCTATGTTCCTGCCGCTTGGAGGCACACCGCTTTTTCCTGATGGCAGTTTCCAGGATATAGCCAGCCGCCCATATGACATTATTTTTACCGGAAACTACACACCTCCTGAAGAATTTGACCAATATATTATGCGTAATGGCGAAGAATATGCTGATTTTTATAACGGGATAATAGATGACCTTATATCACATCCAGACCAGCCATGTGATTTAGTTATTGAACGCCATATATACAGGGAAATCCCAGATGCAACTAAAGACCAGATGCGTGAAGTCCTCCCTAATATGATATTTATAGATACGTATATAAGATTTTATTTCAGGGGGCTCGTTATTAAGACGCTTATTGATAACGGGTTAAAAGTGCACTGTGTTGGCAAGGGATGGGAACGCCTGTGCTGCCGGCATCCTGAAAACCTTACATATTCACCTTATACCACTTCTAAAGAATGCCTGGAAGCTATATCACAAAGCAAAATTTCCCTTAACGTAATGCCATGGTTTAAAGACGGCGCACATGACCGCATATTTAATTCTATGCTTAATGGTGCAGTATGTTTGACTGACCACAGCAAATATCTTGATGAAATACTGTCACCAAATAAAAATGTAGTATTCTATGGACTGAAACAGCTTGAAATGCTCCCGTTTATTGTAAAAAACCTTTTAAGTGATAACAGCCATATGGAAATGCTGCAGCAGGACGCATTTGTATATGCATTAGAAAACCATACATGGAAGCAGCGTGCCAGGACACTGCATAATGAACTGCTTAAATTTCTTTAGGCATTTCCATGCCAAAGTGCCTGTACGCTGCCGCAGATGCCACACGCCCCCTTGAAGTCCTTAATATAAACCCTTTCTGTACAAGGTAGGGTTCATATACATCTTCAAGCGTCCCTGCATCTTCACCTATTGAAACCGCAAGCGCATCAACCCCGGCAGGCCCGCCGCCAAAGTTTTCTATCAGGGTTTTTAATACCAGCCTGTCTGTATTGTCAAGCCCTGATTTATCAACTTCCAAAAGGTCAAGCGCAAAGTCTGCCACTTCTTTTGTAATATTGCCATCATATTTTATCTGTGCAAAATCCCTGACACGCTTAAGCAGGCGGTTGGCAAGCCTTGGCGTGCCCCTTGCCCTCCTTGCAAGCTCTGATGCGCCATCCTCATCAATATTTACCTCCAGTTTTACTGCTGAGCTTTTAATTATTTCTGCCAGTTCTTCCTCAGTATAAAATTCCAGCCTGTCCACAACCCCGAACCTGTCCCTTAAAGGTGCAGAAAGCATCCCTGCACGTGTTGTTGCGCCAATAAGCGTAAATTTAGGCAGTTCAAGCCGTATTGAACGTGCAGACACCCCTTTGCCTATAACTACATCTATAACATAATCCTCCATTGCAGGGTAAAGGACTTCTTCCACCTGCCTGTCCAGCCGGTGTATCTCATCCACAAAAAGCACATCGCCGTCCTGGAGGTTATTAAGTATTGCAGCCATTTCACCAGGTTTTTCAATAGCAGGTCCTGCTGTAACTTTAATATTAACCCCCATCTCATTAGCAACAATACCCGCAAGTGTAGTTTTCCCAAGACCTGGAGGCCCGTATAAAAGCACATGGTCAAGTGGGTCATTTCTCTGTTTTGCTGCCTCTATGTATATTTCCAGTTTGACCTTTACTTTCTCCTGACCTATATAATCCTTAAGG
>ERZ779637.1337-NODE-1337-length-10480-cov-4.509832_pt1 | contig 10480 bp, 13 predicted proteins | sample MGYA00514196_ERZ779637 | MGnify/ENA primary metagenome ERZ779637 (study PRJEB29562, sample SAMEA4376700) | mouse gut metagenome | isolation source: Cecum | study: EMG produced TPA metagenomics assembly of the A DSS colitis mouse model was used to assess the... | reverse complement strand
AGCATTTTTTGAATGGAATTGAACAAATAAAAGGATATAATTATAAAATTAGGCTTAATTTCTTCAAATAAAAGATATATAATGGCAATACAGTTAAACAGAACAAGTGTTTGGCAAACTTGTGGCAAGGTATATATGGAAAGGAGCTGAGAGGCTTGGGAAAAATGGATGTGCGACTTGTTCGCTAATGAAACACTCTGGAAACAGAAACAAATTAGCGGAGTAAGGTAACTTACTTAACTGCTAAACTGATTAGACAGGTGAAATTCCTGTTATGGAGTAAATGTCGGTACTCCAATCCCTGAGACTACGATATGCCATGTTCACTTAATTGGATTTGGTATAAAGCTTGTTAAAGTCGGCTGAAAAGAAACCTAAGTGGATGAAATACACAAGTATGATTGGTACAAAAGTGGCTAGAACCCACCTGTTTGAAAGTGTAAAGTAAAACATAAGACAACGAAGTAAGCCGGTGGTCCTGTGAAATGCAATATGCCTACTCACCAGGAACTGCCGTATGAAAGACTCATGATTTAAAACCCTGACGAAAGTTAGGTTGTCCCCATAGGGACATCAACTGAGGTAACATTATTGTCCATTGAGGTTACTTCTTTTACCGCATAGACGGTATGAGTTCTGATTCCATTTGACAAAGGGAGAAAGAATGGTTGACGGGTTAGAGGCAGAGGTTAAGTTGCAATAATGAAAGGATAAGTTTAGTGGAACAAGTGAACCTTGGAAGGGAATGCTAAAGCAGTTAAGTGCTGATGTTCCTAACAGTGTAGGAAATGACCTGTGAATCCGTGGGGCAGCAGCCCGTAGTACCTGTGAAGGTGGCAATAAACCACTGGATGGAAGGGGCATAGTCGTAAATAGGATATTGTAAGAAAGTTTAATTGTTAAGGTAGCCGGTGAGCGAAACGAACTAACCATTTCAATCCTTCTGAAATAAGTCCAGCTAATAAATGTCAATAGTAAAAATGAAAAAAGTTGAAATTTATTGCTGGTCTAAAAAAGGGTGCACTTATCCCTTGGTGAAAACATCCTTTAAAAAAAGAGATTGTTGTTTTAAAGAAATAGTATTTTATGCGGCTTTGTCGCATTTAGCAGCATTGTATTGTTTGATATGGTCATCAGGATTGATGGTTTCAAAAGGCTTGTTATCCCTAAGGATTGCAAATATCATGTTGCACACTTTATGTGAAACAGCGCCCATTGCAACAAGCTTTGGCTTTGATTCGTATTTCTTGAGATAGTAATTGCGGAGTACCAGGTTCTTGGCTTCGCCTGTATGGGACGTGCTGATACTCTGTAGGGCCAGCGTGTGGATTACCCGCCGGCTACAGCAGCGGCTTGGATAACGGCATTATACTTGTTCCGGGCATATATAAGCCCAAAACGTGCAGTTGGCCTGATAATGTCAATAATCTCCTGTTTGTCTGCTTCAATAAAGGCAGCCGGAGATGCATAAGTTTCCAACAACCTAAGAGATGTATTGACTGTAACCTTGGAGAAAATGCCAAGATACTGTGGGAATGCCATGGATGAAGGGGATTTGTTTGTATGCAACCCATATTTGCAGGTCGGGAATGCAGATGGTTCACATTCCATGTGGCTTCCTTTGGTGGATGATATCCTGGCAGAAGACTGGGTAATTGTGGGATAAAATTTTTTAATTATGGTGCTGGCAGTGAATGCCAGCATATATTATTATAAAAACAGAAAGTGGGGAAACAGGGTATGGTAATACATGAAAACCACACATTAGTTAATTATACAAAATACAAAGGTTTAAAACCAGAATGGATAGTAATGCACTACACAGGGAACAGGACAGATACAGCAAAAGCGAACACAGATTATTTCAAGTCTGTAAACCGTGGGGCATCTGCCAATTACTTTGTTGGCAATGATGGAGTTTACTTGTGTGTGAAGCCGTCAAAGGGCTATGCATGGCACTGTGGCAAAGACTATAGCAGTGGCAGGGCTAAGTATCATGGTATTGTAACAAACAGGAACTCTATAGGTATTGAAATGTGTTCACAAGGTGGAAGAATATCAGACAATACCTATAAGAAAACTGTCAGGCTGGTTAAAAAAATGATGAAGAAATACAAAATACCAGAAAGCCATGTGATACGCCATTATGATGTCTGTGGCAAACAATGCCCTGGATGGGATGGCTGGCTTCCAGGAAATAATTTAATATGGCGGGGTTTTAAAAAGGATATCAGGGCATAGGGAAATAACTGCACAAAAGCACCAGCAATACTTGCTGGGGTTTGTTTTGTAGATGACATGGACGAATGCATGTTATACAAGGCTGACAGGATGGATGTTGCAGAGGTAATAGTCCAGGCTTTAGTAAACCATAACAAAAATTGCTGGTAATTAGCTTATATTATTATGTAAAAGATAAGAAGAACCACTGTACATTTACAACGGTTCTTCTTATATGGATATTATTCACATTTTTTGTTTTCACTTTCTTTTTCTATTCTTTTAGAGCCAGTAACAAATGTCTTGATTATTGTTACTAATAAACCTCCACTTACAATACTTCCGCCAATTGCATTGGAAGCTGAAGAGGGGTTCAGGTATACGATTGCTAATCCGCTTAGAATTCCAACTAATGCAATAATAAATCCAAATATAGTTCCACGTGATGAATCACGTGCTGCAAGTCTAAGAGTCTCTGCTTCCATACTTTTCCTGTGGTTTGCCTGTTCTTCAGCCATGTTAAATATTTTTTAGGCAGCCCCACGATAAACCTGTTCATATTTTGCAAGTATTTCAGGATGTGGAAGAGGACCTGGAAATTCCGGGTATACGCTTTGGGCTAATAAATAGCCTTCTTGTCTTTGTTTTTCATTGGCCGTATTTTCAGAGGAGGAAGCAACTTCATTTTCAGACTTTGTGAGTTCTTCCATAAGAATTTATTGTCTTTCTAATGTCCTTTCCTACAGTTATAAAGTCTTCTTTTGACGCATTTTTATCAAAAGCAATAGCTTCCTTGTGGAAAACCAGTAAAAAATCTGTTGTTTCCATTACTAAGAAAAAGGGAAATGCCGTTACTCTCAAAGCAAAGAAAAAGGGGACAGCGGTGGTTACAGCCACATATAAGAAAAAGAAATATAAGTGCAAAATTACGGTTAAGAAAAAGGAAAAACCGGCAGCAGATAATCCGGTGCTAAACAGCAGCGACGTGACACTGTATTATCTTTCTAAGCAATATAAAGATTACATAACTTATGACAGCAGCCATCTCAGGGAATACCGTTTCCGGGTTTCCGGCACGAAGAAAGAAGTACGGGACTGGAAGATAACCAGGGAGGATGCATGGACAAAATATAACATCGTGTACGGGGAGCAGTCCTACCGGCTGGGTTTTGAAGATGGTGTGCAGATAGCAAAAGAGCATGAGATAAGGGTAAAAGGCTCTGTCCTTTCTGTTGAGGATATGGCACATCTGGTTTATATGTATGATGCTGCCAAGAAACTGAATAAACTTCTGCTTGGAGCATGGTAGATACATGACAGGGAGTGCGGTGTACTGGAAGAACTGGACCGGGTATGTGACGTGATAGAGGATGGTATCTGTGCTGAAATACATTTGCTTGAGGAGGATGAAATGCACGGGCTTCTGGCAGATATTTTGGATAATCGGGAGATGTCACCGGAGGAACGTGCAGAAAAACTGGCATAGTCAAACAGACCATAGGCGGTATAATAAGAGGTGGGAGATACGCTGCATGACATGGACAAGGCACTGGAACAGCTTGCCGGGCATGGACACGCCAGCGGGGATTTTATCAAACTGGATAATGTGTTTGATGTCATTCATCGCAATTCCCATCCATACTATAGGGAGTAGTCTGATGAAAGGATAGAGCTTTTTTTCAGATTTTATTGAATAGGGAAATGTTCCCGAAGGAAAGTGCGGATATTCTGATGAATGGGACAGTCCGTATGAAGTGCTAAAGGATAGGCAAATCATGCAATGCTGTATTACAAGGTAAGCCGTTCAGGTAAACCGATGAACGAACTTTTGAAGAAGAATGTGGAGTACACAAAGAACAGGCAGAAATATCATAAGGAAATTTTTAATTACATCAGTCCGGCTTTGTTGTATTATTTATGGATATCCTCTTCTGTAGCTGTTCCAGAAAATATTCTGCTGCTTTAGAAAATACCTGATACTTTTTCCATACGAGAGACATCCCCAATGTGAGGGAGGGACTTAATGGACGGAAGCACAGGTCGCTGTCTCCGGTTGTATTGATCAGTTTGTCTAATACCAGTACATAGCCCAGTTTGGCTTTTGCCATAACAGAGGCATTGTAAGCCAGATTATAAGTGGCTACAATATTCAGTCCGCTGACTGGTTTTTCTAGCCATCGGAAATAATTTGTCCTGCTGAGCACTGCACGGGAAAAGATCAGAGGTTTGTCACATAAATCTTTCGGTTCGATACATTCTTTTACCGCAAGTGGTGCGTCCTTGTGCATTAAAACTCCCCATGTGTCTATCCATGGCAGATTCAGATACTCATATTTGGACTGATTGATATCTCCGAGCAAAAGGCAGAAATCAAAGAGTCCTGCATCCAGGCGGGCCTCCAGGTCAATGGAATCCCCACTGACAATATGAAGGTGGAAATCGGGGTAACTGTTTCGGATTTCATGTACTATTTCCACAATATGGCGCATGGTGTCTGTCTCGCCGGCACCGATATAGATATCCCCGGAAATGGTTTTCTCTGAATGGCTTATCTCATTTTTGGTTTTCTCTGTCAGGTCGATAATTTCCTGTGCTCTTTTGCGGAACAGACGACCTTCTTCTGTCAACGTTATTTTTTTGTTTCTCTTGCCGCGGGTAAATAACTGTTTTCCCAATTCTTCTTCCAAATCCTTTAACTGTCTGGAAAGAGTCGGCTGGGTAATGTTCAGATAATCCGCCGCCGCCATAATGCTTTGCTCTCTGGCAACAGCGAGGAAATATTCTATCACTCTCAGTTCCATAATCTTTTTCTCCTTTTCATTAATTGTATTTTAATTTTCCGTGTCGCGCTTTTTGCGGCTCAAATAGACAAAAAACGTTGTCTTTGCGTTTCACACTAATCCCCATGCCGCTTTCAGCGGTACAAATACAAATGAAAAATGCTGTTTTTGCATTTTTCTGGATTGAAATCATAATGATTGTTGGGCAGCGTTTTTTGATGTCCTAGAATCATTTTTCAATTTATCCTTTATTCTAAAAATTGTACAAAAGTATTCCATGCCTGTCAAGCATGAAATAAGAATCAAACTAAGCATTTGTTTGTTGAATAGAATAGCTTTATAATTAAGGCATAGAAGCAGTAAACAAGATTTGAGCCGCTAAAACGGCATGGGGGATTTCTATGAAACAGAGAGCGAAAAGAACATCAGCACTTGTCCTCATTCTGGCAGTGGCATTGTCAGGCTGCGGAAACCAAAATGGGGAGAAGCAAAGCACTGGTTTTTCTGCGGAGAAAGAAAGCCAGCCTGAAGGAGAACAATCCGATTGTATTGTTCCATCAGAGCATGTGACAGAGTTGGAAGATGGTTTATATGCAGTCCATTTTGAGGGCAATGATGGGTTTGAAACATTTCTGGAAAAAGGCGGTGCATCTTCCGACAAAGAAGTAGTGAAATTTTTAACGGGCAGCCTGATTTCCGAAGTAAAAGATATGATATTCCATGGAAATCCGTTTGGCTGCAGTGCGGTTCAGGCAGAAGGTGGGAAGGATCGGTATCTTTTTGGGCGTAATTTTGACTGGATGGCGTGTGAGGCGTGGATTGTCAGTTCCAGACCGGATGAGGGATATGCATCCATTTCTACGGTCAATATGGATTTTATTGGGAGTGTGGCGTCAAAACTGCCGGACAGTGCCAGAACGATAGCGGCATTATATGCACCTTTGGATGGGATGAATGAAAAGGGGCTGTGTGTATCTGTCAACATGATAGAGGATAGTGCAGAAATTGAGCAGGACAGTGACAAACCGGGTATTACGACTACCACGGCGGTGCGCCTGCTTTTGAACCAGGCAGGGGATGTGGACTCCGCACTGGAACTGTTAGGACAGTATGACCTGCATTCCTCCATGGGCATGATGGTTCATTTCGCTCTGGCAGACCGGACGGGAAAGAGCGTGGCAGTGGAATATATAGAGGATGAAATGGTGGTAACGGAATCCCCCGTCCTGACAAATTTCTATCTGGCAGAGGGGCAAAAGCATGGAATCGGGACGGAGCAGTCCCATGAGAGATATGAAACGCTGACGGAACTTCTGAAAGAAAAGAAAACTTTTACGGCAGAGGATATGTGGGACGCTCTGGACAGTGTGGGAAAACACAATTTTAACGATGGTGCGACGACAGAGTGGAGCATTGTCATGGATCAGAGCGGGAACAGGATGACCTATTACCACAGAGAGAATTATGAGAAAGCATATACGTTTGAGATTATGCAATAACAGTCTGCGGTAGAAGGATTTGATTTGGAAAGGAGGAGGAAATGGCTGTGATATCGACATTAGTACCGCTGTTCCGGCTTTTCGGAAAAAGGAATTACCAAGGAAAATTTGAAGATCTGCCAGACAGATTCTAAAACTTCTTGCCGGAAAGCCAAAGATTCTTTATATTGCCGCCACGGACGGCAGGTACGGTGGTGCGATGGCTGTGGGGAACAGTGTAGGAAACCTGGGTTTGCAGCAGAGATTTTTGGATATTAATACTCCACTGCAGGAGTGGGTAAGTATAGTGCGGGAATTTCAGCCGGATATTGTAATCGTCTATCCATCTGCCATGAAGATACTGGGGGAACTGGCGGAGCAGGACAGGGTAAGGCTTCATGTTACCCGTATTATTTCCTGTGGCGAGCCGCTCAGTACAGGGTTACGGCAGTATCTGGAACAGGTATTTCACGCAGAAGTGGTTAATTTTTACGGAGCCAGCGAATCTCTGGCAATGGGGTGCAGTATGGGGATGATGAAAGCATGGTATTGTTTGATGACCTGAATTATGTGGAGGCAGATGTGAGGGGACATATCTTGTCTGTCAAGAATCCGAAATCAGGAATGATTACAGTGGACAGCGTGGGCGGGATTATCCATGAAAATCCGGTAATGGAGTGTACGGGAGAAGTGAAAGTCCGTACAGGGAAAGAGCGGATAGCAGGTTAGTATACTGCGTCGGAAAATGAATGAAAAGCAGCAGTACACAGGAAAGAGGGATGATGAAATGGTAACAGTGAGGACGAAACAGAGAATAATCGACAATTTGAGGGATGCAGGCTGCGATGAGAAAACCATACAGGATTTTATCCTGGCCGAACAGCAGGGGGATGAAAAGAAGGAGCAGAGGATTCTGGAGCAGCACCGGAAAAGCCTTTTGCATACCCTCAATGCAGCGAAAAAACAGATTGACTGCCTGGACTATCTAGTTTATCAGATGGGGAAGTGAGTGTATGAGTTATTTGTTGCGGGGAATTTTCATTGGATTGATTTTCGGTGTCCCGGCAGGGGCGATTGGTGCTCTGACGGTACAGCGTTCCATGGAACGGGGCTTTCTCGCAGGAGTGATTACCGGAGCGGGGTCTTCTGTTGCGGATGTATTATACGGCTGTGCAGGAGTATTTGGCATTTCTGTAATTTCTGATTTTATGCTGGCGCATCAGAAAGTTACCAGAATTGCCGGAGGGATATTTATAACAGTGCTTGGAGCCGTGATTGGGAGAAAAAAGAATGTGCCACAGGCGGAGGCAGGAAATCAGACAAAATGGTATTTTTGCTTTTCATCCTCCTTTGTAGTGGCGGTTATGAACCCTGCGACCATTCTTTCTTTTCTGGCGGCGTTTGCGGCATTTCAGATAGAGAAAGATTTGAGGTGGATGCAGGGCATGGGGTTAATTGCTGGTATTTTCACCGACACGATGTGCTGGTGGTGCGCTTTGAGCGGAATTGTGACCGTATGCAGAAAGAGAGTGACGGACCGGATTTATCTATCTGTGGCTGAACCGGATTCTTGGTGGGCTGATGGTTTTGCTTGGCATTGTGACCATATTTCGTGCGATAGTATAAAAAGAGTTGTGAGAAACAGGTGTCGTGTTGGAGGTTGAAAAGCTATGGAAAGAAACGTGGTATTATTAGGGAAGGAAATTTCTAAAAACTTTGGAGCCAATCAGGTGCTGAAAAGAGTTTCCCTTGATATTTATGAAGGGGATTTTACAGTTATCATGGGTTCTTCCGGCTCCGGAAAATCTACTCTGCTTTATTGTCTGAGCGGCATGGACCGCATGAGTAGCGGAACGGTTTCCTACCGGGGGAAGGATATGACAAATGCCGGGGAAAAGGAGATGAGCAGGCTCCGGGCGGAGGATTACGGCTTTGTGTTCCAGGGAACACATCTGGCGGGCAGCCTGACATTATATGAAAATATCCTGATGGGCGGCTTTGTCAGTACAAAATATTCTGAAAAGGAATCCAGGGATTATGCGGACCGGCTGGTGGAACGCATGAATCTGTCAAAAGCAAAAGACAGGCTTCCCTCGGAGGTATCCGGAGGCGAAGCGCAGCGGGCGGCGGTGGCAAGGGCAGTGATATCCAGACCGGACATACTTTTTGCCGATGAGCCAACCGGAGCTTTGAATAAAGGAAATTCAGAAGATGTCCTGCATTTATTTTCCTCTTTGCATGCGGAAGGGCAGACCATCCTTCTGGTTACCCATGATAAGAACGCTGCTCTGCGGGGAAACCGGGTTCTGTATCTGGAGGATGGAGAAATTACCGGGAAATTATTCCTCCCGCCAGAGCAGCCGGTAGAAGAACGGAAGGAAAAACTTTCTGAGTGGCTCATAAAAATGAACTGGTAAAAAGACTTGGCAGTAAGGAGTTTCAAATGGGAAAATATAAAATTCTTTTTCGCAGGGTGGCCGGGAAGCAGAAGAAAAGTATGCTGGGCATTGCATTCCTAATCTTTGTGGCGTCGGGATGTCTGTTTACTTCCCTTCTGTTATCCGCAAGTGGAACGGTCTCTGTCACAGGGGAAATGGAACGCCTGGGATTTGGGACATTTACCGCATGGATAAATGGGGACGGAACAATGCTTGCGGAGGAAATAAAATCCCTGCCGGATGTAGGGGAAGTCACGAAGCAGGCCCTTATTTTTGCAGGATATGAGATAAACGGGAAACACTCGGATGATGAGGGACAGCTCCTTGTGCCGGACGGAACTGCTGCCTATCGCTTTCTCTCGGAAAAAGGGGAGGAAGTTCCAGCCCCGGCAGTGAAAAAGGGGGACATCTATATTTCCCCGGCGATGAAATCCTCTTTTGGCGTGGGGGCAGGTGATAAGATATGCTTTGAGTTATCCCGTGCAGGGAAAGAGAAAACAAAAGAATTTACCGTGGCGGGGTTTTTCGCAGACGGTTTTATGGGAAGTTCCATGATTGACATGAAAAGTTTTCTCATATCCGCAGAAGATATGGAGGATTGCAGGGAAATCCTCTCTCGGACAGCGGAGTATGACCGCCTGGGGGAGGAGGGGGCGATGCTGCATGTGTTCCAAAAGGAGGACAGTGGAAAATCGGTTTCTGATTTTCAAAAAGAGGTACTGGCAGAAACCGAACTTCCTTTCCATATAAAATTTGCTTATGGTTTTTCTGCGATTGCATCCTATATGCTGCTGCTCCAGAACATACTAACAGGGTTTTTGTCAGCATTTTCCGGCATTCTTCTTATCGTTGCCCTGCTGGTCATCGGTCACAGCATGTCGTCTGTCATTGAGCAGGACAGGGGGGAGATTGCGTCTTTCAAAATGATTGGGCTGGACGGATACAAAATCAGGATGGTTTATCTGGGAATGTATGGCGGAACATTGTTTTTTGGCATTTTGTCAGGTTTGCTTGTTTCCCTTCTATTTGCGGATGTGCTGGCAGAAGGGATGGTGTCATCAACAGGGATGCTGATTGCTATAGAGGTGCCAGTGCTGTCAGTTGTTTTGGTTTTTACCAGCCTGCTGGCGGTATTTGCCGTTTTTTTGTTCCTGCGGACAGCGGAAATCCTAACGATAGCACCTATGCAGGTAATGCAGAAAACTGGCGGCAGACGTGTCAGGTCGTGCTTTCACAGGAAATGGCTTTCTCTCTGGCTTGCCCTGCGGGAAGTCCTGACCGGAAAGAAACGGTACGTGGGGATTTTTCTGATATCGTTGCTGTTGTCAGTGTTTTTGGGAATTGCCGGCCGGATGGCCGGGTGGGTCGGCAGAGACGGGGAAGGGCTGATGAACGCTTTCAGTGTAGCCGGGCATGACCTTGGTGTACAGCCCATGAACCAGACAGTGCCGATGGATGAGATTGAGCATGTCATCGCATGGTATTCCCCTATCCGGGAACCCTATGAGCTTGCCATGCCGCCGGTGACGGTAAACGGGCAGGCATACACTGGCAATGTGCTGCG
>ERZ779637.1336-NODE-1336-length-10482-cov-4.738851_pt1 | contig 10482 bp, 12 predicted proteins | sample MGYA00514196_ERZ779637 | MGnify/ENA primary metagenome ERZ779637 (study PRJEB29562, sample SAMEA4376700) | mouse gut metagenome | isolation source: Cecum | study: EMG produced TPA metagenomics assembly of the A DSS colitis mouse model was used to assess the... | reverse complement strand
GCACGTCCCCGTGTGCGCGGGGCTGGCCGGGGGCAGCGCCGACGCCGCCGCCGTCCTGCGGGCCATGAATGCGCTCACAGGGGCGGGGCTGTCCCTCGCCCGGCTGGCCGAAATTGGGGCGCGGGTGGGCTCCGACGTGCCCTTCTGCGTGCTGGGCGGCGCCGCTCTGGCCGAGGGGCGCGGGGAGCGCCTCACCCCCCTGCCCTGCCTGCCCCTCTGCCACATTGTCATCTGCAAGCCCCCCTTCTCCGTCTCCACCCCCCAGCTCTTTTCACGGGTGAACGTGCGGAAAATCGTCCGCCGGCCGGACACCGCCGGGGTGATCGCCGCCCTGAACGCCGGGGATCTGACCGGGGTGGCCCGGCGGATGTATAACGTCTTCGAGGACGTGCTGGACCGTCGGCGCTATGGCGAGATCGCCTCCATCAAGGCCGCGCTCATCGACTGCGGGGCGCTGGGGGCGTCCATGTCGGGCAGCGGGCCCTCCGTCTTCGGCCTGTTCCCCCGCCTGGAGGACGCCCAGGCCGCCCAGGAGCGGCTGCTGGGCTCCTACCGGGACGTATTTCTGTGCGCCCCGGCGGAAAAAAATGTTTGACTCTTTCCCGTCGCCTGGTTATAAAATCAAAAAACACCGTCCATACTGTACCCATCGCCCATGGCGGGCGGCAAACGGTACATAGGACGGTGTTTTTTATGACTTCTTCTAAGCTTCGCCTCTGGGAATCGGCCCTGCTGCTGGCCTTCGGCCTGACGCTGACGGCGGGAGTGTGGGCCTCGGCCAGCGAGGCCGCCCTGGCAGGGCAGGTGCTGCGCCTGCACGTGGTGGCCAACTCCGACTCCCAGGAGGACCAGGCGCTGAAGCTGCTGGCCCGGGACGCAGTGCTGGAGCGGGCCTCTGCGCTGCTGTATGGCGTCTCCGACCGGCAGGGGGCGGAGGCCGCCCTGGCCCCCCACCTGGACGAGCTGGCCCTGGCCGCCTCCCAGGCCCTGGCGAACGCCGGGTGCGGGGACGAGGTCCGCGTGACCCTCACCGACCAGTGGTTCCCCACCAAGGCATACGACGGCTTTTCCCTGCCCGCGGGGCAGTACCGGGCGCTGCGGGTGAGCATCGGGGAGGGAGCCGGGCAAAACTGGTGGTGCGTGGTGTTCCCGCCGCTGTGCCTGGCCTCCGTCACCGAGGAGAGCGTGGAGACCGCGGCCGGCCAAGTGCTCAGCGAGGACCAGGTGGCCCTCATCACCGGGCAGGACGGGGGCTATGTGCTCAAGTTCCGCCTCATCGAGTGGTGGGAGGAGCTGCTGCAAAAGCTGGAGAGATGACAGCGCGGCGCGTGGAACTCCACGCGCCGCGTTTCAGCGTTTTTCTTAGAAGACGGCGACCACGCCGCCGCCATAGGTCTCGTCGATGAACTTCTTCACCTCATCGGACTTCAGGGCGTTGATCAGGGCCTGGATGGCCTCGTCCTTCTCCCGGCCCTCCTTCACGGCCAGCACGTTCACGTAAGCGGTGCCCGCGATGCCGTCGGCGGACTCGATGGCCAGGGCCTCGCTGGCCTTCAGCCCCGCGCCGATGGCGTAGTTGCCGTTGATGACGGCCACGTCCACGTCCTGGAGGGTGGTGGTGAGCAGGTTGGCGGTGAGCTGCTTAATCTCAAAGTTTTGGGGATTGTCCGCGATGTCCTCCACTGTGGGCTCCAGGCCCACGCCGTCCTTCAGGGTGATCAGCCCCTGCTCCTGGAGCAGCAGCAGGGCGCGGCCACCGTTGGTGGGGTCGTCGGGGATGGCGATAATAGCGCCGTCGGGCAGGGCATCCAGGCTGGCGGTCTTGCCGGCGTAGATGCCGAAGGGCTCATAGTGCAGATCGGCCACGCTCACCAGGTGGGTGTCGTTGTTGGCGTTGAAGTTATTCAGGTAGGTGATGTGCTGGAAGTAGTTGGCGTCCAGCTGGCCGTCCTCCACATTGGTGTTGGGCAGTACGTAGTCGTCATAGGACACAATCTCCAGGGTGATGTTGTCCTTGGCCAGAATCTCCTTGGCCACCTCTAAAATCTGGGCGTGAGGCGTGGGGGAGGCGCCCACCTTGATGGTGACGGCTTCGTTGGACTTTCCGCCACAGGCAGACAGCAGGGACAGGCAGCTAACGCAGGCCAGCGCAAGGGCCAAAATCTTCTTTTTCATTTCAGTTGCTCCTTTTCCATTTGGTTTTTTGCTTTATGTGAGCCGCTTTCGCGGGAATCACCGGAAAATCCGGGGCTTTTAGGTACAAAAAAACGCCCCTGACAGATGTCAAGGACGAGAGCCTTCTCGGCTTCGTGGTACCACCTTGCTTCACCCGCCCCTCGCGGCGGCGGGCCTTACCGGGTACTGACATACCCTGGCGCTGTGACGGGCGCTCCCGTCATGGCCTATCGGCTTACACCTGTCGGCCATGCGGCTCCGAGGCCATGTTCGGCGCGGCCTTCCGTACCCGTTTCCAGCTCCCCGGGCTCTCTGTGCCGTATCTCCGCGCGTACTCTCCTCATCATTGCCTTTGCAGTGCTATAAAATTTTTTGTGTCCCACCCCCTTCGGGGGTGGGGCGCAGGCAATCCAGCCATTGCCTGTCAGTGCTATGAAGCTTTTGCAATCCGTCTTGGATTGTTGTTTCATAGTTTAACGCAACAAAGCGGTTTTGTCAATGGGTAATTTTGCACAGAGAAATCCCCGCCAAAGCGGGCACACTTTGGTGGGGACGGCAAAACTATGCTATGCAGCTGAGGGTTTGTCCGCGCTGCTCACGACGGCTCAGCGCTTCTTTTGCTTTTGCCCCGCCGCGGCCCGCCGGTCCATGCGGACGGTGGCGCGGGTGCCGATGCTCTGGAAAATCTGCACCAGGATGACCAGCACAATCACCGCACCGTACAGCACCACCATCTTTTGGTTGTTCCAGGCGTATTGCAGCGCCATGGGGCCCAGCCCGCCGCCGCCGATGAAGCCCGACATGGCGCCGTAGCCCAAAATGGTGACGAAGGCGGTGGTAAAACCGGACAGCAGGGAGGGCAGGCTTTCAGGCAGGAGCACCTTCCACACGATCTGAAAGGTGGTGCAGCCCATGGCCTGGGCCGCCTCCAGCACGCCCCGGTCCATCTCCCGCAGGGAGCTCTCCACCAGCCGGGCCACAAAGGGGGCGGCGGCCACGCTCAGGGGGACGAGCACGCCCACCGTGCCGATGCTGGTCCCCATAATCAACCGGGACAGGGGCATCACCAGCACCATGAGAATCAGAAAGGGCATGGAGCGCAGCAGGTTGATCACGGCGTTGATCCCCTGCATCAGCGGCTGGGAGATGGGGCGGATGCCGTCCTTGGCCCCCACCACCAGCAGTACCCCCAGGGGCAGGCCGATGAGGTAGGCGCACACAGAGGCCACCACTGTGGTATATACCGTCTCCCAGATGGCAAAGGGGACGTGCTGAATGAGATAATTCATCTGCTCGGCCACCTTGGGGCTGTTGAAAAACTCAAGCATGGTAATCCCGCACCTCCTCCACCGTCACGTTGGGCTGATTTTTGATGTACGCCATGGCCTTGGCGGCCTCGGCCGAGTCCTCGGGCAGACCCAGCAACATGGTGCCGAAGGCCTGGCCGTTCACGTTGCGGGTGTCCGCCCCCAATATGTTCACCTTCACGCCGCAGTCGATGGCAAGTGTGGCGATGAGCGGCTCGTAGCTGGAGCCGCCGTTAAAGGCGATGCGCACCACGTTGGCGGCGGGCAGCCGGTCGATGCGCACCCCGTCGGGGTAGACCAGGCGGCGGCCCGCCTCCGACTGGGGGTTGGAGAACACCTGCTCCACCGTCCCCGTCTCCATCACCCGGCCGTGGTCCAGAATGGCCACGTGGGTGCAGATCTCCTCCACCACCGCCATCTCGTGGGTGATGACCACCACGGTGATGCCCAGGCGCCGGTTGATGTCCTTCACCAGATGCAGTATGTCCCGGGTGGTCTTGGGGTCCAGGGCCGAGGTGGCCTCGTCGCACAGCAGAATCTCAGGGTCCGAGGCCAGGGCCCGGGCGATGGCGATGCGCTGCTTCTGTCCGCCGGACAGCTGGGCGGGATAGGCCTCCGCCTTGTCGGGCAGGCCCACCGTCTCCAGCAGCTCCCGCGCCCGCCGCTCCGCGTCCGCCTTTTTAACCTGGGCAATCTCCATGGGGAAACAGATGTTGGCCAGACAGGTGCGCTGCATCAGCAGGTTGAACTGCTGGAAGATCATGCTGATGGACCGCCTCCGGGCGATGAGCTGCTTCTGGCTCATGGCGCACAGGTCCGCCCCGTCGATGAGCACCTGGCCGGAGGTGGGCCGCTCCAGCAGGTTGATGCACCGCACCAGGGTGGACTTGCCCGCGCCGCTCATGCCCACAATGCCGTACACCTCCCCGTCCCCGATGGTGAGGGACACGTCGGTGAGGGCGTGGAGCTCTCCCTCGGCGGTGGGGAAGGACTTGGACAGGTTTTTCAATTCAATCATGGGTTTCTCTCCCCTCTCTGGGGTCAAAGGATGGCTTTATTCTATTCCATTCCCCTGGCCCTTGTCAAGCACCCGCTACCCAAACCGCCCGGTGATATAGTTCTGAGTGCGCGGGTCCTTCGGGGCGGAGAATACCCCCTGGGTGTCCCCCGCCTCCACCAGCTCCCCCTGGAGGAAAAAGGCGCACTGGTCCGACACCCGCACCGCCTGCTGCATATTGTGGGTGACGATGACGATGGTGTACCGCTCCCGCAGCTGGGCGATGAGCTCCTCAATTTTAGAGGTGGAGATGGGGTCCAGGGCCGAGGTGGCCTCGTCCATGAGCAGCACGTCCGGCTCCACCGCCAGGGCCCGGGCGATGCAGATGCGCTGCTGCTGCCCGCCGGACAGGGACAGGGCCGAGCGCTTCAGCCGGTCCTTCACCTCGTCCCAGATGGCCGCCTGCCGCAGAGATTTTTCCACGATGGCGTCCAGCTCCCCGTGCCGCCTGATTCCATGGGTGCGGGGGCCGTAGGCCACGTTGTCGTAAATGGACATGGGAAAGGGGTTGGGCTTTTGGAACACCATGCCCACCTGCCGCCGCAGGGTGGTGACATCCACCGCCGGGTCGAAAATGCTCCTCCCCCGGTAGACAATCTCCCCCTCCACCCGCACGCCGGGGATGAGCTGCGTCATCCGGTCCAGCGTCTTGAGAAAGGTGGATTTTCCGCAGCCCGACGGCCCGATGAGGGCAGTTACCCGGTTTTCCGGCACGTCCAGGCTCACCCCCTTCAGCGCCTGGACGCTCCCATACCACAGGCTCAGCGCCTGGGTGCGCAGTACGGCCTCCACAGGCTACCTTCCCCCCTTCCGCTTTTTCAGCCGCCGCCCCGTCCAGGCCGCGGCCAGGTTGAGGAGCAGCGTAATCACCATGAGCACCGCGGCGATGGCCATGGCGGTGTCCATATCCCCGTACTCGTTCACGTACACATACAGCGACACGCTCAGGGTGGCCGACGGCGCGTACAGCGCCCGGAAAAAGCCCCCCAGCCCCGCCGACGCCCCCGCGGTGAACAGCAGCGCCGCCGACTCACCCACAATGCGTCCCACCGCCAGGATGCAGCCGGTGACAATGCCGTCCGCCGCGTTGGGCAGCACCACGGTGCGCACCATGCGCCACTGGCCCGCCCCCAGGCCCAGCGCCCCCTCCCGGTAGGACTGGGGCACCGTCTTCAGCGACTCCTGGGTGGTGCGCATCACCACCGGCAGGATCATCACCACCAGGGTCAGCCCGCCCGCCAGCGTGCCCGTGCCAAAGCCCAGCAGGCGCACGAAAAACAGCATCCCCACCAGGCCAAACAGAATGGAGGGCAGGCCGGACAGCGTCTCGGCGGCAAACTCGATAGCCCCCACCCACCGCCCGCCCCGGGCATATTCCGTGAGGTACACCGCCGCCCCCACCCCCAGGGGAAGGGCCGCCGCCATGGACAGGAGGATGATATACAGCGTGTTTAAAATGTTGGGCAGAATGCCGTTTGTGTCATTCAAATAGCTGCGCTGTCCGGACAGCAGCTCCCAGGTCACGTGCCGCAGCCCCTGCCACAGCACGCAGCCGATGATCAGCGCCAGCACCCCACAGGTCAGCCCCGCGCTCAGCCACAGGGAACCCCGGCGCACGCCGTCCATCAGGCGGCGCTTTTTTGACAGCCCCTCCATATTCACTCCTCCCCCGCGCCCCGGATCACCCCATGGAGGGCCGCGTTCACCAGCATGATGAACAAGAACAGCACCAGCCCAATGGAAAACAGGGCCCGCCGCCACAGGGAGCCCATGGGGGCGTAATTCATCTCGGAGGCGATGGCCGTGGTGAGAAAGCGCACGGCGGTGAAGGGCCCGGCGGGCAGGTTGGCCACGTTGCCGGACACCATGATGATGGCCATGGCCTCCCCCAAGGCCCGCCCCACCCCCAGGGCCGCCGCCGTGGCCACCCCGGACCGGGCGGCGGGCAGGGACACCCGGAACATGGTCTCCGCAGGGGTGGCCCCCAGGGCCAGGGACGCCTCCTCATATTCCCTCGGCACCGCCCGCAGCGCGGTCTCCGCCACCCGCACGATGGAGGGCAGAATCATCACCGACAGCACCAGCACCGCCGAGAGCAGATTGGCCCCCGAGGGCAGGGAAAACGCGCGCTGCACCGCGGGCACCAGCACCACCATGCCCACCAGGCCGTACACCACCGACGGAATGCCCGCCAGCAGGGCCACCGCGGCCCGGATGGCCTTGGCCCACCCCGGCCGGGCCGTCTTGGCCAGGAACAGAGCGGTGAGCACCCCGATGGGCACCCCCAGCAGCACCGCTCCCCCCGTCCCCGCCATGGAGGTGAGCAGGAAGGGCAGGATGCCGTACTGCTCCTGCTGGGGATTCCAGGTGTCCCCCAGCACAAACCGGGCCAGGCCGAGCTCCTGAATGGCGGGCACGCCGGCAAACACCAGGTATACGCTGATAAACAGCACCGCCCCCACCGCCGTCAGCCCGCACAGGAAAAACAGGGCCTTAATCCCCCCTTCCACCCGTTTTCTGTTCAGCATTTTTTCATGGCTCATATTCCTCTCTCCCCTCCTGCGCCGTGGGCACCGCCCCCGCCCGGCGGATGAGCTCCGCCGCCTGGGGGGACACCGCCCAGTTGAAAAACGACCGGGCCGGCTCTGTCAGCCCCTCCTGCCGTGTGAGCAGCACGAAGGGCCGCTGGACAGGATAGCTGCCGTCCAGCACCGCCGCCTCCGTGCACGCCGCCCCGTCGATGGTCACAAGCTTGACGCCCTCCTGCCCCTCCACCGCGGACAGGGAGGCGTACCCGATGGCCCCGCCGGCGGCGTTGCCCCGCACCGCCTCCACCACCGCGCCGGTGGAGATGAGCTCCTGGGTCAGCGCGCACCGGCCCTGGGTGCCGGTGGCCTGCTCGAAGCCGTCCCGGGTGCCTGAGCCCGCCTCCCGGCCCACCGGGGCGATGGGCACGTCCGCCCCGCCCACCTGGGCCCAGTTTGTCACCGCCCCGGTGTACACGTCCGCCAGCTGCTCCATGGTGAGGTTGTCCACCGGGTTGTCCGCGCTGACGATGACGGCGATGCCGTCCAGGGCCACGATGGTCTCCACCAGCCCCCGCTCCCGCTCCGCGCCCTTCAGCCGCCGGGAGCTGAGCCCGATGTGGGCGTCCCCGGTGATGGCCGCCTCCACCCCCGCCGAGGAGCCGCCCCCCTCCACGCTCACCACCACGTCCGGGTGGTCCAGGCCGTACTGCTCTGCCAGAATCCCCATCACATAGTCCATGGAGGAGGAGCCCAGCGCCGTCACCCGTCCTCCTGGCCCCCGGCAGCCCGCCAGAAGCGCCGCCAGGAGGAGCGCCGGGAGCACCGCTCTGCCCGCCCTCATTCTCTCACCCTCTCCTCCGCCGCATACCAGCGCAGCACCTCCGTCGTGCCCGCCTGGCGCAGCGCCACGCAGGACACCAGCGCGTCCGCCCCCAGCACGATGAGGGCGGGCGGGGCCAGCCACAGGGGTATGCCCGCCGCAAGGCGGGCCACCGCCGGGTGCAGGCCGTACACCAGCGCCAGAGCCAGCGCCGTCCAGCACAGGGAAAACTGAGGGCACACCAGTCCCCCCAGGCTGCCGGGCAGGTGGCCGTAATCCCAGAACTCCACCCCTAAAGCAAAGCGGTAAAACGCCCCCATGAGCAGCTCCGCCCCGGTGGCGGCCGCCCCGCCCGCCACCGCCACCCACAAGGGGCCGCGCCCCAGGGAGGCCAGCAGCACAATCAGGCACGCCCCCAGCCCGTACACCGGGCACAGGGGCAGCAGCAGAAAGCACTTTCGGTCCCGCTTGGGGTGGCCCACCATGCGGGCAAAGGCCACCTCCAGCAAAAAGCCCAGAAAGCTGTAAATGATAAAGTACCACAGCCAGCGCATGAAAATCCCCCCGCTTTTTCATTCCTGATGATTAGGATGGAAAAACGAAGGGATTCCATGCAAGACAATTTTTACTTTTTTTGAACAGTGCGGCGGCGTACAAGGAACAGCGCACCATAGGTCAGCCCGCCCAGCAGCAGGTATGTGCCAAGCTCAGACGGACTGTAGCGCCAGCGCAGGCCATAAGCAAGGCATTGGTGCAGCGCCATTGCGGGCGCCGGGGCCAGCATCCAACAGGCAATCATATAAAACTTCAGCCGCGCGGCGGAACGCCCTTCCCCCATACGGGGCACGGCCAGCTCAAACATGACCAGCCCCAACACCTGGATTGCAAGGCCGGTCAGGAGCAATCCAGTGCTTCGATGGAAGAACAGCGTCCCCACTACCATCAGCATCCCTGCGGCGCACACGCCCAGGGACAGCACAAGCGCGTTGTGCTCCCACCCCCGCTCGTCCAGATGGCGCTCTCCGGGGGCGTTGGGCTGGAGCGCCTCCTGCGGCGGCGGCACCGCGCCTGGGTCGTCCGCCTCGTCCCGGAGCAGGTAGTCGCAGCTCACGCCGAACAGGCGGCTGAGCTGAACCACGTTTTCCGTGTCCGGCATGGTCTCGTCCAGCTCCCACTTGCTCACCGCCTGGCGGGACACGCTGAGCCGGGCGGCCAGCTGCTCCTGGGACAGCCCGCTGCGCTTGCGCAGCTTTTGCAATTTTTCTCCCAATTTCATAACATGATACCTCCTGAGTGCGGCGGCGTGCCGGATTCGTCCACGTGCCCTTATGATAGCCGTTTTCCCCTTTGCGGTCAACCAAATCGGGCTGGAATCTGCGCAACTTTAGGTTGCGCCGGTCTGCTATATGCGGGGGAAAGCGGTCGAATGCTATATCCCGTAGTCCTTGCGCCGCAACAGTTTCATGGAATTTGAAGAACTGGAGCGGAACGACACAGAACATGTTAAAGGGAAAAAACAAGGGAAAATGAGGTGGGGGAACTGGATTCCCCCACCTCATTTATTCATCATCCAGCAGCCAGTTGAGCACATCCTCCAGGGCTTTATCCCGCGCCACAACGCCCACAATGCGGCCGGACACGCTAAAGTCAGAACACAGTTTCACAGCCTCCACGACCCCGCACTCCGTGGGCTTGCGGTCAACCAACAGACGCGCACGGCCTGTAAGTGTTTCCGGGCGTACTCCATAGCCTTTTCCCTGCTATTCAAAATCTTCAATTCTCCTGTCCGGCACGGGGTGGAGTATGCCGGTCAGCAGCCGCGCCCATCCCGAATACACGTGGTTGTCGGTCTGGAAGCTGTCAATCTCTCCATGCGCCCCTCGCCCCCGCAATATGTCGATTGCCCCGGCAGGGTCGGTGATGGTGCTGCTACCGTCTATGAACGTGACAGCTACCTTGCAGGGCTTGCCTCTGTCCGCGATCTGCTGGAGTACGGCCAGCCTCCGGGAAATAGCTTTATTCATGTTCGCCTCCCATCGCCGTCTCCAATTCATCCAGGCGGGTCAGAATGTCCGTTGTTTCGGTCAGCTTCATACTGTACTCCAAAATACTCCGGGCCGCGCTGATACGGGCCTGGGCATTTTCGTCCCCGTCCTCCACGATCTCCCGCAGGGTGGACAGGGCGGGGGCTATGGCCTGTTGCGCTTGCCGGGTGGCATCCTCCACCAGCACCGCAAAGGCGCGTTTGTATTCCGCCTGAAATTCCGGGTCAGCCAGGTAGCCCCGCAGGGTCTTGGAGGTAATTCCAGCCACAGCAGCGGCCTTTTCCCTGGTGGGGGAAGTCAGCAGGGCCAACAGTGCCTGTTGCTTTTTGGGTGTCATTGCACCCCTCCTTTGTTCGGTAAAAATCGGTCATTCTCGATAAAACAGCGGGGGCGCAGAGACGATTGCCCCCACGCCCCATCGGATCAGCCCTCGGTAACGGGCTGGGCCTGATAGTAAATGGCCTTTGCTTTGTTGCCCAGGACAAAAGCGCTGTAGCAGATACGGCCCTCCACCAACGAGCCGGAAATACCGGGCGGGTTTTCGTGGGCG